>Ga0209382_10002533_pt1 | contig 26371 bp, 34 predicted proteins | sample SoiMetdeltSBSDD5_FD_187599 | JGI IMG/M metagenome (GOLD analysis project Ga0209382, IMG submission 187599) | Bulk soil microbial communities from a Populus tree surrounding site in Tennessee, USA - Soil MetaG P. deltoides SBSDD5 (SPAdes) (version 2) | ecosystem: Environmental > Terrestrial >... | reverse complement strand
GAGGTTCGGATTGCCGAACCCAGGAAAGAACAAATCGTTGATGGTCGGCGCCCGAAACCCCTGGCCCCAGGTCCCGCGGATCTTGGTGTCGGTTTCCGGAATGAGCACGACCGCGCTCGCGTGGGGCGTTGTCTCGCTCCCAAAGACGGAATTGTGATCATAGCGAACGCCGCCACCGAGGACGACCCGTTCGAATAGACGAAGCTCATTTTGTGCAAAAAATGAGCGCGTCTCGAACTGCTTCGAGAATACCTGTCGGTCGCCCTCCATCAGGGCGCCGATCGTGCGATTGCGCCCGGATTCTGTCCGGTGCTCGGCGCCGACGGTAAGCGTGTCCCATCGGCCCAGGTGAAACGCCACCACCACCTCGGCTTCCCGGCGCTGCGTATCGATCTGCGAGTCGGTATCGAAGGCGTCGAAATTCCCGGCTGCGACGTCACCCGGCGTGAACCGGTTCTGGAACCCGAGCGCGTTCCAGAACTGGCCGAGGCGGACGTGGGATTCGAACCAAGGCACCGGTGTCTGGTCCCACTGCAAACTGAGAAGCGTGGTCTCGCTCTGCTGGCGGGTGTCGGGATCGAAGACGAAAAACGGGCGGGTAGGAATCGCGAACGACACGGGCAAATCCGTCGCGTTCCGGTTGTAGCGAAGGCTCAGCCCGACATGCCCGTTCGCCGGGAGCGCGACGCCAATCAGGCTCGTCAGTGCGCGCTGCTCAAAACCATCGTTCCGGCCCTGCCCATTGCTTTCGAACCACGACGCCGACGCGGCGTAGTCGAAGATCTTGTACGTGCCACTGAAACCCGCTCGCTCGCGCAGCGTGTCGAAGTTGCCGACTTCCGAAGACGCGAATGCAGAGAAGGGTCCTGTCCCGCGCTTGGTAATGATGTTAACCACGCCGCCAATCGCGTCGGCGCCATACAGCGTGGACTGCGGTCCACGGACGATTTCGATGCGCTCGATCTGATCACTCGACACATCGGAAAAGTCGAAGTCGCCCGACGTCGGACTCTTCACGCGCACACCGTCGATCAACACCTGGACTTGCTGCGGCGTCGTTCCACGAATGCGGATCTCGGTGAGCTTGCCCAGGCTGCCCGAGCGCTGCACGTCGAGTCCAGGAACGCGACGAAGTGCATCACCGACTGTCGGGTAGTTATATGCCCTGAGCTCGTCATCGGTGATGACGGTGATCGCCGCTCCGAGACGCTCGAGGGGTTCCGCGATTTTGGTGGCCGTGACGACGACAGGCTCCGCCGCTTCGGTGCGAGGCACGGGCGGTGACGGCGGCGGCGAGGTCGGTTCCTGCGCCCAGCCAAAGGTCGCCAGAGCGACAACGAAACACGCGCTGAGAGTAAGAAGCCGGACCATTGCGACGCTCCTTTTTCCGCGAAAGGATTGACCGCATGGCGCCCGGGTAGATCTCCTGACTCGTGGATCAACGCAGCCGCCCCAGTCTTCCCATCCGCGCGGCGGCGGACAGTGACGCTGGTTGGCCTCGGGTGCCTCCAGCTGGGGCTTCGCTTCCCACTTACAGTGGCGGGACCGTGCCGGCATCGGCACTTTCGTGCCTCACCGGGCTTCTCTGGTCCCGGGCGCAGACTTCGTTCAGCTTCTCGCGGTGACCACCTCCTCAGAGGTCGATTTGCGCAACAAGCGTGTCCCGTTCAGGCGAAATCAGCCGGAGCTATCTCGGGGCGCCTGCCGGCGCGTCGAAGCACGCCCGCGAGTTCGCTCAGGGCGAGCAAGCCGAGGAGACTGACGGCGTTGATAAACAGCACCTCCACGATGATATGAAGGGTAAATGCACCACTACCGCCGAGCACCAACAAGGCCGCGCTGTAGAGTGCCAGCTCGTACACCGCAAAGGCGACCAAGAACGCAGCGAGCACCTGGACGCTCGACCGACAGGCTGACAGGCGCTCAATGGTCGACCGCGCGGACAGCGTGCCGCTCATAACTGCGGCCGCGATCGCGATGCCCCAGGCAAACGTTGTGGCGGTCCACGGGTAGTGCAGCCAAGCAAAACCGACCGTTTGATTCACAAGCCACAGGGCGCCCATGAGTAAGAGCGCATCGCGACGGGACAGTGCCGCGGCCGCGATGACGGCAAATGGCGCGAATGGTGTGACGCACGTGTATGCGGCCGTCAACAGCGCACTTGCGCACAGCAATCCCAACCACACCGCGTTATTGCTCGTCAGGTGCTTTACGACGGATCTTGCGGACAGCTCTGGCATCTCCGGTTCCTCCCTCGAAGACCGGTAAACGAGTACGGCCATGTCCGGGCAGGTCTCCTGGCTTTCGGATCGTCCTACTCCCCGCGCCTTCCCGACTTCGCGTCAGTGGCATGTGCGGGTTTCGTCCCCGATTACAGTGACGGGGTCGCGGCGGATTCACACCGCCTTCCCTGAGCTTTAATCTGGCGCCCGGGCGGTCAAGACCATACCAACGCCGAGCATCGAACTCAATCCCCTCGGATTTGGACGGCATTCTTGCAACGGAGCACCTGATGTCACTCGCGGAGTCAGTCAGACAGAGTCCCGGAGGCCATCGAAGAAGTCGGGAATAGATGCTCGCACGCGGGTGTTACACGAAGGCGGAGCTTCCGGGAAAGGAGCCGGCAATGGCACGAGCCGGAACGAGCATCCTCGACAGCGGCGAGCCGCTGCCCGTCCTCAGCATGGACACGGTCGCGCATGGGCGGCTGGCGCTGCCCGACGCCTTCGGAGACGGATGGGGCGTGCTGCTGCTCTACCGCGCGCACTGGTGACCCTACTGCAAGCAGCAGTTGGCTGCTTTCGAAAAGGCCCGGCCCAAGCTGGAAGAGGAAGGTATCCGCGTCATCGCCGCTTCCACGGACCCTGTCGACAAGGCGACCGAGACCGTGAAGGAGCACGCACTCGGCTTTCCTGTGGGTTACGGGCTGCCGCTCAAGGAGACGGCGGCGACTCTCGGCGCCTTCTACGAGGAGAAACGCGGCTTCCTCCAGGCGACCGGCTTCGTCGTCAAGCCCGACTGGACGATCGCAGTGAGCCAGTACAGCTCTGGTCCGATCGGCCGTCTCGTCTGGCAGGACGTCCTGGGGCTCGTCCAGTTCTACAAAAAGCAGGCGAAGTAAGGCGCATAAGAGAGAAGGGCGCCACGGCGGCCTCGCGCGTGGCGCCCGCTGTCTCGGCTACTTCGCGGGCTGGACTTCCTTGATGGCAAGAACCTTCTGGCCGCCCGGTGCCTCGTAGAGATCGCCCTTGATCGTCACGATGCGTTCCAGATGCTCGCGAATCTGCGTGTTGGGATCCACGAACGGCTTATCGGCCATGAGCGTGTAGAGCACGTTGGCCTTCTCGTCGAGGAGGGCCATCCGCACACCGGCCTTGTCGCAGCCCATGGCGCATTCCCGATGGCCTTCCCCCTTCAGCCCCATGCCAAGCATGCAGATGTTGTCGACGACCCGGCCCGTCACGGTCGTCGGCTTCGCTTTCGGCGCCTGCGCTGCCGAGGCGGTTACGATCACGACCACGAACACCCCCCCAAGCGCAACGACCCGGCTCCACCTTCTCATAGGCCCTCCCTCGGCGATGATGTCGCCTGCGCCTGAGGAACCCACGTGGCCGGCGCGTTATTCCCTGGATCCGGCTCTCATCAGACGCGGCTGTTGATCAGCGCTCCCCAGGTCGCGACGACGAAGGGGACGAGGTAGGTCAGTGGCACCTTCCAGATGAGCGTCATATCCCAGCGCCCGGCGACGAGCGTGTCGCCCTGGTTGATGACGACGAGCACGGATCCCACGACGAGGGCGATGAGCGTGGAACGCCGGAGGAGTGGCCGATACCGCGCCGCGCACCAGAGACACTTGGTCACGGGTCCATGCGGAGTCTGCAGCCGATATCCGCCGCCCTCGTGTTCATGCTGTCGGCAAGTCGAGCATTCCGCACGACCGACGCTCTTGCTCAAGGTCGCTCGAATCAGGGTCCCGTCGGCGTGTTGAGTAAGCCTGCCATCAATGCCTTGCCCTCGGGTGAGACCCAGTCGTGCGGTCCAACGACGCGACCGAGGAGGCGTCCCTGCCGGTCGATCAGAAACGCCGTCGGCGTCGCGAACACGCTGTATCTTCGCGTGAGGTCGCCGTCGACATCGAGAAGGACTGGGATGGTGATCTTCTTTTCTTTGATCCAGTTGGCAACCGTCGATCGGCTCTCCTGGATGTTGACGGCGATAACCGTCAGGCCCCGGAAAGCGGGATCTTGGTGCAGCTGCTCGACGGTCGAGGGTAACTCCCTCGAGCAGTGCGGTCACCAGGTCGCCCAGAAGTAAAGCAGTACCGGTCGCCCGCGGTGATCCGCGAGCGTCACCGTTTTCCCCTCGAGGTTCTTGAGGCCGAAAGCCGGTGCCGGCTTGAGCCCGGCTGGCACGACGTGGAATTCCTGCATGAGCGCGTCGAGGTCGGCAGCGAAGCTAGGAGTGGTGAGCCACAGCGCGGCGAGGAGCGGGACGATCGCCATCCGGAGCATCGAACGGGTCATGCTGGCTTCCTCCTGTTGACGAGTCGGCGGCGCGTCGAAGCAGCGAGTGCGGCAGGCGCCCGGATGTCGATCGCGACGCGGCTGAGGATCTCCATCGATCGGTCTTCAAAGACATCGTGGTCGGGGTGCGCGGCCCGATATCTGGAGAGTGTTTCGATCTTCTGCTCCTGGAGTTGTTCGATCTGCGGGCCGAACGCCTGGAAGATGAGGTTGACGAAGCGGACCAGTGGAGGAGGGCTCACATGCTCCGCGAGATGAAAGTCGCGGACATAACGCCGGAGGTTTCCGGCAGTCTCGTACGCGTCACCGATCGCCCACAAGTTCAGGGTGAAGAGTGCCTGTGGCCAACCGTCGGTGGTCATCGAGATCGCGATCAGGTGCGCCGTGTGGTCGTCAAAGAGGCGCACGGTGTGGAAGTGGCCGGCTTCGGTGTCGATTCCGTGGCTGTGATAATAGAACTGGCAGCGCGTACGGCGATCGAAGATCCCGCTGTCTTCTGGATAGAGCCGCCATGGCACGAGCGGTTGCCCGTCCCGCACCATGTCGATCACGTTCGTGCCGTTCCGCTCCAGGTCTTCGAGAAGATCGCGAAGCTCGAAGGCTGCGTTCATCTTTCGGTCGTTCATCGGTCTGTGTAGATGGAGGTGGCCGGATTGAACGCGGCCCAGGCGAACCAGAACGCATCAACGTGAGGGACGGGGGTCAGCCGCCGACGTGCAAGAGGCCCCTTGACCGCGTGACCGAGGAGCGTCCACGTCGATCCCGTCTCTCGGTCGCGAAAGCCTTCGGCCGTCGCCTCGAACGTTAGCGCCCGGCCCTCCGCCACCCGACTGAACGTGCCGGTGGCGCCCACGGCACGGGACCGCTTGATTTTCTCGTCATCGAGCGCCGACAGCGCCCCCGGCTGGTAGAGGATCACGAGATCCTGGTCGCCCAGGCGATCGTGAACGACGCGGCGCTCGGCGAGCATCGGCCACGGATACGCGCGAGCGGCTTCGCCGAGCTTGATCCCGACCACACGCTCCTTCGGTGGACGACGTGGGTCCAGGTCGCCCCGGAACAGAAACGGCCCGAGCTGTGGCTGGTCGTACGACTGATACGGGTTCACGCCGTAGCTTCGGCTGTGCCCGGTTTCCCGCGACAGAACCTTCCCGGCCGGATGGATCGCGCGCCAGTCCTCGAACGAGATCGTGTTCGCCGGGATCAGCTTGAGCCGCGTGCCAGCGTACGTGCCGACGATGGCGCGCCCCTCCATCTGCGCCCAGAGCGAGTGGCTCTGCCGGTCGTACATCACGAGGTCGCTCTTGTAGAGCTTCCCCGAGGTCCCGAAGTCGAGCGCGGTCCCGTTGACCACCCGCTCGAAGACGATGCCGGAGTTGCAGAGCGGGCAGAACGTGACCGTGACGGGAACGCCGCCCACTACGTCATTGACGATCTCGTGCCACATGAGGATCTGAAGCGGATATGCGCGCGAGTCGCCCTTCACCTCTAGCGCGAGCACTGGCTCGTTCGGCACGATCCAGTCGGTGGCTGCGACCGGACTGACGAATGCTGGGCGGTCGATCGCAGGAATCCCGTCGGGCGGAGGGCCGCCGGACACGATCTCATCGAGGCGCACAAGCGCTTTGGACGTGTCCGTGCGCAGCGTCACCGCGTCGCCGCTCGCAGCGGTGGCCAAGGATGCCACAATCAGCAGGGCGAGCATCGAGCGGCGCATCACGTTACAGCCGCGTCTGCCGAGCCCGCTCAGCCCGCAGCCGGTCAGCGCACTCGAGAAGTGCGTCGTAGTCGAGCATCGATACGAGACCATAGACGGTTTGGCCGTCGCTCCACGAGACCGTCCGGTACCCCTTTTGTTCGTAGGCGACGTAGTCGTGGTCGCGGTAGGACACGCGGCGGCCCGGCAACGCCGCCTCGCTGGCCGAGATCGGAACCATGAACACCGACAGCAACGTTCGCCCCTTTTCGTAGAGCAGATAGGCGGCCTGTCGCTCATGCGCTTCGGCAAGACGCGCGCCGGTCAACTGAATCCCCGAGGGTGAATAGTCCGGAACCGTCACGCGCATGCCGGCCTTCGACTGGAACCACTCGGCCACCTCCCTCGGGTTCGTCGAGGAAAGCTCGGCCGGCCGCTCGAGCTGAGCGTAGGCGATGTGCTTGTCGACGAGATCCGCGACGAGCGGCGGCGGCGTGCGGGCCGGCAGCAGAACGGCCACGACGATCGCGGCAGCCGCCGCGACTGCAGGCAGGAGCAGCCATCGACGGCTTGTCGCGAAGGCGGCGTCCCGCTGGACGCGGCGGACGATACGCGCGCGCAGCTCGGACGGTGCTGCGTCGCGCGGCTGCCGCCGGAGGAGCTCGCGAAACACGCGCTCGGCGCCGACCAGGGCCGCGCACTCCTGGCAGCCCATGCAGTGACCGTCGACCTCGGCGATGTCGCTCACGGTCAGCTCGCCGTCGACGTAAGCATGGAGCCTGGCCCGGATCTCCGAGCAGTTCATTCATCCTCCTTCACGTACCCGTGCTCACGAGCGAAGCGCACCAGCGCTCGGCGCAGCAGCGCTCGACCCCGTGACAGCCGGGACATCACGGTCCCGATGGGACATCCGACGATCTCCGATACCTCCCGATACGTGAGCCCCTCGATGTCGACGAGCAACACGGCTTCCCGGAACGCCATGGGCAGGGTCGCGAGCGCGCGATCGACGTCGCCGTGGAGCACGGTCTGGAGGAACCGCTCCTCCGGGTTCGCCCCCACGTGCGTGTCGACCATTCCCTCAGCCTGATCGACGCCACCTATCTCGGCTTCCAGTACTTCCCGGCCCTGGGTCCGCACTCGGTTCAGGAATACGTTTCTCAAGATCGTGAAGAGCCAGGCGCGACAGTTCGTTCCGGGATTGAAACGGTGGAAGCTGCGGAACGCCCGCAGGAATGCTTCCTGAACGATGTCCTCGGCCTGCGCACGGTTCCGCGTCAACCGCAGGGCAACGTGGTAGAGGGCGTCGAGGTGGACCAGGGCCACCCGCTCGAACTCCTCCGTCGCGCCGTCCCCTGCCTTCCAGCGGATCAGGCTCTCCCCCTGTCGTTAATGCTAACCCTCGGTCACTGCGATCTATTCCAGCTCGGCCTTCAAGAGCCCAGGAGCCGACCGTCAACGGGAATATGCGAGACGGGTCGACTGTTATTTGGAATGTGCTTCCGACGTGATCATCCACAGCCCGCATGAAAAGGAGACGGCATGAAGCGATGGGTGAACGGTCTCGTCGCTGTCGCGTTGTGTTCGGTCGCCGTCAGCATCCCGTCGCCATCCGTCGGCGCCCAGGAAAACCGGATCACGGTGAAATCGACCGCGCCATTCGCAAGAGTCGCCGAGGCCCTGGAGCGCGCCGTCACGGACGAGAAGATGGGCCTCGTGTGCCACGCGAACGCGCAGCGCGCCGCGGCCGGGCGCGGCGTCACTATCAAAGGCAACCAGGTGCTGATGGTCTTCCGGAATGACTTCGCTGTGCGGCTGCTGGCCGCAGATCCGGCCGCCGGTTTCGAGGCTCCGATCCGCATCTACGTCTATGAGAATGGCGACGGGACCGCCACCGTGTCCTATCTGCCGCCGAGCGCAGTCTTTGCGCCCTATCGCCACCCCGAGGTTCAGGCGCTCGCGAAAGAGCTGGATGGAATCTTCAAGGCGATCGTCGACCGCGGCGTGGCCGTACGATGACTGCAGGTTTTCCGAGATCATCAGCACGCGGTCATCCAGGCCGCGCGGAGCGGGTCAGGCGCAGAGATCTCGCAATCCGGAGTAATCGTATCTGGCACGCTCGTGGACGTCGCCGACGGATCTTCCGCCGCCGCCGGCAGGACGCACGTCACGAGCGCGGCGAGGCGTCCACTGACGGCTGATTCACCAACGATCCACGTCGGGATATCGATCCGTGTCTCCAGCAGCAAGATCGGGGTGAGCAGGACAAGCCACCAAATCCGGCCGATGTAGAGCCTCATCATCACTGATTCCTCATCAGGCGCAACCCAGGGTTCGCCCGATGTATTCCCGCGCAGGCGAAATGCAAAACCGCCTGGCGCCCTGCTCCGGGAATAAACCCGGTGGCTAATCGGTTACGTGGAGCAACAGCTAGCGAAAGGAGGTGACACGAATGGTGCGAGCGAAAGCGACCGCGGTCGTGGTCGCTGGCGTCCTCAGCCTGGGTACCGCCGGCTCCGCCCTCGCTCAGAAGTCGAACCCGTGCGCCGCAAAGAACCCCCGCGCGGCCAAGTCAGCCAACCCGTGCGCTGCCAAGAACCCCTGTTCGGCGAAGAACCCGTGTGCGGCAAAGAACCCTTGCTCGGCGAAGAACCCCTGCGCCGCCAAGAATCCCTGCACCGCCAAGAACCCCTGCGCGGCAAAAAATCCCTGTGCGGCGAAGAATCCGTGTGCCGCGAAGAAGTAGGAGCAGCAGCGACAAGGAGAAGGGCGGGCCGGAGGCCAGTGCTTCCGGCTCGTCGAACCTGAGGGACATCACATGAACCGCCTCATCGCTCGAACTTCCCTCATGGGCCTGTTCTTTATCGGCATGATGGCGATCCCCGGCGGCGGACGCTCCCTCGCCGCCAATCCGTGCGCGGCGAAAAACCCGTGTGCGGCCAAGCCGGTTGTAGTGAAAGATCCTGTCGCCGAGGCTACATTCAAGGAGTACAAGGCGTGGAAGAAGGTCAACACCGAGCCTGTGGTCAGTGCGAGCCACGGCAACCGCTATGTCTTCACCTACCTGAACAAAACGGCTGAACCATCGGGACTGTACGGAAACTTCCCCTTCTCGAAAGGGGCGGTGCTGGCGAAGGAGTCATTCGAGGCAAAGGACGGAAAACCGGGCCCCCTGGGCCCGCTGTTCATCATGGAGAAGCGTGGCGAGGGTTACGACCGCGCGCATGCCAACTGGCATTACGCGGTCGTCGATCCGAGCGGCGCCGTTTCGATGAGCGGCAGCGGTTACGAGCGTAGTCCGACGCAATTCTGCTCGGCGTGCCACGCGATGGCGAAGGCCAACGACTACGTGTTCGGCAACGGGACGATCATGAGGGTCAAACCGACGGCGACGCGCACCCCGGCCAGCAACCCGTGCGCACCCAAGAAGTGAGAAAGGTGCCGCTCAGAGGCTGCCTGCTACGACGTGCGGTCCGAGGCCCGGGCTTCGAATGCGCCTTCTCGCCCCCGAGAGTATCCGACAGTATCTACTGTCGGACATACTCTTGGGATACTAACTGGATACTGAAACGCGCGTTCTCGTCTCGGGGAGTATCCGACACTATATACTGTCGGACCATACTCTTGGGGATACTCAAATGCGCGTTCGCGTCCCCGGGAGTCTCCCGGGAGTGTGCGACAGCATCTACTGTCCCGACATACTCTCTAGGTACTGTCAGTGGCAATCCCTAGGGCCGTTTTGATTGCGCTTCTGGGTCCTATCCCTATACCAACCCCATCCCGTTACCCTATCCCGACCCTATGTCGCATCACCCTCTCACGATCACCGGCCTGAGGATTCCCCTCGGTCATTGCGTACGACACGACGAGCCCAGACAGCAGCGTGAGACCAGCCACGAGGTGGATCGCCGCGCCTAGGCCAACAAGGTCCGCCACGATTCCTGAAAGTAGCGCCCCGATGGCATAGCCCGAATCCCGCCAGAAGCGGTAGACACCGAGGCTCGTCGCCCGTGACGTTGGATGTGTGTGGTCGGTGATGGCTGCGAGCAGAGTCGGATACACCATGGCCGTCCCGACGCCTTGAAGCACGGCGCCGGCGATCCACGCCGAATACGTAGGCAGCATCACCGTTAGCCAGATACCGGCGGCTTGAACGATCATGCCGCCAGCGATCAGCGCCTTACGGCCCCACCGATCGGAGATCGGACCCGTGACGATCTGTAGGACACCCCAGACACTCGGATAGACGGCCTTGATCGCACCGATCGCTTCGACGCCGAGTCCGAAGCTGGCGAAGTACAGCGGGTAGATTCCCCACGACATCCCGTCGTTCAGGTTGTTCACCAGGCCGGCCTGGCACGCGGCGAACAGGCTCGCGTTGCCGATCGTCGTCACGTAGAAGACGTGACCAAGTGCGACCGTGGATGGCGCAGCATGGCCGCGTGCCTCGAGCTCAACGTGTGCCAGCGTTTCGCGAACGAAGAAGAGCGAGAGTATCAGACCGATCACCGCGATCGCGATGCCGAGATAGAACGGATGTGGCCGTAACGCGTAGTGGCCTGCGATGTAGCCCGTGGCCCAGGAGACCACACCGACGGAGAAATATCCGGCGAACTCGTTCAGGCCGAGGGCAAGCCCGCGCCGTTTGGGACCGACGAGATCGACCTTCATGATCACAGTCATCGACCAGGCCAGCGCCTGATTGATGCCGAGCAGGACGTTTGCCACGTCGATCCACCACCATGCGGTGGCGTAAATGAGCAGGAACGGCACGGGGAGCGCGAAGAGCCAACCGGTGACCAGCAGCGGCTTTCGCCCGACGCGCTCCGACAACCGGGCGGCGATGAGGTTCAGGACGGCCTTGGTGATACCGAAACTCACGATGAACGACGTGATGGCCGTCTTCGAGCTGAGACCGAACTCCTGCTCGCCGAGCAAGGGCAGCACGGTCCGCTCCAGGCCGACCATGCCGCCGACGAAGGCGTTGATCAGGACGAGCAGCGCGAACTGAGGCAGATTCTCGCGCAGCCCGAGCCGGGTCGTCACGTCGTCAGGCCGAGGTTGATCCGTCGATTCTCTGCGAACTGCGGCGGCTGCGGCGGCAGATCACTGAGCACGAACCGCACGAACTCATCGCGTTTGCGGTACTGAAGCGCCGGATTGAATCGCCGCTCGAATCCGATCGTGGAGCCTGGCTTGCCGCTGAGCCCCTTGCCACAGGCGGCACCTCCGAAGTGCGCGGGGAACACCTCCAAATGGTCCGGTAGTGACAACAGCCGGCCGTGGAGACTGACGTACAGCTGCTCGGCGAGCCGCTGCTCAGCGCCGCTACCGAGGAGGTCGGGTCGCCCGACGCCTCCGGAGAACAGCGTGTCGCCGCTCAGGACGAACCACGGCTCGGTCGCACGCGAGCGATCGGTCACGAGCAGGCACACGCTATCCGGTGTATGTCCGGGCGTGGCAAGAACCTTCAACCCGACGTTGCCGAGGTCGAGCTGATCGTCGTCGGCCAGGACGGTGTGAGGAAAGCGAACATTGGCGGCCTGGTGCATGAAGATCGGCGCGCCGGTGAGCTCGGCGAGCCGGCGCGCGCCCGACACGTGATCGGCCTGCACGTGGGTCTCGATGATGTGGCTGATCCGCATGCTCTTCTGCGCCGCCGCTTCGAGATAGGGCTCGATGTCGTGCTGTGGATCCACCACAGCGCAGCTGGCTGCGCCGCTTCAGCCGACCACGTAGCTCGCGCAGCCGGTCTTGGGCGAGAGGAAGTGACGAAAAATCATGTGGCACCTCCTGCGGCTTGTCATACCGCCGGGTGTCGTATAGGGTCCAATTCATCGTGGTAATCGAAACGATCGGAAAAGCCCTATGACGATGCACGGAGGGAGGGATTCCCATGGCAGCCACCGTGCGTGGAGCGATCCGCGAGCTGCTGGAGCAGACCATCGTCACCATCGATGCATTACTCGAGGCATCCGACCGCGAGCTCGCGATGCCGTCATCGCATGGATGTGCCCAGGGCAAGGATGTCTGGACGCTGATTACGAATGACATCGATCACGAGAAGATCCACACCGGACAGGTACTGGAAGGACGCTACGAATCGCGGATCACGGCATTGCCGATGGACCGCCTCGTTGCGGAGTGGCTCGCAGAGCGCGCCCGCTTCATTGGCTCGCTCATCGGCTTGACCGACGAGCAATTCAATAGTGAGACAGCCGCCGGCCAATGGACCTATCGCGTCGTGGCCAAGCACGTGCTGACACTGGAACAAGATTCGCTGAAGACGATTGCCGCCGACCGGGCCGCCAGGCAAGCTTCATGACGATCCGCCAGCTGGAGGTGTTCCTCGGCGTTGCGCAGGCGAAAAGCTTCAGTCGCGCGGCGGAACGCATCCACCTCTCGCAACCGACGCTCTCGGAGCACATGCGCGAGCTCGAGGAGGAGCTCGGCGTCCGTCTATTCGTTCGCCATCCCCGATCGGTCTCGTTGACCGAGGCCGGCCGCATTTTCGGCGACTACGCGACACGCGTCGTCGCAACGCTCGCCGCCGGTCGGCAGGCACTCACTGACCTGAACGGCCTTCACCACGGATCGCTCGTAGTTGGCGCCAGCACGACCCCGGGAACCTACGTGTTGCCGGCGCTTATCGCGAGTTTTCGAGATGCTCACCCCGGGATCACCGTCGCTCTCCGAATTGCGAACTCGCGGATCGTGGAAGAGCGTGTCCGTGATGGCGAGGTCGATGTCGCCGTCATCGGTGGGCACATGCTGGGACCAGGTGAGCGGTGCGTCGCGGCCGGCATCGTGGACGAGCTGCAGCTCATCGTTGGCGCGAAGCATCCTATCGGCGCGACGATCTCGCGCGCGAAGCTGTCGCGTGAGCCTCTACTGATCCGCGAGGAAGGCTCAGCAACGCGTCAGGTGACGGAACGTGCGCTGCGCGAAGCTGACATCACCGTTCGTCCGGCGATGGAGCTCGACCATACGGAGACGATCAAGCGCGCCGTCGCGGCCGGCTTGGGCGTCGCCTTCGTCTCACGCTATGCCATTGAGGATGAGGTCCGGGCGCGCCGACTGCGCGTCGTCGCGGTCGACAGGCTGAAAATCCGGCGACACTTTCACGTGATCCACGACGAGCGTCGGCCCCTGAGCGCCAGCGCGCGCGCGTTCGTCGACTTTCTCGAAAAGCGGCGGTCTTGAAGATACCGCGCGTTCGACGAAGAGTGGCGCCCCGGGTGAAACAGTGCCCTATCTGCGAGGAGCCGGTGACGAAGGCCGACTTCGACGGTAAAAAAGCAACGTACGCGAATGTCGCGCGCCGCAAGGAACTCGGCCTGCGTTGGCAGCATCTCGACTGTATGAGGCGGCACGCCCGGAAGAAGGGCCGCACAGCCAGCGGCCGCCGGCGATCACGCGGTTAACGACTCTCGACCGTCATTCCGTGCCCGGGCCCAGAGAACCGTGGCAATAACGGCGCCCACGGCACCCACGACGGCCCCTACCCCGAACCCCGTCGTATATCCGTAACTCGTAATCACCGGACCGAGCGCGAACGACCCGAGCGCCAACCCGAGGTAGATCGCGGTGCTGTAGCCACCCATGACGAGGCCCCGAGCGGCCGGCGTCGTTGCCCCGGCGAGCGCGACGCCGATCGCGACGCCTGCGGTTCCACTCACCACTCCGTAGACGGCGACCAGTGACAGCAGCGGCCCACGCTCGATGACATGAGGAAGCAGCGCGGTCGCGATGCACCCGACGAGCACGCCGCCGACGGCATACGGAGCCGACCGCTGCGTGCGATCCATCAGCCATCCAGCCGGCACGCGCGCGGCCGTGTTCGCGATGCCGAGGACCAGGAACACAAGGCCGATGGCTGCCGGCGAGAGGCCTCTCGCCTCACCGAGCAGTGGAAAGAACGTGAAGACGACGCCCTGGGTGAGAAGACCGCTCGCGGCGACAACCCACCCTGCCCAGACGTTGGGATTGGCCCGAACGTCGCGGAACGTCACGCGCGCTCCCGATGCAATGTGCGCGCGGCGTACGGTAATCGCGACGCCGAGCACGAAGGCGAGTGCCGCTCCGGCGGCACTGGCCACGAACGCCGCACGGTAGCCCCACCACTCAGCGGCGAGTCCGCCGAGGAAGGGTCCGACGCCAATCGCGCCGTAATGCGCTGTCGCATACCACGCATATGCGCGGCCGGCCGCTCCCGCCGGGGCCGCGTCGCCCACCAACGACATCGCGCTTGGCGTGAAGGCCGCAACGCCGAGCCCTGCAAGACCGTAGATCGTCGCAAGTGAAACTTCCCCGTCGATCAGCGGGAGGAGCAGCGAAGTCGCGGTCGTCATCGCTGTCCCACCCAAGAGCAGAGCGCGACGGCCCCAGACGTCAGAGGCATGACCCAGTGGGATCGATGCGAAGGCTGCCACAGCCATGTGCGCGGCTACGATGAAGCCCACGCCCGTAGCCGTGGCACCGTGCGCAACCGCATAGAGCGGCACCAGAGGGCCACGCATCTGCGCGGCAGCGAAGTGGACGAACGTCAGCACACACACGACGGCGACGAGCGACGCCGCCGCTGTCACGACGGGTCGGTCGCTCGCCGAAACTCGTCAGTGGCGATGAGGCGCCGTAGCGCCGGCACGAGATCCGGCGCCTCGTAGAACGGATGCTCGCGATAGATCCGCGCGCACTGCGAGTCGAGCGCAGCGAGCGCTTCGTACGTCTTGGGCACCACGTCCCGGACCTGCCTGACGCGTGCGCGGGCAAACAGGAGGTTGGCGGGATCGACGTAGCCGGCCTGGATGAAGCCGCGTGTCTTCTTCTCACATCGGCATGGATTGGCCCGATCGACCAGTCCGCACTTGTTGTTCATGAAGTTGTGCAGGTCGTGGCGTGCCCGCGCAAGGCGCTGGCGGAAATTGTCGGCGGTAATCTCGAGCAACTCGGCGCCAACCGCATCGCTGACGTCGAGAATCTCGGCGAGGATGTAAAGGAGCCGTTGACCCCGATCCAGACATAGCAGCATGCCGGACGTGCAGCTGATCCGGGCCTCGTCGACGATCAAACGAACGTCGACCGGCACGCTGGCTTCGTCGGGCAGATCGAGGTCGGGTGTGTTGTCCAGTCCGTGCGCGTAACAGCTGAACGTCAGGGTCTCCGGCTCCAGCCGACCGCGCTTCATGTTCAAGGCGTGGTTGACGACGATCCTGTACAGCCAGGTCCGAAAGCTGCTGCGCCTCTGGAACGACGACAGCCGGGTGAGCGCTTTGATGAGGATTTCCTGCGTCGCGTCCTCGGCGTCGTGGGGGTGGGCCAGCATACGAATGGCGATGTTGTAGATCCACGGCTGATGACGCCGGACGAGATCCTCGACGGCGGCCCGCTCGCCGGCCGCCGCTCGTTCCACCAGCGCCCGGTCGGTGTCGTCCGTGGCGGTGTCCGTGAGCAGCGACCGAGGGGTCATAGATGCCTCCTGGCTATTAGACCCGAGCAGGAGGCGAGTGTGACAGGTGACCGACCCACAGCCCACGACAAAACTTGGCGAGCCGCCCAGCGGGATGGGCAACGAGCAAGCGCCATTGGTCCGTTGAGCCGTGCTTAGCCAGACCCTGCGTCCGGGCATTCAAATGCGCGTTTCAGTGCTGGTTGAATTCGCGCGTTCACACCCGTCCGCGCGAGCTCTAAACGCCTCGTTTGGGGCCCCATGCGAGGATATGTAGACGGGGAGAGAAGCGAAACCCGTAACGCCGACACCATTCCATCACAACCGGCATCCGTTGCAGCTGGTCGCCCTGTTGCATGCCGAGAGGCATCAGAAGAATTTGTTTCGAGGGCAGGCGGTATCCCGTCTGAATCTGAATCACTTCGTCCATGTCGCGCTCCGTAACTACAACGAACTTGAACCAGGCACCGAGATCACGGAATGCGTTGATGGCCTCGGGATTCAGGCGCTTTTCAGTAGCGACATTCGAATGCCTCAGTTTGAGGGAAACGTTCCATTGGTCGACGGAAACTGCTGGGGGCGGAATGATGCCCGCGGTCTCGACCTCTACGCGGTGCCCTCGGGACTTGAGCGCCTCGACCAATCCCACAAACGCCCGGTGCTCCAGCGGCTCACCGCCGGTCACGACGACGTTTTCGACCCCCGCCGCCGCCACCGCCGTGAGAACCTGATCCAGCGTCGTTTCCTGCCCGGCGTCCCGCGTCCACGAGTATTTCGTATCACACCAACTGCACCCGACGGAGCAGCCTTGCAACCGCACGAACGCCGATGGCAAACCCGCCGTGACGCCCTCGCCCTGCACCGAAACAAAAACCTCACTGACTCGCAGTCGCATGATTGCAACTTTACGGAGCGTTTATGCGTTCATCCTGGCTGTTGCCGAGTCACGCGAAGTGCTTTGGCGAATTCCACCTCGCCGCACGCCCGACGGGTTCAGAACGTCAGCACGTGGTCGGCGTTCGCCACATCCTCGAGCAAGAACGCCGTCAGGCCGCGTACGCCGTCGATTGCGGGCAGTAGGTCTTCGGACCGTGCGCCGCAAATCGCCATAGACGAGCTACACGCCCACAGCTTCGCGTCGCCCACCTCTTTGATCTGGGCGAACAGCGCGGCGACGTCGTCGAGGCCTTGCTGCGCGAGCCGACCGCGCACCTCGGTCTCGCGGCCAACGTACCCGCTCGAGAACCGAACCGTCTTCGCCCCTTCACGCGTGATGCCAAAGATCGCTTCGTCGCGGAAGAACACGCGTACGGCGCCGCCCGAGCCGACGGCGGCCATCAACAGCGTCGCGACCTGGACCAGCGTATTCGTCTCGCCGCGGGAAACGATGACGGCCAGCGTCACGCGCGCTTCCGGATCAGGCTCACGATCACGCCGTTCTCGTGCTCGTGCCGCACGAACGGATGGCCCGTGTTCCGACACCACGCCGGGTAGTCCTCCTCGGCGGCGGGATCGGTCGACAGTACGCGGAGCAACTGGCCGGGCGGCAGCGGCCCGAGCGCGCGCATCAGTCGCAGAATGCCCTGCGCGCAAAGCATGCCGCGGTTATCCACGACGACCGGCTCGTCGCGGGGATCGCGCCCGGCTTGGGCCATTGCTCACCAGTTCCAGACAGTATCGAATTGATCGATGAACTGCCCGAACTCCTTGCGGCTGATCGTTTTGATGCCTTCGATCAAGTCGTTGGTTGCGATGCCGCGCGCCTCGAGGTCTTCCGCAAACGCATAGACGGGAATGTTCGCCTGCTGCACCGATCGGATATCGGTCTCGATGAGAAATCCCGGCTGAACCTTTCCGCCGGCGATCTCGATGCCGGTGCCCTCCTGGCCGCGAACACCGTAATTCACGGCATCGTCGCTGAGGAGAATCGTCATCCGCGAGCCGGCAACGGGCGCGAAGGCCGAGGCGAACAGCCCGATGTCACTGTCCTCGAGATTTCCGTACTCGGTGTGCGACAGGACCGAGAGGATCTTTTTCGCCATCGCCTTCTCCTTGCTAGTGCCCCGAAACCAGGACTGTCTTGTCGGCAGCCTCCGTCCACTTATAGATGTCCGCGAGCGAGCCGTGCACGACGGGATCGAGATGATAGCCCTGTGGAACGCCCCGTTCCACGCAACAGAGCCCTCAGACGTACCAATTCAACTTCGGATCGGTCGCGCCTTTCTCGAGCAGCCGCTCCACGAATTCCGCCGTGGTCGAGTGCGCCTTGCCGGCGTCGGTGTGGTGCTCCGTCTTGTCCTTCCAGATCGGGTCGTCGTGCTGCTTCTGCGCTTTGGCGGTCAGGAGCACGGCATCCTCATACGCGAGCACGTGCACGTTGTAGCCCCCGTCGAGCGCCGCGTCGACGAGCCGGAAGACGCTCACCGGGCTCTCGTTGCCGTACGGGCCGGCCGTTACTGTGACGTGGAGTGTCTTTCGCTCAGCCATGTCCTCCTCCTCTTCGGCGTCAGTGCCAGATCGCTTTGTCCGACCGTTCCATCAGGAGATCGACAAGGGCGGTCATGTCCGCCACCGACACGCCTGCCGCGACGCGGTCGCCAACGACGCCGCGCTGCCGAAGCGAAACAGCATCGGCGACGAGCTTGACGCCACTCCGGTCGGCGCCGTCGACAAGGGCGGCACCAGCCTTGTAGCTCTGCCGAGCCGTGAAGACGCCGTCCTGGACGAGATAAATGGTGACGTCGTGCCGGGCTTCGCGAAGTTGTCGACCAAGCTCGAAGGCGTAGTCGCCGCCATCGGCGGGCCCCTTCGATTCAATCAACAAATACCTAGACATACTAAACCCCCTTTTCCGATCGACATTTAAGCTAGACCTGCGGTCGAGCGTTCGCAAGGAAATAGTGAGCCCGGACGATTTAGCGGCCCACTGCTACTTCCTACACGGACCAATCAGCGCTCTCTCATGTTCGGGCGCCGATTTACCGGGGCGCCAGCCGGAGCCCATGCCCTCCGGTCAAGTCCTTAGCCGTTCGGCGGTGCAGACGGCGGCGCCGGCGGCGGGGCTGGCACAGCGGGCACCCAAACCCACTGATATGGGACGCTGACGCCATTTCCCTGGAGGTGGTAGCACCCTCCGGAGTAGCAGACTACCGGCGGCGCAGATGATACCGGCGCCTCAAAGACAGGAGCCGGCGCATAGGCCGGTGCCGCATAGACCGGATCGGGAGAGCCGTAGAACGGAGCCGCCACAGCGGCGCCTACGAATACGCTCCCGACGACCACCGGACCGAAGCAGCAGCCGAACCGATGGAAGCCATGGTGGTGATGGAAGCCGTGGTGGTGATGAAAGCCGGGGTGATGATGGAAGCCGCCACGGAATCCGCCGCCATGAAAGCCGCCGCCGTGGAATCCGCCGCGAAACCCGCCGCCGTGCCCCCGACCGGCGGAAGCTGGCGCCGCCAGCGCGAGCGACAGCACGACCACAAGCGCGAGGCCGATTGCCCGTCGAAGCATTGGGCACCTCCTAACTTCGAGGTGACTGGAGTATAGCGCCAGGTCCAGGCCGAGGCTCGTCGTGCCGGCGCTGCGAGCGGTTATATGCGGCAGCAGCTCACGATGTGGCCTCGGTCTCCCGACTTAGAAGCCGAAGGACAGCCCTGTTGAACGAAAACTTCGAGCGCGCTGCGGGCCCGGCGAACTCCGTCCTGACGCCAGCATCCCAAACGATGCGGGGCGTGAGTCGAGCGTCTCAGCGTTACAGCTTGCCCACTTTCCCCGACTTGATTACGTCGACGAGGACGTTCCATTCCTCCTTCTTGAGAGTGACAAGGTTGCCCTCCTCGCCAATGCGGACCGCATCGCCGTCGATGGTGACTTCGGGGCAGGCCGAGCAGGCTGGGCAGAGAGAGATTTTGTCCATGGCAACTTTCCTCCTTCGATGCGCTGGCAAACGACTCCATGGGTTCCGGGTAAGGCATCCCAGCTGTTGAGGATCTTTTTCACTTCCCGCCGGAGGCTGTCGAGGTCGGCGAGTTTCTGTTCGAGCAGCGCGCGCACATGCACGCACGGCCCTGACTTCGCTGACCGCATGTCGATGATGTGGCGGATCTCCTTCAACGTCAGGCCGAGCCGGCGGGCCTGGGTGACGAAGTGCAGGACGCCCAGGACGTCCGCCTCGTACACGCGATAGCCGGAGGGCGTCCGCCGAGGCTTCGACACGATGCCGCGCGCTTCATACAGACGCAGCGCCTTGCGGCTGACCCCGCTGCGCGTGGCGACCTCTCCGATGGTCAAGAGGTGCTCCGGCATGGACTGAGGATAGACCTTGCCGCATGGGGGAAGGTCAAGCCTCACCCTTCATCCACCCATACATCCACCCTTCACCCACCCATACACGAGCCATCAGCGCGTCATGGACCGAGCATGACCGGGTGGGTAATCTGCTAGACGGAGATCCTTCAGCGATGCTGATGAGTCGTCCCGACGCCGCAGCCCTTCTCGAAGTCCTCGACTTCCACCCGCCCGATTGGCGTCAGTACTACCGGAAACTCTTTGACCGGTTTCCCAACCTCGCGGGCAGATGGATCAACGTGAACCTCTGGAATATGCCCGAAAGGTACCCGGTCGACCAATGGTCGATCGACGACGACGCCCGGATGCGCGAGGCAGCGCGGGCTCGCCAACATGCCGATTCCCGGATGCTTTCAGAGATAAGAGCGTTGGCGCTGGCAATCACGTACCGGAGCGGGACCGCCCGCCTGCAAGCGCAGCGCAAGCTCGACCGTCGTCTGGCCGAGTTTGGTTTACGTCCCCAGTTCCCGGGCGGCAGCCGGCTTCCGGCGAGTGAGCGTCGGAAGGTCCGCGAAACATATGAGGAGTTGCGAACCGTCATCGACGAGGTTCGCAACGCCGAAAGGGAAGGCGTCGGCGAGCTGTTCCGGCGGGCCATCTTCATCAAGTTCCCGTTCTTCACTGATGAAGAAATGGCAATGATCTACGCTCATCCCTACCCGCGCCGTGGCGCGACCGCGGATGCAGCGCTGGCGATCCTCGCCCAGCGCCTCGTCATGTCGCCCGCCTCTCTGAGTCGTTACCTCTTTCCCAGACGCCACCGAAAATAACGGCAACTCTCCCGCGAGGTGCCGTGCGGTGCGGTCGACCGCACACGTACATTCGGCGCAGGCTCGGGCAATGGATGACGCGGCAAACTCTCCCGAGCAGATTGACGCGTGGTTGGTACGCCCCGATAATCCGCCCCAGCGCGTGGCGGACAGACGGAGGCAGGCCATGCGTTTGTCCGCGCTGTTCGAAGAGTTCTGTCAGTTTTTGCGGGTCGAAAAGGAGGCGGCCCAGCGAACGATCGCAACGTACCGGTGGTGCTTTGGAGATTTCGACCAGTTTGCGAGAAACGAGGTCGGAGGCACAGTGCTGGTCAGCCACTTCACTGCAGAGTTGTGCCGCGCGTATCAGTATGATCTTAGTCGACGCGAGCTCTCGACGAGCACGATTCGGTTAAGGCTCGCGACGCTCGGCAGCTTCGGCAAGTGGGCGGTGCGCCGCGAGAGGCTCGAGAAGAATCCGCTCGACTTTCTTACCAGACCGCAGCGCAAGGCGCGTGTTCCCCGGGTCCCTCGCTGGGCGACGATTGAGCAGATCATCGAGGAACCGGCGGATCGACGGGAGAAGGCAATTCTCGGGCTCATGGCGTACGGCGGCCTTCGACGGTCAGAGGTCGTGGGCCTGAATGTTGGTGACTTTGCCGGCGACTTCGGCCTCACGCGGGTGAAGGGCAAAGGCGGTGATGAAAGTGGCCTCCCTCTGCCAAAAGTCGCTCTGCAGATCGTGGATGACTACGTGAAGCACGATCGAGCGGACGCGGGCCACAACGATCCGCTGTTCGTCGTCCGGTATCGCACGAAGGGCGGCGAATGGTGTGAACGCCGAATGGCAGATCACCGCATCTGGAAACTCGTGAAGGCGATCGGGAAACGGATCGGTGTGCGCCAACTGCACCCGCACGCGTTTCGCCACGGCTGCGGTACGGAGTTGCTGAGACGGACGCGTGGAAATTTGCGAGCAGTGCAAGCGCATCTGCGACACAGCGATATTCAAACGACGACGCGGTACACACGCTTGACGCAAACAGAACTGAAGGAAGTCGTCGGCGTGTTCGACGGGGACTAAAACTCAGGGGTTTCAATCCCGACACGGCGGGATTGAAATTCGCGAGGGAAAATCACCAAGCAAATCAACTTGGTGGCCCCAACGGGATTCGAACCCGTGTTTGAGTCGCGATCACGTTTTCACTTCGGTATTCAGTCGGTTACAGGGCCCCCCCTTCGAGAACACGACGTGTCTGAAACACGCCGGCTCTGAAGGCGCTGTTATACAGCGGCACCGGCCGGCGTCTCGCTCAGCGCCTGCCGTACCACGTCCGCGGCGTCGTCCACGAACACAAACCGCTGCAGCGCGCCGCGCACCTCCGCGGGCACGTCTTCCAGGTCTCGTTCGTTGTGGCGCGGCAAGATCACGGTGCAGATGCCCACGCGATGCGCGGCGAGCACCTTCTCCTTGATGCCGCCGACGGCAGAACCTTGCCACGCAGGGTGATCTCGCCGGTCATGGCGACGTCGTTGCGCACAGCGCGCCGCGTAGCGTAGGAGGCAAGCGCAGTGACCATGGTCACGCCGGCTGAGGGGCCGTCCTTGGGGATGGCGCCGGCGAGATCCACCGTGACCTCGATGGACCTCGTCGTCTCGGCCACGTCCGTGGCTGGCCGCCAGCGGGCCTGCACCAGCAGGCGGAGGGTCTCGTGCTCCCACGCCGCGCCGAACGGCCACGACTGCGCGGCGATGCGCAGGGTTGCCGCGCAACGTTCCGATTGTCAATCACGCCTGACCTCGCTCTTGTTTCCAGTCGGCGTCACCGAGAGCTTCGTGCTCTCGGCGTCCCACAGGTCGTGGCGGGGGCCGCGGTAGAATCCAGCAAAGCGCAGCAGCATGCCGAGAACCGCCAGCAGCGCGGTGGCGACGAGCAGCTGGGGCCAGGGGGCCTCGAGCGGACCGCGCAGGATGATCTCTCGCAGCACGCTGATGATCGCGATCTCGACCATCGTGCCCACTGCAACGTGTCGTTCGCGGAGGTAGTGCATGACGACGCGGAACAGCTCGACCAGGATGAGCACGTAGAGGATGTCCGTGAGCACGGCCCGCACGTCGATCCCCTGACGGAGATGGCGCCACATGGCGGTCAGCTGCCACGCCATGAGCACGTAGAGGCCGAGGACCAAGCCAAGCAGCGCGAGATCCTGCGTCACCTCGAGCCATCCGAGGAGACGACGCCACGCCCGGCCATGGACCGCGTCCGGATCGATCGCCACCCGGCCTCAGCCGTCCGCGCGACCCTGACGCGCGCCGCGATATGGTACCGGGACATACTCGACGGCCGAGCGCGTGCGCGTCGGCTGCGCGAACAGAGCCATGAAGTCGTAGACCTCCTGCGGCATGTCCGTGCTGACCGGTAATCCCAGCTGCTTGGCCTCCTCGGAGCTGATCCCATAATCGTGCGTCCAGGTACCCGTCGTGAGCTTGTCGGCGAGGGCGGTGGCGGCGTCGTGCGCCATCCGCTCGCCGAGGAGCTCCTGGACCGTCTTGCGCAGCTGCAAGATCGCCTTGCGCGAGACGTCGGCGAGGATGAGGGTCTTGTCCTCGATGTCCTCCGGCTTCTTGCGCTCCATCACATACAGGATCGATGCGGCCGGCGCCTCGCCAACCTGCGGATCCACCGGGCCCAGCACGGCATTCGGGTCCATCACGATCTCGTTCGCGGCCAGGGAGATCAGCGTACCGCCCGACATGGCGTAGTGCGGCACCAGCACGGTGACCTTCGCCCGATGGCGCCGGAGCGCCTGCGCGATCTGGCCGGCCGCCAGAACCAGTCCTCCGGGGGTGTGGATGATCAGGTCGATGGGTGTGTCCGGGTCGGTCAGCTTGATGGCGCGCAGGATCTCCTCGGAGTCGTTGATGTCGATGTAGCGCACGAGCGGAAAGCCGAGGAAGCTCATGGTTTCCTGACGGTGCACGAGCGCGATGACGCGGCTCTTGCGCGCGTTCTGGAACCGGTGCAACAAGCGCAGCCGCCTCGCCTCGAGCATCCTCTGCCAGATGATCGGCTGCAAGGCGGACATCAAGAAGAACACCCAGAGCAGGTCGCCGAGACCCATCGTCATCTCCTTCCGCCGGCTACCATCGCTGCACCCGCGCAGCGGCCCAGCCCCATGCATCCTCGCCCGCGCGTTCGCGAGCCTGCTGCTCGAGCACTCCCGACGCAGCGCCGACCGCCTCCTCCAACCAGCGCGCGGTCTTGCCACCGTGACCGCGCACGGCCTCCAGCGCACTGCGACACACGAGGTCGACGATTTCTGGTGGCGCATCGAGCTCGCGGACGAGCCGGCAGGCCGCACGCACGGCCGCTTCGACAGCGTCACTGATCTCGCGGCCGCCGAGCGGACCGCGCTCGATCCGCGTGACGATCAACTCGCGGACGGTGAGCCTCATGCCGCGCACGGGGACGCCTGCGCGCAGCAGACCACTCAGCTCGGCGGCCATCAGCTGTTCGAACTGGTTCACGACACCGCCTCCACACGCAGCCCGTCCCCCGCGACGTCGACGGTGACCCGACCGCCGTCGCGCAGCTTGCCGGCGACGATCAGGCGCGCCACCGGCGTCTCGACCTCCCGCTGAATCGCCCGCTTGAGCGGGCGCGCCCCGAAGACGGGGTCATAGCCGACCCGGGCCAGGTGCGTTTTGGCGGCATCGGTGACCTCGAGAGTGATGCGCCGCTCCGCCAGACGCTTGCGCAGGCCGTCGAGCTGGATCTCGACGATCCGGCCAAGCTCGGCCTCGGTCAGCGCGCGGAACACCACGACCTCATCGACACGGTTGAGGAACTCCGGCCGGAATTGCCGCCGCAGGGCCTCCAGCACCTGCTCGCGCATACGCTGATAGGTGCGGTCGTCGGAGCCACGCATCTCGAGGATGAGCTGGCTGCCGATATTCGACGTCATGATGATGACGGTGTTCTTGAAATTGACCGTGCGGCCCTGGCCGTCGGTGAGCCGGCCGTCGTCGAGCACCTGGAGCAGGACGTTGAAGACGTCGGGATGCGCCTTCTCGATCTCGTTGAGCAGGATCACGGCATACGGCTTGCGCCGCACGGCCTCGGTGAGCTGGCCGCCCTCCTCGTAGCCGACGTACCCCGGGGGAGCCCCAATGAGGCGCGCCACCGTGTGCTTCTCCATGTACTCGGACATGTCGATGCGGATGATGTTGTCTTCGCTGTCGAACAGCGTGGCGGCCAGCGCGCGCGCCAGCTCGGTCTTGCCGACACCGGTGGGGCCGAGGAAGAGGAACGAGCCGATGGGCCGCTTCGGGTCCTTGATGCCCGCGCGCGCCCGCACGACGGCGTCGGCCACGGCCCGCACGGCCTCGTCCTGACCAACCACGCGCTTGTGGAGCTCCTCCTCGAGTCGGAGGAGCTTCTGCATCTCGCCCTCCATGAGCTTGCTCACCGGAATGCCCGTCCACCGTGAGACGACCTCCGCGATGTCTTCCTCGTCCACTTCTTCCTTGACGAGTCGCCGCCCGCCCCCGGACGGTGGCTGCGCCTCCAGCTGCTTGAGCTCCCGCTCGAGCTGGGCGAGCGTGCCGTACTGCAGCTCGGCCGCGCGTGAAAGATCGCCCGTGCGCATCACTTTTTCGATCTCGACCTTCGTCTGCTCGATGCGCTGACGGATCTGGCGTGGCTTCTCGATGGCGGACTTCTCGCTCTCCCACTGCGCGCGCAGCGCCCGCGACTGCTCCTGCAGGCCGGCCAGCTCCTTCTCCAGCTTGGCCAGGCGGTCGCGCGAGGCGGCATCCGTCTCCTTGCGCAAGGCTTCGCGCTCGATCTCGAGCTGCAGGATCCGCCGCGTGATCTCGTCGAGCTCGGCGGGCATGGAATCGATCTCGGTGCGCAGCCGCGCCGCCGCCTCATCGACGAGGTCGATGGCCTTGTCCGGCAGGAATCGGTCAGAGATGTAGCGGTCGGACAGGACGGCCGCGGCGACCAGCGCGGCATCCTTGATACGCACGCCGTGGTGGAGCTCGTAGCGCTCCCTGAGCCCGCGCAGGATCGAGATCGTGTCCTCCACGGTTGGTTGGTCCACCATGACCGGCTGGAACCTGCGCTCGAGCGCCGCGTCCTTCTCGATGTGCTTCTTGTACTCGTCGAGCGTGGTGGCGCCGATGCAGTGCAGCTCGCCGCGCGCGAGCAACGGCTTCAGCAGATTGCTCGCGTCCATCGCGCCCTCGGCGGCGCCGGCGCCGACGACGGTGTGCAGCTCGTCGATGAACAGGACGATCTGGCCTTGCGCCTCCTGGACGGACTTGAGCACGGCCTTGAGCCTCTCCTCGAACTCGCCGCGATACTTGGCCCCGGCCACCAGGGCGCCCATGTCGAGGGCGACGATGCGCTTGTTCTTGAGCCCCTCGGGGACGTCGCCGCGCACGATACGCTGCGCGAGGCCCTCGACGATCGCCGTCTTGCCGACGCCCGGCGCGCCGATGAGCACCGGGTTGTTCTTTGTCCGGCGCGACAGGATCTGGATGACGCGGCGGATCTCCTCGTCGCGGCCGATGACCGGATCGAGCTTGCCCTGCTGCGCGA
>Ga0209382_10002532_pt1 | contig 26388 bp, 19 predicted proteins | sample SoiMetdeltSBSDD5_FD_187599 | JGI IMG/M metagenome (GOLD analysis project Ga0209382, IMG submission 187599) | Bulk soil microbial communities from a Populus tree surrounding site in Tennessee, USA - Soil MetaG P. deltoides SBSDD5 (SPAdes) (version 2) | ecosystem: Environmental > Terrestrial >... | reverse complement strand
GGTTGTGCGCGCGATACCAGTTGCGCCCCGTCGGCCTCGCGCCGAACTCCAACCAGAGCTGTACGGCCTGCGATGAGGGCTCGCCGGCCGAGCCGCCGAGGAGCGCGATCGTCTCGCATCCGTCGTGCAGCAGTCGCTCGTTGACCGCCCGCCACCAGACGCTGCCCGGGGGCGTCGCGTCGAGCGGGTTGAGCACGCCGCGGCGCGCCTGCCAGCGCATGATTGACAGCGCCGCCCGACGGAAGGGCAGGTGCCGCGGCGCGCGGCCGGTCGGCCCGTGGAAGACCCGCGACATCAACGCGAGACGCGCCGCCGGATCGTCACGCACGGCCGCGACCTGCGGCGCGGCCAGGGCGAGCGCTCCCGAGTGGTCGCTCATCGCGCGGGCCGCACGAACGCCTCAGCCGGCGAGCTCGCGCGCGACGGTGAGCACCTGCTCCACGTCCGCCCGCGTGGTGCGGAAGTTCGTGATGCAGGCCCGAAGGGCGAAGCGCCCGTCGATGGTCGCATTCGACAGGTAGACGCGCCCGTCGCGCTGGAGCTCGTCGAGGAGCCGCTCGTTGTGGTCGTCGAGCGCCGGCTCGTCGAGCTGCGGCGGCGCGTGCCGGAAGCAGCAGATGCTGAGCCCCGGGCCGGCGAGGAGCTCGAAGTCCTCCGCGGCCGCCACGAGCTCGGTCAGGTGGGACGCCATCCGGACGTCTTCCCCGATCGCGGCCGCCAGCCGGCGCGCGCCGTGGAGGCGGAGCGTGGCCCACAGCTTGAGGGCGCGGAAGCGGCGGCTGAGCTCGAGGCCGTGGTCCCAGAACGCGAAGGTCTCCGCAGGCTCGCCGGCGAGGATGCGCACGTAGTCGTCGGCGCGGGCGCCGAAGGCCCGGGCGGTGGCCGCCGCGTCGTGCAGCAAGAGGGCGCTGCAGTCGACCGGGGCGTAGAGCCACTTGTGCGCGTCGATGCAGAGGGAGTCCGCGCGCCCAAGGCCGGCGAAGAGCGGGCGGGATGCCGGGTCCGCCGCTGCCGGGGCCCCGTACGCGCCGTCCACGTGCAGCCAGAGGCCCGCGTCGGCCGTCACTGCGGCCGCCGCGTCCAGCGGGTCGATCACGCCCGTGGACGTGGTACCGGCGTTGGCCACGACGCAGACCGGCAAGAGCCCGGCGGCGCGGTCGGCGGCGATCGCGGTGCGGAGCGCCGCGGCGTCCAGCCGGCGCTCGCGGTCGACAGCCACACGCTCGAAGCCGACTCCGAGCGTCGCGGCCGCCTTGGCCACGGAGAAGTGCGTCTCTGCCGACGCGTACACCCGCATCGCCCGGCGGTCGTCGTCCGGGGCCGTGAGCGCGCGCAGGGCCACGAGGATCGCGGTCAGGTTGGCGGCCGAACCCCCGCTCAGCAGGAGCCCGGTCGCGGCTGCGTCGAAGCCCACGAACTCGCCGAGCCAGCGCAGCGTCTGGTGCTCGACTGTCGTGGCGGCCGGAGCCGAGCGCCAGGAGGTGAGGTTCTGATCGGCCGCGGAGGCCAGCAGATCTGCGGCGACCCCGACCGGCGCCGGCGGCGACTGCACGAAGCCGAAGAACGCGGGGTTGGTGCGCCGTCCCGCGCGGAGTACGGCGGCGCACGCCGCGAGCAGCTCCTCCACGCTCTCCCCGTCCGCGGGCAGGGAGCGGTCCGCGCCGACCACCCGGTCGATCTCCGCGGCGGACGGTGGACGCTCGTACACCGGCCCGGACCCGGTGGCGCCGAGCTCCCGCTCGGCCAGCTCCGTGACCCCGGCGAGCAGAGCGCGCAGATCCTCCTCGCTCAGGTCGAGCGAGGCCTCCCTCCGGTCGAGATCCGTCACCCGAGGGATCCTGTCAGCCGGCACCGCCGGGATCGAGAGCGGATAGGGTCGCTCGATGAGCTCACGCGTGCTCATCCTCGGGGCGGGCTTCGGCGGGCTCGAGCTGAGCACCATGCTCTCGGAGGCGTTCGGCGACGAGCTCGAGGTCACGCTGATCGACCGGAGCGACGCGTTCGCGTTCGGGTTCGCGAAGCTCGACGTGATGTTCGGGCGCACGAGCGCCGACGCGGTTCGGCTGCCGTACCGCGAGATCGCGAAGCCCGGCGTGCGCTTCCTGCAGGAGACGATCACCGCGATCGATCCCGACGCGCGCACAGTGACCACGACCGCGGGATCCCACGAGGCGGACGTGCTCGTGGTCGCGCTCGGCGCCGACTACGACTTCGACGCCACGCCCGGGCTCGCCGACGGCGGAAACGAGTTCTACTCGCTGGCCGGCGCGGAGCGGCTTGCCGAGCTGGTGCCGGCGTTCTCCGAGGGTCGCGCGGTGATCGGCGTTTGCGGGGCGCCGTACAAGTGCCCCCCGGCGCCGAGCGAGTGCGCGCTGCTGCTCCACGACGCGCTCACGGCGCGCGGTGTGCGAGATCGCTGCGAGATCTCGTTCGTGGTCCCGCTCGGGCGCCCGGTCCCGCCCTCGCCCGACACGTCCGCCGCGCTCGAGACGGAGTTCGGCAAGCGGGGCATCGCGTTCATCCCCGGTCGCGGCGTGGCCTCGGTCGATGCCGCGCGCGGCGTCGCGGTGCTCGACGACGGCAGCGAGCTGCCGTTCGAGCTCTTCCTCGGGGTGCCCAGGCACCGAGCTCCCGACGTGGTGGTGGCCAGCGGCATGACCGAGAACGGGTACGTGCCCGTCGAGTCGGCCACGCTCCGGACCCGCTACCCGGGCGTGTACGCGATCGGCGACGTGGCCACGGCCGGCGTTCCGAAGGCGGGGGTGTTCGCCGAGGGCGCCGCTCGCGTGGTCGCGCGGCAGCTGATCGCGGAGCTCCGGGACGGCGAGCCGCCCGGCCCGTACGACGGGCGCGGCTCCTGCTACATCGAGTTCGGCGGCGGGCTCGTCGGGCGCGTGGATATCGACTTCCTCTCCGGCCCCACGAAGACGGGGACCTTCAACGAGCCGTCCACGGCGCTGGCCGCCGAGAAGGTGCATTTCGGATCGAGCCGGCGCGAGCGCTGGTTCAGCGGCTGAGGCCGGCCCGCGCGTCAGGCGCGCAGGCCGAGCTCCTGGATCATCACCTTGCCGCCCTCCGGCAGCTCGGTGATCCAGAGCAGGTAGTTGCGGAACTTCGACCGTGCGACGTCGAGCTGGAAGGTCTGCTTCTCGCCCACCCGCTGGTTGCGGCTCACGGGCCGCCAGCCACGAATGCCTCCGGGCACCGTGTTCGAGGCGTAGACGGTGGCCTTGAAGCCCGGCGTCGAGGTCACGAGCCCGAGCTCGCGCGCCGCGATCCGCTTGCCCGCGTCCACGTAGAGCCCCACGCCGCTCTTGTTCGAGCCCTCGAAGCCGCCCTGGTAGGTCTCCGTGTTCCACGATGTGGGGTTGTTGCCGTCGATCGCGTTGCGGGCGGCCTCAGGCGACTCCTCGCCGTCGCCCTCGGGGTCGTAATCGCTGGCCGCCGAGCTCCCCAGCTGCACGGCGGCGAGGCTCGGCTGGCGGGTCGGGGTCTTGACCGGGCCCCCGGTGCCCTTCTCGGTGCGGTTCGCGAAGAAGATGAGGGTGGCTCCGGTGAGCGCCAGCACCACGACCATGATCGCGGCCATGCGCTTGGGGTGGCGCATGCGCACCGGCGCGAAGTCGGCGGTGTCGCCGGATAGGGTCCGCAGCACTGTGGTGGCCTCGCCGGTCGTCTGACCGGTGCGCGCGGCCTCGATCGCCAGCACCTCCTCGAGGTCGTGCACCATCTCGCTCACCGTGGCGTAGCGGTTCTGGGTCTCCTTGGCGGTGGCGTGCTCCACCACGGCGGCGAGCGCGGCCGAGCACTCCGGGCGCCGGCGCTGCACGTCGGGCAGCGGCTCGCGCACGTGCTTCATCGCCACCGCCACCTGAGTGTCGGCGCCGAACGGGACCTCGCCGGTGAGCATCTCGTAGAGCACGATGCCGAGCGAGTAGATGTCTGACTGCTCGGTGACCTCGTGGCCCAGCGCCTGCTCGGGCGACACGTAGTCGGTGGTGCCCAGCACGCGACCGGTGGCCGTGAGGCCGTGCGCCTCGAGCGAGCGCGCGATGCCGAAGTCGGTGACCTTGGCGCGGCCGTCCATGTCGATCAGCACGTTCTGGGGCTTCACGTCCCGGTGCACGAGCCGGTGCTGGTGGGCGCTCTCGAGCGCGCGGCCGATCTCGATCGCGTACGCCACGGCCTCGGACAGCGGCAGGCGCCCGAGGCGCCGGATGCGCTCCTTGAGCGTCTCGCCCTCCACGTACTCGAACACGATGTAGGGGGCGCCGTCGTCCTCGCCCGCGTCGATCACCGTGACCACGTGGGGGTGGTTGAGCTGCGCCACGGCGCGCGCCTCGCGGCGGAAGCGCTCGAGCTGGTCGGGATCCTCCGAGATGTCCCGGTGCATCAGCTTGATCGCCACCCAGCGCTCGAGGGTGGGGTCGAAGGCCCGGTAGACCGTGGACATGCCGCCCGACCCGATCTGTTCTTCGAGCCGGTAGCGGCCGCTGATCAGCGTCCCTATCACCGTCATCTATTTTCCGCGCTCTGGTGGCAGTCCGTCTTCGTTATCACACCGATCCTGCCTGCCCGGCCTCGTGGGCGCTGGAGCCCTGCCTCCGGCGTCTCCAAAGGGAGTTCGGCGCCGAGGTGGACATCACCTACGTGATGGGCGGCCTCGCCCGAGACTATCCTGCCGACCGCGCCGCCCTGGTGATCGAGTGGCTCGACGCCGCCGCGCGCTCGGGGATGCCGGTCGATCCGCGCGTGCTGGCCGGGAGCGGGGCGATCCGCTCGAGCTACCCGGCCTGCATGGCCGTCAAGGCGGCGGCCGAGCAGGGAGCGGAGGCGGCTGCCGGCTACCTGCGCGCGCTGCGCGAGGGCATCTTCTGCCGCGCCCGCAAGCTCGACGCGCCCGAGGCGCTCGTCGAGGAGGCGCGTGCGGCCGGGCTCGACGCCGAGCGTTTCCGCATCGATCTCGGCTCGAACGCGATCGTGGAGGCCTTCGGCGCCGATCTCGAGGAGGCGCGCGCGGCGCCGGAGGAGGTTCGCGCGCATGGTCTGCCCAGCCTGCACCTCGTGCCGGTCGGCCAGGCGGGTGGCGAGGCCTGGTTCGCCGGCGCCGACGGCTACGAGCGCTGGCGCGAGGCCGCGCGCGAGGCCGGCGCGCGGGCGTCCGGCGAGCCCGCGCCCGACGTGCTCGGCGCGCTGCGGCGGTTCGGCCGGATGGCGGCCGCGGAGCTGGAGGCGGTCTGCGAGCTGCCCGGCCCGAGGGCGAGCGCCGAGCTCTGGCGCCTCGCCGCCGATTGGCGCGTCAAGCAAACCCGCTTCCTGACCGGCGAGCTCTGGGAGCTCGCCTAGGGCTTAGCCGGCCGGCGCGAAGCCCTCGTTGCGGCGACCGCTCAGGCCGGCGCCGGGCAGCTCGACCACGCCGGCGCTCGCCGTGACGCGGCCGATCACGGCGCTGCCCGGGTGCCGGCGCCGGAGCAGCGCCATCGCTTCGTCGGCGTCCGCCTCCGGCACCACGCAGCAGAAGCCGCAGCCCATGTTGAAGACCTCGAACAGCTCGGCGTCGCCCGCCCCGGAGCGCTCGGCGATCAGCTCGATCACCGCCGGCAGCGGCAGCGGCGCGTCGATGCGGTAGCCCACCGGCGCTTCCAGCCGCAGGAGGTTGAGGAAGCCCTCGCCCGTGATGTGCGCGAGCCCGCGCACCTCGACGCCGGAGTCGAGCAGCTCCCGGACCGCGCGCACGTAGACCACGGTCGGCTCGAGCAGCAGCTCGCCGACGGTTCGCTCGCCAACCCGCTCCCCGAGGTCCGGCAGCGCGCGCCGCGCGAGCGTGTAGCCGTTCGAGTGGAGGCCGCTCGAGGGGATGCCGATCACGGCGTCGCCGGGCTCGATCGCGGCTCCCGTGACCACCCGGTCGAGCGCCACGAGCCCGACGCAGAAGCCGAGCAGGTCGAAGCCGTGTGGCGAGGGGTGGCCGCGGATCAGCTCCGGCATTACCGCCAGCTCGCCGCCCGGGATCTCGACGCCGGCCTGCTCGGCTCCCTCCCGCAGCCCGGTCGCGAGCTGCTCGAGGGCCGCCGGGTCGGCCCGCTCGACGGCGATGTAGTCGAGCACCGCGATCGGGTCGGCGCCCACGCAGATCACGTCGTTCACGTTCATGGCGATGCAGTCGATGCCGACCGTGTCGAGCCGGCCGAGCTGCTCGGCCACGATGATCTTGGTGCCTACCCCGTCGCACGAGAGCGCGAGCCCGTGCGTCTCGTCGAGCCGCAGCACGTTCGCGTAGTGGCCCGAGGCGAGCGCCGCGCGCGACGGGCGGCCCGTGTCGATGCCGGACAGCACCGCGACGAGCGAGGCCACGGCGTCGCCGGCGAGCTGCTGGTCGACGCCTGATCGTGCGTACGCGCCCTCGGTCACGCGGCCATTCAAGCGAATGGGCCCGCCAGGGGCGCTCAGCCGCGGCGCCGGAGCGCGAGCGCCACCGCGTCGTCGGCGAGCCCGTCCGCCCAGCCGGCCACCTCGTCATGCACCGCGCGCACCAGCTCCTGGGGGGCGAGGCTGCGGGCCAGGCGAGCCACGAGGTCGACGAGCCGCTCGCTGCCGTAGCTCTCCTCGCCACTGCGCGTCTCCACGAGGCCGTCGCTGTAGGCGAACACTAGATCGCCGCTTCGGAGGCGCAGCTCGCTCTCGCCGTAGCGCGCGCGGGGCTCGACGCCGAGCGGTAGCCCATGAGTCGTCAAGGCGCTCGCGCGCCCGTCCGAGACCAGGAGCGGTGGAAGGTGGCCGGCGTTCGCGTAGCGCACCGACTCGCCGGAGAGGACGGCGAGGAAGGCGGTGACGAAGTTGTCGCTCGGCAGACGGCCGGCCAGCATCCGGTTGGCTCGCTCGAGCACCTCGGCGGGGGAGGAGGAGTCGTGGCTGCGAGCCTCGATGAAGAAGCGCGCCATGGCGCTGAGCGCCGCCGTCTCCACCCCCTTGCCCGCGACGTCGCCCACGAGCACGGCCATCTCGCCACCGGTGCCGATGCGCCAGGCGCCGTACACGTCGCCGCCGGCGGGCGCGCCGGCCGCCGGCTCGTACACGAGCCCGGTTTCGAAGCCGGGCACCGCCGGCAGCGACTCGGGCACGAAGCCGGCCGTGAGCACCCGCGCGATTCGCCGCTCGCGACCGAAGTCGATCGCGTTGGCGATCGCCGCAGCGGACGAGCGCGCGAGGCGCACGAGCAGCTCGAGATCTTCCGGGCCGAAGCGGTCCACCTCCTCGTGCGTCACTGTGAGCACGCCGTAGAGCCGCGGCCCGAGCTCGATCGGGGCGTGCATGAGCGAGCCGAGCCCGCCCTCGGCCTCGCCGCACCTGGTGAGGACCGGCGAGCGGGTGCGCGCCACCTGCGCGAAGCTGCCGCTGCCGAGGGCGAGCGCCCGGTCGCCCGCCTCCTCGGAGAAGTCCACGTGCGCCTCCGGGCGCGGCTCGCCGCTGCGCGGGTTCACACGCGACAGCAGGGCGCGCGAGCCGCCGGTCACCGCCGCGGCGTGGCGCACCACCCGGTCGTACACCTCCCCGAGCTCGAGCGAGGCCGACACGTCCTCGGCGGCGCGCTTCAGACGCAGCTCGTCGCGGGCGCGCCGGTCCTCCCCGTCGAGCCGGGCTGCTGCCTCGAGCGCGGGTCCCGCGAGCTCGGCGAGTGTGCAGATCGTCCGCAGGTCCTGGGCCCCGAGCGGCAGCGACGGGTCGAGCGAGGCCGCCGCCAGCGCCCCGAGCGGCTCGCCGGCCTCGCCGGGCACGGCACACGCGACGGCCGAGTGGGCGTCGCCCTGCGGCAGCAGCAGTGGGCCGCCACGCTCGAGCGCCGCCACCGCCACGGACCTGAGCGCCTCGCGCAGGCGCTCGTGGGCGTACCAGCCGGCGGCGGGCTCGAGCGGCTCACGCCGCGCGCCGAGCGGGATGAACGTCACCGCGTCGACGGGCAGGAGCGTGCGTGCGGCGTCGATCAGGCGTGCAAGCGTGCGCTCGCGTGGCGACGCCTCGGCCGTTCGCGCAGGGGTTGTCAGGTGGACGTTCGCTTGAACCATGGGCTGTCCCCTGCCCTGGGGACACTTTAGGTTCGATTGGGCCGGTTCGCCAGGATGAGATCAGGCGGATTCGGTGGCGGCCTCGCCGCCCCCGGCCTGCTTACGCCGGCGCGCCCGGATCAGCAGGTAGACCACGCCGATCACGATGCACGCGGCCACGGCGTAGTCCACGTAGTGGAGGCTGTCCTTCCAGTCCTCCCAGTTGTCGCCGGCCTGCTTGCCGATGAAGGTCAGCATCAGCACCCACGGGATGCAGCCGAGGAGCGACAGCACGCTGAAGCGCCAGAACGGCATGCGCGCCACCCCGGCGGGAAGCGAGATGAAGGTGCGGATGATCGGCAGCATGCGCGTGAAGAAGACCGTTGCGTCGCCGTGCCGCTCGAACCAGCGGTCCGCCCACTCGAGGTAGGACTTCTTGATGTGGAGCTTCTTGCCGTGCTTCTCGAGGATGTCGACGCGGCCGATGTAGCCGACCCAATAGGCCACCCAGGAGCCGACGAGGTTTGCGAGAGACCCGACCGCGGTGGCGGCGAACAGGCTGTACTCGCCGCGCGACACGTTGAAGCCGGCGAACAGCATGGTGGCCTCGCTGGGCACGGGAATGCAGGCGCTCTCCAGGAGCATCAGCATGAAGACTCCCGGCAGCCCCATGGCATCCACCACGTCAACGGCCACCTCGACGATCGGGTCCGTGATCGAGGCGAGCACGGTCATGGGAGCGAAGTAGGCTAGCGATCCGCCACACTTCCTCTGCCAACCCGATGCGATCGTTCGCCTCATCAGTCAACGTGCGCCGCCTTGGGCAGGTCGGCGTGGACGCCTGCCTGCTCGCGCTCGCGTACTACCTCGCGTACGTCCTGCGCTTCGACGAGGGCATTCCCGGGCGCTACGAGGACCTGCTCGCGGACACGATCGTGCTCGTCGTGGCGATGAAGCTCGTGATCTTCGCGATGTTCGGGCTCTACTCGAAGCTGTGGCGCTTCGTGGACCAGAAGGACTTCGAGACGATCCTCAAGGCGGTCGTGGTCTGCACGGTTGGGCTGATCGTCGTGCTGTTCGTCTTCTCGATCGGCCGCCACGACCCGCCGCGCAGCGTCGTGGCGCTCGACTTCCTGCTCGCGCTCGCCTTCGTGGCGGGCGCCCGCTTCGCGGTGCGCGCGCTCGTGGAGCGCCCCAGCCGCGGGCCGCTGCTCGAGCGCGCGGCGAACGAGGTGCTGATCGTGGGAGCGGGGAACGGCGGCCAGCAGGTGGCCTTCGAGCTGCGCCGCAACCCGGGCCTGCACAGCGCGCCCGTGGGCTTCGTGGACGACGACCCACGCAAACAGGGGATGCGCATCGCCGGGCACAAGGTGCTCGGCCCAACGGACGAGCTGCCGCGGATCCTCGACGGCGTGCGGCCGTCCGAGGTGATCATCGCGATCCCGTCGGCGTCGGGCACCCTGCGCCAGAAGGTCGTGACCTCGTGCCGCGAGCGCGGCATCCCGGTGCGCACGCTGCCCACCACGTTCGAGCTGCTCTCGGGCGGGGTCAACCTCATGCGCCAGGTGCGCGAAGTGCAGGTCGAGGACGTGCTCGGTCGCGAGCCGGTGCGCGTTGAGATCGACCGGGTGGGGGCCTACCTGCGCGGCAGGGTGGTGCTCGTCACCGGGGCCGGGGGCTCGATCGGCGCGGAGCTCTCGCGCCAGATCGCCCACGTGGGCCCGAAGCGCCTCGTGCTCGTCGAGAACTCGGAGAACGCGCTTTTCGAGATCCGCCGCCAGCTCGAGGAGGAGCGCCACTTCGGCAACACCGCCGCCGTGCTCGCCGACTGCAAGGACGCCACGCGGATGCGCGAGGTGTTCGACGAGCACCGTCCGTCGGTGGTCTTCCACGCCGCGGCCTACAAGCACGTGCCGCTGATGGAGGAGAACCCCGTGGAGGCCGTGCGCAACAACGCGGTGGCCACGCGCATCGTGGCGGCGGCGGCCGGCGAGGCGGGGACGGAGCGCTTCGTGCTCGTCTCCACCGACAAGGCCGTGAGCCCGGCGACGGTGATGGGCGCCTCGAAGGCGCTGGCGGAGTGGGCCGTCGAGGCGGCCCAGAACCGCTGGAAGGGCACCCGCTACTCGGCGGTCCGGTTCGGCAACGTGCTCGGCTCCTCCGGGTCGGTGGTGCCGATCTTCCGGCGCCAGATCGCGCAGGGCGGGCCCGTCACGGTCACCGACCCCAGGATGACCCGCTACTTCATGACGATCCCTGAGGCGGTGCAGCTGATCATCCGCTCCGGCGAGCTGTCGGTGGGCGGCGAGGTATTCGTGCTCGAGATGGGCGAACCGGTTCGGATCATCGACCTCGCGCAGAACATGATCCGGATCGCCGGGCTCGAGCCCGAGGTGGACATCGGCATCGAGATCGTGGGGCGGCGCCCGGGGGAGAAGGTCCACGAGGAGCTCTTCAACCCCGGCGAGCGGCCGCGGCCCACGCCGGCGGAGAGGATCGTCTGCGCCGTGCAGTCACCGCTCGACCCGGCCTGGGTGGAGGGCGCGTTTGCAAGCATCGAGGAGCTCGTCTACGCGGGCGACGCCGCCGCCTTGGCGGGGACGGTCACAGAGCTCTCGGCCGAGCGAGCGCTTACCATCTCGGCCGACGCGCCCCATTTCGGCGGGTAGCGCAGAGTGGCACGCCGACCCGCCTTCTAAGGTTTCGTCTCTTGCCGGAGATCGTCCAAGACATCGGCGCCTACGCCGGCCTGGCGTCCGTCCTTGGCCTGGCCGTGCTGTCCGTCCTCTACTTCTCACAGGCGCGGGACGTCAAGCGGCTTCGCGAATGGGCCGGGCGCGCCCCGGAGCGGGCCGAGGAGGGCACTCCCGCGCAGGTGGCGCCCGTCCCGGGCCGCGTGACCCCACAGCCCCAGGCCAAGCCCGGGGCTCCGCCCGTTCCGGGTGCCCCGAAGGTCCCGGGCGCCGCGGCTCCCGCGGGGGCTGCTGCCGCCGCCGCCGCCGCCAAGCCCGCGGCGGCCTCGGGACCGCCCGCGGTGCCGGGGGCGAAGCCGGCCACCACCCCCGCCGCGGTCCAGCAGGGGGCCCCCGTCGCGGCCCCCGCCGCCGGTCAGCAGGCCGCTCCCATCGCGGCGCAGGCCAAGCCCGCGCAGGCTGAAGAGAAGGCCTCCGCGGATGAGAAGCCCGCGGCGGACGAGAAGCCGGCCGCTCCCGCGGTCGCGGCCGCCACCGGTGCCGGCGCGGCAGCCGCGACGGCCGCTGCCCAGGGCAAGCAGGCGGCGCCCGCGAGCGCCGCCGCAAGCAACGCCGCGCCGGCGGCGGCGCCGGCATCCAAGCCACCCGCATCCAAGCCGCCGCCCGGCCCGAAGCTGCCCCCGCGCCCCCCGTCGCAGCAGACGGTGATCCTGCCTCCGCAGGAGGAGGAGCCGTGGTATCGGCGGCTGCTCGCGAGGCCCCGCACGATCGTGCTGGTGATCGCCGGCGTGCTCGTGCTCGGCGGCGGAGCGGCATTCGCGATCACGGAGGTCACGAGCGACGACGCCGACCCCGGCGGCACGCAGCCCGCTCAGAACGGGGGAGGCACCCCGCAGGTGGACGAGGGCGGCGAGGACGGCGACGGTGACGAGGGGAGCAACGGCGGCCAGCGCAAGAACCGCCCCGCGGTCAACCCGAGCAACGTGACGGTGGCGGTGCTGAACGGCACCACCGTGCCCGGCCTGGCCGCGAAGATCGCAACAGAGGTCGAGGGCTTCGGCTTCCAGATCGGCACCGTTGCGAACGGGCCCGAGCAGGACAGCCAGCGGGCCGAGTCAGTGGTCATGTACTCGCGCGGTCACGAGCGCGAGGCGGTGGCGGTCGGGCGCCGCCTGAAGATCACCCAGCGCGAGCCGATCGACCCCGAGAGCCAGGGTCTCGCGGGCGACGCCACGGTCGTGGTGATCGCCGGCGGCGACCGCGGCTAGATGACTCTAGGCCTACGCCGGCGCCAGCGCGCGCGCCTTCGCGGCAAGGTGCGCCACGCCGAGGCGCTCGCTCTCGGCGGCCGCCTCCTCGAGCAGGACTCGGGCGCGCTCCGGGTCGCGCGACACCAGCACCTGACCCATGAGCAGTTGCGCCCGTGCGGCCTCGAGCGGGCGTTCCAGGCTCCGCCAGGCCTCGGCGGCCTCCGCCAGCAGGGCAGCCCCCTCCTCGGGGTCCTCGGCCGACACGCCGCGCGCCTCGAGCGCCGCCGCGCGTCCCAGCGGGTAGTGCAGCCGGTCGGCGATCACGGTCGCCTCCTCGGCAGCCTCGCGGGCGGCCTGGGGCCGGTGCGCGAGCGCGAGGATCACGGCGCGCGCACCCATCGCCTGAATCGACTGCGCGATCAGGCCGGCGCGTTCGCACACCTCGATCGCCTGGTCGAGAGCGGCGGTGGCGCCGTCGAGGTCGCCCTGGTCCCGGAGGGCGGTGGCGAGCCCGAACAGGGCGCCGAAGGCCAGCTCCGACCAGCCCACCTGCTCGGCCAGCTCGTGGGCGCGGTGGTAGAGCACGGTCGCCTCGCCGATGTTGCCCGCGCGCCAGCAGAGGAAGGCGCGTAGCGCGTAGGGCAGGCAGAGCTTGCTCACGAGCCCCTCGCGTTCGGCCAGCTCCGCACTCGCCTCGGTCGATGACCGTACGCGCTCCCAGTCGGCGCCGTAGACGGCGAGCTGCGCGAGCCAGGCGTGCAGCTCGACCTGCGCCGGCAGCATCCCGACCTCCTCGGCCAGCGCGAGGGCCTCCTCGTAGGCCTCGCGCGCCCCGCGCACGTCGGCCTCGGAGATCTCGAGCTGGCGCCCGAGCGCGGACAGGGCGAGGATCGTCTCCCCGTGGTCGGAGCCACGCGCGAGCTCCACCGCCCGCTCCAGGTTCTGGCGCGCCTTCTCGGTGTCGCCGATGCGGCCGAACACGCGCCCGAAGATCCCGTGCGCGCGGCTCGCGGCACGCGTTTCGCCGAGGCGCTCGGCCAGCCGCAGCGCCTTCTCGGACGCGTAGATGGCGAGCATGTTGTCGCCCGTATGGAGGTAGAGCCAGGCAGCCTCCTCGTAGAGGCGCACGAGCTCGAGCCGCGGCGGCCCGTCCTTCAGCAGGTTGATGCCCCTCTGGTAGTGCTCGATGGCCGCCTTGCGCTCGCCCTTGTGCGAGAGCCCGGCACCGATCTTGCGATGCAGGTCAGCCACCCGCTCGAGGTCCTCCTGGCCTCGGAACCAGTCGAGGCACTCCGTCCACACGGCGATCGCCTCGTCCACGCGTCCGAGTCTGAGCGACACGTCGCCGAGCTTCTCCGCCACGCGCACACGGGAGTCGCCGCCGTTCTCGACCTCGCGGGCATGGCGGTAGTGGGAAGCCGCCTCGCGGTTCGAGTACAGGAGCGCTGCGGCGTCGCCCGCCTCCTCCAGGAACCGGACCGCCCGCTCGCGCATCTCCGCGAGCTCGCTGTCCGGCAGGCCGCCCTCGCGGCCGAGTGCGGCAGCGCGTCCGTAGTGCTCGGCGAGCAGCGCCACCACCTCGTCCGTCCGCCCCTCGTGGCGCTCCTCGAAGAAGGCGCCCACCTCGTAGTGCTTCCGCGAGCGCACGGCCTTGGGCAGCATCCCGTAGGCCACGTCGCGGATCAGCACGTGCTTGAACGCCAGCTCGCCCTCGGCGTCCGGCTCGAGGATGTCCTTCTGGCGCAGCGACCTGAGCGCCTGGCCGAGGTCGCGCCCCTCCGCCTCGGCCACGGCGGCGAGCGAGTCCTCCCAGAACGTGCGCCCGACCACGGACGCCTGCTGCACGAGGCGCCGCTCGAACGGGTCGAGCGAGTCGAGCCTGGCGGCCAGCACGCCCTGCACCGTGTCGGGTAGCTCGGCGGCGTCGCTCCGGCCCTCCTCGGCCATGCGGCGGGCCATCTCCTCGGCGAAGAGGGGGTTGCCTCCGGAGCGCTCGGCCACGACGGGCACCACGTCCTGGCCCTCGGGCAGCAGGGCGCTGAGCAGCTCGCATGTATCCGCCTCGGAGAGCGGATTGAGCAGCAGCTGGGTGGCCGAGCGACGCCCGCCGCCCCAGCCTGACCGCCGGTCGAGCAGCTCGTCGCGAGCGAGGCAGACGAGCATCAGGGGCGCGCGGACCCATTGGGCGAGGTGCTCGATGGCGTCGAGCATGCCGTCGTCGGCCCAGTGGATGTCCTCGAACACGAGCACCATCGGCCGGCGCTTGGCAATCGCCTCGATGCCCGCGCGCAGCGCCGAGAAGAAGGACTCGCGCAGCCGCTCCGGGTCGGGCTCGGCGGGCGCGAGCTCGGAGGGGACGTCGAGCCCGAGCAGGCGGCCGATCAGCGCGGCCTTCTGCATGCCGCTGTCGCTTGACTCGCCGTCCGAGGCGAACAGCGTGCCGCTATAGGTGCAGAGCTTGTCCCACGCTTCGTCGGCCGAGTCCGAGTCCACGATCCCGCACTCGGCGCGCAGTACCTCGCCGAGCGCCCAGTAGACGATCCCCGAGCCGTAGGGCAGGCAGCGACCGACGCGCACGTTCGGCGGCGAGGGATGCTCGCCCAGGCGCTGCTCGTACTCGCGCAGCACCCGCGACTTGCCCACGCCGGCCTCGCCGACGATCGTCACCAGTTGCGGCGAGCCCTCGCGGACCACCCGGTCGTAGAGGGAGCCGAGCGCCGTCAGCTCGTCCTCGCGGCCCACGAGCGGCGACTCGCTGGCCGGGCCGGTGCGGCGCAGCGGGTGCTGGGCGATCAGGCCCTCGGCCTCCCAGGCCGGCACCGGCTCCGCCTTGCCCTTGAGCGCGAGCGGCTCGAGCACGCGGTAGTCGATCGCCGCATGGGTGGCGCGCATCGTGCGCTCGCCGACGGTCACGCTCCCCGGGCGGGCGGCGCTCTGCAGGCGCGCCGCCACGTTCACCGTGTCGCCGGTCACCGTGTAGGACTCACCCACGGCGCCCGCCAGCACCTCGCCCGTGTTGATGCCCACGCGCAGCTCGAAGTTCACCCCCGGCGGCAGGTTCTCGTTCACCTCCGACATCGCGTCCTGCATGCTGAGCCCCGCGCGCACCGCGCGCTCGGCGTCGTCCTCGTGTGCCACGGGCGCGCCGAAGATCGCCATCACGTTGTCGCCGATGTACTTGTCGACCGTGCCCCCGAAGCGCGATACCTCGCGCCCGAGCCGCATCAGGGCGCGGTCGACGAGCGACTTGACCGCCTCCGGGTCCATGCGCTCGGCGAATGCGGTGTAGCCGGACAGGTCGGCGAACAGGACCGTGACCTGCCGGCGCTCCTCGGGCGGCGGCTCGGAGCGCCGTGGCGGGCCCGCCGGGGCAGCCTCCTGGAGCGACTGGCCGCAGTTCATGCAGAAGCGGGCCTCGGGCGGCGCCGGGTTGCCGCAGGCCGCGCAGCGCTGCTCGAGGCGCGCGCCGCAGGACATGCAGAAACGGGCGCCGGCGGGGTTCTCCATACCGCAGGCGCCGCAGCTCATCGGCCGAGGGTACCGCCGAGTAGAGGGTGGCTCATGTGACGGCCGTCACATTGCAGGCCCCAGGGGCAGATGAACGTCCCGGAGTAGTGGGTATAGCGACCACTCCGGGACGTTCAAGGGGGGCCGGCTACGGGATGCGGCCGGCGTCGCGGTAGGCCGCCGCGGCGTCGGCCAGCACCTGCCCGTCCACGACGGTGAGCAGGCGGCCGTCCACCTCCACGAGCGCGCCCGGGTGGGGCGGATACCAGAAGGCCCGCAGCTTGCGCTCGAGATCGTCGCCGGCGCGGATCACACGCAGGCGCTCGAACTCCTCCTGAGACACGTAGCGGCCCTCGCCCTGGGGCGAGCGAGGCAGCTCCTCCCCGGAAAGCAGGCGGCCGACCACCCGCTCGAAGAGGCCCGCGAGCCACTCCTGCGTGTCGATGTCGAGCGACAGCGCCGTGGCGCCCTCGCGGTCGATGGGAAAGCGCTCGACCTCCACGAGGTCCCCCGTGTCGAGCGATGCGTCGACGAAGTGACAGGAGACGCCCCACTCCTCCAGGGCCTCGAGGATGGCGAGGTTGTAGCCCCCGACGCCGCGGAAGTCCGGGAGCGGCGCGGGGTGGAAGTTGAGGCAGCCGAGCCGCCCGACGGACAGCAGCGGCTCGCGGATCAGGCGCGGGTGGAGGAAGGAGAGCACCACGTCCACGCCCGTGGGCGGCTCCGCGTGCAGCGTCGCGTCGTCCGTGACCGTGAGCCCCAGGCGCTCGGCTGCGAGGTCGACCCGCTGCGAGTCGTGCGCCTCCGCGTCGGGCGGCTGGCTCGCCACCGCCACGATCTCGCAGTCCTGGGCGGCGAGCCAGGAGAGCGCGCGCACGGTCGAGCGCTTGTGCTTTCCCATGAAGATCGCCCTCACGCCAGCACCTGACGGTAGACATCCATGGTGCGCTCGGCGATCCGGTCCCAGGAGAGCGGCCCGGCCGCGGCGGCCAGCGCGCGATCGGACAGGCGCCGGCGCTCCTCCGGGTGCGCCAGCAGCTCGGCGAGCGCGGCGGCGAGCGCGTCGGGGTCGCCGGGCGTGACCAGCCGGCCGAAGCCATGCTCGTCGACCAGCTCGCGGAAGCCGCCGACGTCGCTCAGCACCATCGGCGTGCCGAACGCCAGGCCGGCGAACAGCACGCCCGACACGTCGACGCTGCGGTGCGGCAGCGCCAGCAGGTCGGCCCGGCGGAAGTAGGCAGGCAGCTCTGCGTCGCTCACGTAGCGCTCGACGAAGCGCACCCGGCCGCGCGGCGCGAGGCGGCGCAGGCGCTCCATCGAGATCCCGAGCGGCCGGCCCACCACCCAGAGCTCCGCGCCGTCCACCGCGCGCATCGCCTCCACCAGCACGTCGACCCCCTTGTAGTCGCGCACCACGCCGAAGTACAGGACCACGTGCCCCTCCACCGCGGCCAGCTCGGGCGGCAGCGGGTGCTCGCTCGGCTGCCGCGCGAGGTGGTCGAAGGCGCCGTGCGGGATCACGTGCACGTGCGGGCCGGCGCCGAGCAGCTCGGCCCCGTGCCGGGTGTGAACGATCACGGCGTCCATCCGCTCGGCCAGGCGGCGATCCACCGCCTCGCGGCGGACCACGTTGTGCATCGTGAGCACGCGTGGCCGCGCGCTCGGCAGCAGGTGGGCGTCGAGGCGCTCGATCGGCAGCCACTGGAAGTGGCGCACATCCGCATCGGCGCGGCGGCGCCGGTAGCGCAGCATGTCCGGCACGTGCTCGACGAGCTTGAGCGCCCGTCGCCGCCGCGGCGCGCGGGCCGCGTAGCGGGTGGCGAGGCGGTAGAAGGGCTCGCTCACCTCGTAGCCGTCGGGCGCCGGGACGGGCCCGTGCACGAAGCGCGAGGTGATCAGCTCTACGTCGGCGCCCCGGCTCGCGAGGGCGCCGGCCAGGGCGTGGTCATACGGCAGCACGTCCCCCGAGGGATCGATCAGATGCACGCGCATTCCGGTGCATTCTCAATCATCTAGCCTCCCCGCCCCGATGACCCGGCCCCTGGTCCGGTGGGTGTTCGCCCTGCTCGCAGTCGCGACCATCGCCGCCTTCTTCGTCACCCAGCAGCTCAAGAGCGAGGCCGCACTGGTGCTGCGCTTCGCGGCGTTGCCGGCGTACGTCTCCCCGAACGGCGACGGCGTGCGCGACAGCGCCGAGGTGGGCTTCGACCTGTCCGAGCCTGCGAGCGTGACCTTCTCGATCGTGGATTCGGAGGGCAATGAGGTTCGCCGGATCGTCGACGGCGAGCGCAAGGCGGGCGACACCAAGCACCGCTTCCGCTGGGACGGCCGCGACGACGAAGGGGTGCGGGTGCCGGACGGCGTCTACCGGATGCGGATCGTGCGGCGTGACGAGAGCCGGGTGATCAACTCGACGAAGAAGCTCACCGTGGACACGGTGGCGCCGCGCCTGACGCTCGTCTCGGCGCGGCCCTCGCTGATCGCGGTGAACGCACCCGGGCAGAGCGCGGAGGTGCGCCTGCGCTACCGCGGCCCGTCCAACGAGGCACCGGTCTTCCGGGTCTGGCGCACTGACGGGGGCGAGCCGCGGATCGTGCGCCGCTTCCGCGGCAACGAAAACCGGGTCGGGGTGTGGCGCGGGGAGGTGAGCGCCGGTCCCGACGCCGTGGCGCCCGCCCCGGACGGCGACTACGCCTTCACCGTTACGGCCCGCGACCGCGCCGGCAACGAGGGCTTCGGCCCGAGCGAGATCCCGAGCCGGCGCTCGGCGCGCCCGGGCACGGGTGTGACCGTGCGGAGCTTCTCGCTCGACGGACCGCTCGGCGTTGTTCCCGTCGGCTCGCGCGCAGAGCTTCAGGTCGGGCCGGTCGACCGCTCGTTCGACTATGCGCTCTCGCGGCTCGGCGATCCCAAGGTGCTGCGCAGCGGGGGCAGGGTCGGCGGCCGCTTCGAGGTGGGTATCCCGAAGTCGCTCAGGACCGGCATCTACATGGTGCGCGTCCGCGCGGGCGACCAGCGCGCGGTTTGGCCGCTTGCCGTGGCGGGCCTGCCCCAGACCAAGCGGGCGATCGACCGGCCGCGCCCGCTCGTGGTGCTCCCGGCGCTCACCTGGCAGGGGCTCAACCCGGTGGACGACAACGCCGACGGCTTCGCCGACACGCTCCCGACCGCGGGCGCGGTGCGGCTCGACAGACCGTTCGCCGGCGCCGGCCTGCCGCCGCGCTTCGAGGCCGAGATCTCCCCGCTCATGCGCTGGCTCGACCGCGAGGGGCTCGCCTACGACCTGACCACCGACGTCGCCCTTGCGCGCGGCGAGGGTCCCGCGCTCGGCAACGCCCCCGGCGTGGCCTTCGCCGGCACCGAGCTGTGGCTGCCCGAGCGGCTCCTGCGGCGGCTGCGCGCCTACGCCAGGGACGGGGGCCGCGTGGCCTCGTTCGGGGTGGACTCGTTCAAGCGCTCGGTGCGCGTGAGCGGCGAGCGGGCGAGCGACCCGTCGCGCCCGCGGCGGCGGACGGCTTTCGGTGAGGCCACCGAGGTCGAGTCGACGAGCCTCGCCCCGCTCGAGGTGCTCACCGACGAGTTGGGGCTGTTCGAGGAGCTCTCGACCTTCATCGGCGAGTTCACGGTGTTCGAGATCTCGCAGGACCTGGCCGAGGGCGCGCGCCCGCTCACCACGGCCGGGCGCGAGAGCGACAGGCCGGCCTTCGTGGCCTTCGAGCTGGGCGACGGGATCGTGCTGCGAACGGGCACGCCTCAGTGGGCGAGGGAGCTCGAGGAGTCGGCGCTCAGCCTGGAGGTACCGCAAGTGACTACTCGCATTTGGCGGCTGCTGGCCCGCGGCTGAGGCCGCCTCGCCGTCTGCCATCCTGAGCCGCGATGTCCAGACGACGCCGCTTGCTGATCGGCGGCGCGCTGGTCGTGCTCGCCCTTGCGGTCGCGGTCGGCGTGTACGCCTACAACGAGAACCAGCCCATCGAGAAGCGAGGTTCGGCCACCGAGGAGTTCGTGGTCACCGAGGAACCGGAGCCCACCCCGCCACCTGAGAAGGACGACCCGCGCCCGTGGCCGACCTACGGCTTCGACATCGGCCGCCAGCACATCTCGCCCTACGACCACCGGCCGCCCTACCGCCGGCTCTGGTCGATCGACGCCCACGACACGCTTGAGTTCCCGCCCACGGTGGCCTACGGACGCGTGTATCTGGCACAGCAGAAGGGCCTGTTCTTCGCGCTCGACGCCAAGACCGGCAAGGTCGACTGGAAGCACAGCTTCGGCCGCTGCGCGGCCTCGTCGCCGACGATCGGCAAAGGCGTGGTCTACCAGTCCTGGATGCACCCGGTGGAGTGCCTTCAGGGCCAGGCAGGCGCCAACGGCTTCGTGATCGCCTGGGACGCCGACTCCGGCAAGCAGCTGTGGAAGTGGAAGACGGCGCCGGTGGAGTCCTCGCCACTGCTCCGCAACGGCGTGCTCTACGTGGGCACGTGGAACCACGAGGTGGTGGCGCTGAACGCGAAGACCGGACGCGTGAAGTGGCGCTTCCGGGCCGACAACGAGGTGAACACCTCGCCGGCCTACTGGAAGGGCAACATCTACATCGCCACGGACGGCGGCACGCTCTACGCGCTCGGCGCCGGCGGAGGCAAACTCAAGTGGCAGGCGCAGTCCGACTCGAACTTCGGCTCGCGCGAGTTCTTCTACGCCACCCCGACGCTCGCCTACGGCCGCGTCTATATCGGCAACACGGACGGCACGATGTACGTGTACGGGGCGAAGAGCGGCAAGCTGCTCTGGGCGCGGCCGCTAGGCAGCTACATCTACGGCGCCGCGGCGGTCTACCGGCGCAAGGTGTTCGTGGGCACCTACGACGGCAAGTTCTACGCGCTCGACGCGGCAACCGGCGACACGCGCTGGCAGATCGACGCCGGCGGCACCGTGCACGCCGCGCCGACCGTGATGGACGGGCTCGTGTACTACGCGATCTGCTCGACCTGCGGCGAGGCGGCGCAGCGCGCGGTGGCGGGCGGGCGCGACTCGACTATCGCGGTGCGCGCTCGCGACGGCAAGCGCGTCTGGCGCTTCAACGGCGGCAAGTACGCCAACCCGGTGGTGGCGGACGAGCAGCGCGTCTACATCACCGGCCGCTCGCAGCAGTACGCCTTCGCACCCAAGGGCTCGGAGGCGGCCCGCGAGGACGCTCGGGCCGACCGCGGTGGCAAGCCTAAGAGACAGCGGCGAGGAAAGCGCGAATCCGGCTCGTGACGGTGCGCAGCACCTCGAGCGACGCGAGCGGGTCGCCCTCGACCTGGAGCGAGTGGTCGAGGCCGGGAAGCTCGAGCAGCTCGACCCGCTCCGAGTCCGGCGGCGTGCCCTCGCCCCAGCTCGGGTCGGCCGGGCTGCCAACGGCGAGGGTGGGCGCGTGCGTGGCCCGGAGCGCCTCCGCGACGTCGGGGCGCACGAGCAGCGGCGTGAGCCAGACGGCGGGCAGGCCGCGCTCGCTCACGAGCGGCGCCGCGGCGCTGCCGAGCGACTTGCCGACCACCGCCACGGTCCCGGCCGCCGTGGCCGCGAGCGCCTGCGCCGCCCGCTCGCGCATCCAGGCGAACGGATCCTCGTCCGCCGGGGCGCGCTCAGAGAGCTCCAGCACCGACCACCCCTCCGCCTGTGCCGCCTCGCGCGCGAACCACAGGAGCGGTGCCTGGCTGAAGTAGCGCACCCCCGGGAGCAGCACTACGCAGCGCTCGGGGTCGCCCTCGTGGAGGATCGCCTCACCCGGCTCGAGGTCGAGCGGCTTCACGGCTCGACCCTATCGCCGCCGCCACGATGGCGGCCGTCATCGGCCAGACGAGGTAGTAGTTGTTGAACGTCCGGCCGATGAACATCAGCCACAGGATCGAGACCGCGAAGGCGGCGGCCCCGACCCAGAGCTCGGCGGCCTTGCGCTGAGCGAGCAGCAGCCAGACGGTGAGCGGCACCCAGGTGAGGAGCGCGATCAGCGCGAATGGGTAGGCGCCGTCGCGATCTTCCACGATTCCCAGCCGCACGAGGATTCCGGACAGCCCGTAGCCCACGATCCGGTAGGTGCCGGCCCCGTAGCGGATCGTGTCGTCGTAGAAGGCCACCGGGTCGGTCACCAGGAACGGCAACACCGCGACCAGGATCACGCCGCCGAACACGAGCGCGGCGCGACGGAGCTCCTCGCGCGGGGCGCCCTGTTTCACCACCATCAGCGCGAGGAACGGCAGGGCGACGAGCGAGAACTGCTTGAGCAGCACCGCCGCGGCCAGCGCGGCGGCCGCCCAGCCGAGCCGCCTTCGCGTGACGAGCGCGAACGCCAGGACCAGGAGCAGCAGGCTGGGTGCGTCGTTCTGGCCGAACCAGGCGGAGCGCACCGCGATCGGGTTGCACACGAGCAGGGCGCCGAGCACGAGCCGCCAGGCGAGCGGGCCGCGGAACAGGAGCGCGGCGGGCAGCATCGCGAGCGTGCACAGGAGCACGAGCAGCCGGTAGTCGTTCACCGGCTCGGGTAGCAGTCGCCAGGCAGCGGCGCTGAGCGCGGCGCCGGGGAAGTAGGCGAAGTGCTGGAGCGCCACCTCGCGCTCGCGGACGCGCTCCGAGGCGGTGCCGTCGCGGGTGTAGAAGCGCTCGAGGCCCGACGTGCGGAAATCGTGCCCATACGGGTTGTCGAGGTCGAGCACGAGATCGCCGCCGAGCTCGATCTGGTAGGTCGAGTCGTTGGTGAAGAACCAGGGCGCGGTCGAGTCCCGCAGCCCGAGCTGGAGCAGGGTCGACGGTCCCGCCAGCAGCAGCCCGACCGCCAGCACCAGCGCGATGCCCGCCCAGCGCGGCCAGGCGCGTGGGCGCGCCAGCAGGAGCACGGCGGCGCCGCCGCACAGGAGCGCCGCCACGAAGCAGGCGGCCCGCGCGATCCCCACGTCCCACTCCTCGCCCGCGGCGCGCACGAGCGGCGCGAGCGGGCCCTGCGGGTCCACCGTTCCGGGCCTGAAGGGCCACGGGTTCGAGCCCAGCTCCGGCAGCGTGATCGCGATCAGGCCGAACAGGACGCCCACGAGGATCCAGGCGCCCCGCACGTCGAGCGTCACGTGGCGGCCATCCTCGCCCGGGAGCGCTCGGCGGCCGTGGGCGGCGCCTCGTGGGCGAGGCTCCAGGCGTAGGTGCCCGCCGCCGTGCCGAGCACGAGCCAGGTGAGCGGATCCTCGAGAAAGCCGCTGTAGAAGAGCGCGTGCACGAACAGCACGAGCAGCGCGGCGCCGAGCGCGAGGCCCACCGCCTCGTCGCGCTTTCGCACCTGGACGATCACCCAGGCGCCGCCGGCGAGCAGCAGCACGTACAGCACGAGCCCGGCCACGCCGAGCTCGGCGGCGACGGTGAGCGGCGTGGTGTGCGACACGAAGGCCGGTGTGGGGCGCGCGCTGTCGGCCAGGCGCCGGCTCGCCCGCGGCTGGCCGGCGATCCCCACGCCGGTGATCGGCTCGTCCTCGATCACCGCGAGGGTGTCCTCCACCCGCTCCGTGCGGTCGCTCGTGATCCGGTTGAGCGACTTGCCGTCGATCAGCTGCACCGTCACGTACGCCGCGCCGGCCAGCGCCGCGGCGAGCGCCACCAGGCCGACCGCGAGCCGCACTCGGCGCGTGCCGGTCGCCACCGCGAGCGCGAGGGTCACGGCGAGCAGCGCGGCGAAGCTCGACTGCGAGTAGGAGAAGAACAGGCCCGCCCACATGAGCGCCAGCAGCGCGACGAGCGGCCAGGCTCGCCAGCGGCGCGCGGCGAGCAGCGCGAGCACGACCGCCATGCCGAGCACCACGTGACGGCCGTAGAGGCTCGGGTCGCCGAACAGCGACGTGACCCGGAAGTAGTCCGTGTTCGCGTTCGAGACCGTGAGGTTGGGCGCGTAGAAGAAGAGCTCGCGCGTGGCCGCCTGCCAGAGCCCGACCACGGCGAATAGCGAGGCCAGCGCGATCCCGGCGGCCGCCATGGCCTTGGGTACGGCCTCGGGGAAGTCGGCACGTGCCACCGTGGCCAGGAGTGCCGCGAACGGCAGCGTGAAGAAGAGCAGCAGGTTGGCGCCCGCCTCGAGGTCGTCGGCCCACAGGAGCGACGCGCAGGCCAGAGCGAGGAACGCCGCGGCAGGCAGCGCGATGGCACGCGGGACCGCGCGCAGCTCACGGCCGCGGAGCGCCCGCCAGCCGAGCGCCGCCGCGGCTGCGGCAAGCACGAAGTACAGCGGCATCAGCCGCCCGAGCCGGCCGTCGCCCGAGATCGACACCAGCAGCGAGCTCGAGCTGTCGAACGACAGCGGCGGCCGGAACGGCGCCGCCACCAGCACGGCGACGGGGACCGCGGTCGGCCAGCGCGCCAGCGCCGCCGCGGCGACGCCCACGGCGACGAGGCCCACCAGCGCCGCGCCGATCCCAGCGGGGCCGCTCAGCTTGTCGAGCGGCCCGAGGCCGATCGCGTAGGAGAGCCCGGCCTCGGCGGCGGCCAGCGCCAGCAGGCCGGCGAGCAGCAGGATCCGTCCGCGTGCGAGCAGCACGAGCACGGACCCGACGGCGCCGCACACGGCGGCGAGCTGGGCGGTGTCAGCGTGCTCCATGGGCCTGCGAGAGCGTATTTCGACCGCGGGCGTTGTATGCCTCCGCCGCCTCGCGGATCCCCTCGCCGCGACTCGGCGCGAGCTCCTGGCGGGCGTGGAGCAGGTAACGCCGCGGGTCGCGGCCCGGTATCGCCGCCGCGGCGGCCGCGCGCGCCAGGTAGGCCCAGACCCAGCACGTCCTCCACACGAGGCGCGTGAGGTGGAGCCCGTGCTTTCGGAAGTAGCGGTCGCGGCCGCGGTGGAACTCGACGATGCGTCGCCGCATGGCGGCGGAGTCCGTGGACAGCTGGTCGTGATGCACCGCCAGCGCGCCGGGCACGAAGAGGATCGCGAAGCCGGCGTCGCGCAGGCGCTTGCAGAAGTCGGTCTCGTCCGAGTACACGAAGAATGCCGGGTCGAGATAGCCCACCTGCGCGGCGGCGTAGCGCCTGACGAGCATCGCGCTCGACTGCACCCAGCCCACCTCGCGCACTTCCTGGCCGGCGCTCTCGACCGCCACGCGTTCGTGGGCGAACACGGCCGCGGCCAGCGCCCAGGGGATGTCCGGCAGCCGCCAGGCGCAGGGCGTGCGCTCGCCCGCGCTCGTGAGGAGCTGGGCGCCCGCGGCGGCCGCGCGCGGATGGGCGTCGAGTGCGTCGACGAGCGCGCGCACGGCTCCGGGCCGCAGCTCGGAGTCCTCGTTCAGCAGGAGGCAGAGCCGCCCGCGCGCGCGCTCCAGCAGCATCGAGTCGTTCGCGGCCTTGCCCGTGCGCCGCTCGAGGGCGATCAGCTCGGCGTCGGGAAAGCGCTCGCGGACGGCGGCCGCCGAGCCGTCATCGGAGGCGTTGTCGAGCACGAGCAGCTCGTGCGCCAGCTCCGGCGGGTGGGTGCGCTCGATCGCGTCGAGACAGGCGAGCAGGTCGTCGCGGCCGTTCGTGTTCACCACGCAGTAGGACAGCTCGACGCTCACCGCCCGGCCGCCTCACAGAGCACGGCGAGCGCCCGCTCGGCAAGCTCGTCGCGGCCGAACTCGCGCTCCGCCAGCGCCCGCGCGTTGCGACCCATGCGCTCCACGGCGGCCGGGTCGTCGCGCAGGGCGGTGAGCTTGTCCGCCAGGTCGCGGGCGTCCCCGGCGCGCACGTACAGGCCGGCGTCGTTGCGCTCCACGAGCTCGCGCATCCAGCCGTCCATGTTCACGATCGCGGGGCGGCCGGCCGCGAAGGTGTCGAAGAGCTTGTTGGGCGAGTTGGTGGCCAGCACCGGCACGTCCTTGAAGAGCGTGAGGCACGCTCCCGAGCGCGCCGCGAGCCTCACCACCTCCTCCTTCGACGAGCCGGGGCCCGGAAACTCGACGTTGGCGGGCGCCCCCTGCTGGAGCTGCGGGCGCCGCTTGCCGTCGCCCATCAGCACGAAGCGAACGTCCGGCAGCAGGCGCGCGGCCTCCACGGCGGCGCTCAGGTCGTTGGCCTCGCCCATGGTCCCGAAGTAGCTCACCGTGAATGCCTCGTCCGCGGCCGGGCCGGGGCGAAAGAGGTCGAGGTCGGCGGCGTTCGGCACGAGGGCGATCTTCTCTTCTGGCACACCCGCCGCGGCGACGCCGGCGCGGATCCCCGGCGAGAGCGCGATCACCCGCGTGCTCCGCCGGTAGACGAAGCGCTCGAGCGCACGCGCCAGCCGGCGCGCGAGCGGGTTGCGCAGGGCGCCCATCTGGATTGGGGCCTCCGGCCACAGGTCCCGGACTTCGAACACGAGCGGGGCGCGCCAGCGGCGCGACGCGAGCAGGCCGGGAAGCGCCATCGTGAGCGGCGGCGAGGTGGCGTAGATCACGTCCGGCCGCGGGCCGCGCAGCGCGGCTGCGCTCGCAGTGAGCGCGAATCCCGCGAAGGCGAGCATGCGACGCGGATAGGAGACGGCGGTGGCGCTCACGTAGTCCGAGTAGCCCCCGCGTACGCCCACGACCTCGATGCCGTCCACCGTCCGGCGTCCGCCGGCGGCGGTTACCATCCGCACCCCGTGCCCGCGTGCGACGAAACGGCGCGCGAACTCGTACGAGCGCGTTCCCCCCACGCCGGCGCGGGTGACGAAGAACTGATGCAGGTAGAGGATCCGCATCCGGTGCGCCCGAACGGTAGTGCGCGATGAGCCGCGCCCTCGACCTCGCGATCGCCGGCGTGGTGCTCGCGCTGAGCGCGCCGCTGCTCGCGCTGGCGGCTCTCGCGATCAAGCTGGAGAGCCACGGCCCGGTGTTCTACCGCCAGCGCCGGGTGGGCCGGGCCGGCCGGCCGTTCGAGCTCTGGAAGCTCCGC
>Ga0209382_10002531_pt1 | contig 26390 bp, 27 predicted proteins | sample SoiMetdeltSBSDD5_FD_187599 | JGI IMG/M metagenome (GOLD analysis project Ga0209382, IMG submission 187599) | Bulk soil microbial communities from a Populus tree surrounding site in Tennessee, USA - Soil MetaG P. deltoides SBSDD5 (SPAdes) (version 2) | ecosystem: Environmental > Terrestrial >... | reverse complement strand
GATATCGGATGTGACCGAGATCGCCGCCGAGCCCCCAATAGATGTCGCGGAGATCTTCGGCAGCCCAGCGGTCCACCGGAAACCCGCGCAGCAGCACGAGGCCCCGGCCGTTCTCGAGCTCCTCCAGCACGGCGTCGAGCTCGCGCGAGAACGTCGGCAGCGGGAAATCGTCTCGGCCGAAGTCGGGCCAACGAAGCCGGCGGCCACGAACGTGCGCCAGCGCCGCCTCACACTCCGCGACGGCGGACGCCGAGACGGGGCGGATCCAGTCCGTGGAGGCGGCCAGATCCGACCCGACCCACGCGGGCGACGTCGCCGCGGCGCGCATCACGCGTCGGCGGCCGCTTTCTTGAAGTCGCTGTCCGTGAAGCCGTAGAGATGCGCGCCGCCGCCGAGAATCGGGCCCGCGATCTCCCTGGGCACGTTCTTCAAGAGATTGGTCGAGACGTACGGGAAGTTCGAATCGAAGTGCGGGTAGTCGGTGGAAATGCACATCCGGTCGGCGCCGATGAGGCCGGCGGTGGCCTCGATCTCCGGCTCGCTGCCTTCGACAGCCGCCCAACAGTTCCGCCGGAAGTACTCCTTCGGCGTCAGCGTGAGATACGGAGCGTGCGATTCGCGATACTGCGGATAGTCCCACTCGATCCGCGACAGCACGCCCGGCACCCACGAGTTCTGCGCCTCGAGGAAGCCCACGCGCAGGCGCGGGTGGAACTCGAACACGCCGCCGATCACCATCGCGATCAGCGCCTGCTGCATCTCGATCCAGTGGCTCGCCACGTGCCGGTAGAAGCGGTTCTCGCCGTACAGCACGTTCATGTGCGAGTACCAGGCGCCGGTGCCCTCGTGGAATCCCCACGTCACGTTCAGCTCTTCGTGCAGCGCGTAGAGCGGGGTCCAGTAGTTCGAGTGCCAATAGTGGCCGTTGACGAGGTTGGGGCGCATGAACGAGCCGACGGCGCCCAGCTCGCGCACGCAGCGGAGCAGCTCCCGGCAGGCCAGGTGGACGTCGTGGGGCGGCAGCATGGCGACGAACTTCAGCCGCTCGGGGCGGTGACGGCAGAACTCGTGGATCCAGTTGTTGTAGGCCTCGCAGAGCGCCAGCGACAGCCACGGATCCATGTTGTCGCGCGCGAGCAGGCTGAGGCCGGTCGTCGGATAGAGCACGGCGATGTCGACGCCCTCCATCTCCATGCCCATGAGCTGCGCCTCGGGGTCGTACTTGCGCTGGATGGCGAAGTCGAGGCGTCCGGTGATGCGCGAGCCGGAGAGCGGCTGCGTGCTCTGGCTGGTATCGGTGGAGGCCTTGCTCTTTTTTCGATACTGCTGCAGCTCGGCATCCATCGTCGTGGGCAGACCGTCGATGACGATGGTGCCGCGGACGGGCCGGCCATCGGCGCCGATCGGCAGGACGACGCGATGCTTGAACTTCGCATCGAGATAGCGATCGAAGAGATCCGGCGGCTCCATGATGTGCATGTCACAGTCGACGAACCGGAGCCCGTCCTTCATGAGATCCTCCTCGGCATCGCGCCTCTGCGTCGTCGGGTTCGCGTCAGCTCGGGTACGAAGCCCTCAGCTCCTGTACGAGGAATCGATTCGGTCCAGGCGCCGGATCAGCCCGGGCCACACGCGCTCGCCCTGGCGCTGCCGCGACACCGCTTGACCGAGCACCTCTTGCGGCACCGGAATCAGCTCGCCACCCGCCTGCGCGCGCACCTGGATCGCGCACGACGCTTCGAGGTAGTACATCGCCACCCAGGCGTCGGCGACGGTCTCGCCCACGGTCAACAACCCGTGGTTGCGCAGGATCAGTGAGGTCTTGTCGCCGAGGTCGGCCACGAGCCGCGGCTTCTCGTCGTCGTTCAGCGCGGGCCCCTCGAAGTCGTGATAGGCGAGGCTCCCCAGCGAGAACATCGAGTGCTGCGAGATCGGCAGCAGCCCACCGCGCTGGGCGGAGACGGCCACGCCGTTGAGCGTGTGCGTGTGCAGCACACACTTGGCGTCGTGGCGCGCGGCGTGGATGGCGCTGTGGATCACGAAGCCCGCCGGGTTCACGTCGAACGGCGAGTCGTCGACCTTCTGTCCCTTGAGGTCGATCTTGACGAGGCTGGAGGCCGTGATCTCGTCGAAGAAGACGCCGTACGGGTTGATCAGAAATTCGTCGTCGGCGCCCGGCACGCGCAGCGAGATGTGGGTGAACACGAGGTCCTCCCACTTGTAGAACGAGACGAGGCGGTACGCCGCGGCGAGGTCAACGCGGGCGGCCCACTCCTCGCTCGAAACCTTGCCCTTCAGGGATGGAACGTTCAGCGCGGTCGCGGTCATGACGGCCTCCCGGTAGCGTTGTTGGCTGACCCTAGAGCCGCGGGCGGCGGGAGTCAAGCGCTGCGAAATCGCGGCCCGCGGTGGTAGCATCGGGCGCACCACCGATACGGAGGCCGATATGACTCTGCCGCTCGAGCCGTACACCGTCATCGATCTCACGCGGGCGCGCTCCGGACCGACGGCCGTCCGGCAGCTGGCCGAGATGGGCGCCAACGTGATCAAGGTCGAGAACAAGAGCGAAGACGACTTCGCCCGCGACGGCTTCGATTTTCAGAACCTGCATCGCAACAAGCGGTCGATCACGCTCGACCTCAAGAGCCCGCGCGGAGTCGACGTCCTCAAGCGGCTGGTCGCGAAAGCCGACGTGCTCGTCGAGAACTATCGGCCGGACGTCAAGCACCGGCTCGGCATCGATTACGAGACCCTGAGCCAGGTCAATCCGCGCCTCGTGTACGCGAGCATCTCCGGCTTCGGCCAGTCGGGCCCGTATCGGGATCGCCCCGGCTACGACCAGATCGCGCAGGGCATGGGCGGGCTCATGTCGATCACCGGCCTGCCCGGGCAGGGCCCGGTACGCGTCGGGATTCCCGTCGCCGATCTCACCGCCGGCATGTTCCTGGCGCACGGCGTCCTCGTCGCGCTGCTCGAGCGTGAGCGCTCCGGCCGCGGCCAGTGGGTGCACACGTCGCTGCTCGAGGCGATGATTCGCATGCTCGACTTCCAGGCCTCGCGCTGGACGCTCGGCAAAGAGATTCCGCCGCAGGCGGGTAACGATCATCCCACCGGCATTCCCACCGGCGTGTTCAAGACGTCCGACGGCTACATGAACATCGCCGCCTCCGGCCAGGTGATGTACCGTCGCCTCTGCGAGGCGATCGGCGCGCCCGCGCTCATCGACGACCCGCGCTTCAAGTCGCCGTCCGACCGCAGCAAGAATCGCAAGGTGATGAACGAAGAGCTCGACCGCGTGCTGATGCACAAGCCGACCGCGCACTGGGTCGACGTGCTGAACAAGGCGGGCGTACCGTGCGGGCCGATCTACAACGTGAAGGAAGTCTTCGACGACCCGCACGTCAAGGCGTTGGGGCTCGCCGTGACCATCGAGCACCCGCGGCTCGGCCAACAGGCGGTGCAGAACGTGCCCGTCACGTTGTCTCGCACACCGGGCAAGGTGCGGACCGCGTCGCCGGACATGGGCCAGCACACCGACGAGATCCTCGCCGAGCTCGGCTACGGGAAGGACGAGATCGCCGCGCTCCATCGCGACAGCGTCGTCTGACACCCCGGTCGAGCGATGCGGTCATGATGCGCGCGCGTTCCCTCGTCGTCGCCACCATGCTGCTGGCCGGCGCGGCCGCGGGCGCCGGCGCGCAATCGGCGCCCGAGGCGCAGAACATGCGGCTCATCGGCCAGCACGATCTGCAGGCGCGCTCGGCGTATCAGCCGCTGGTGCACAAGCAGGGCGACCGCTTCATCGCCTACGTCGGCCATCACGGTGGTCTCAAGCGCAACCCCCTCACCGGCCGGGACGAGCAGAGCGGGACGTCCATCCTCGACGTCACCGATCCGCGCGCGCCGCGCTACCTCGCGCACATCCCGGGCGCGCCGGGCGAAGCCGAGGAAGGCGGGGCAGCAATGGTGCGCGTGTGCGACGGCGCGACGCTGCCGCGCGCCGATCGAGCGAAGACGTACCTGCTGCGGACGATGGGCAACCTCTCGCACGAGATGTGGGACGTGACCGATCCCGCGCGGCCCACGCAGATCAACACGATCGTCGGCGGCTTCAAGCAGACGCACAAGAACTGGTGGGAGTGCGACACCGGCATCGCGTACCTGGTCTCCGACGGCCGCCCGGCGGGCTGGCGCACGAACCGGATGACCAAGATCTACGACCTCGCCGACCCCGCGCACCCGCGCTTCATTCGTGACTTCGGTCTGACGGGTCAGGAGCCGGGCTCGACCGGTGTGGCGCCCGAGGGCGTCCACGGGCCGATCGCGCGCGGCAATCGCGTGTACTTCGCGTACGGCACCGGAAGCAAAGGCGTGCTGCAGATCGTCGATCACGGCAAGCTGCTCGCCGGCGATCCGGCGTCGGCCGCCCCGTTCGAGCCGACGCCCGCGAACCTCAGGTATCCGCAGGTCGGCCGCCTGGATATGTCGCCGGATTGGGGCGGTCACACGAGCTTTCCCATCCTCGGCCTCCGCGTCGCCGAGTTCGCCCCCAACCCACGCGGCGGGACCCGCGATTTCGTCCTGCTCGTCTCCGAATCGCTGAAGAACGAGTGCCAGGAGGTACGTCAGCTCACGTTCCTCGTCGACGTCACGAACGAGAGCACGCCGTTCCCCGTGTCGACGTTCCAGGTGCCCGAGAAGCCCGGCGACTTCTGCGCGCGCGGCGGCCGCTTCGGTCCCCATTCGTCGAACGAGTCGTTCGCGCCGATTCATTACGGCAAGCTGGTGTTCCTGGCGTACTTCAACGCCGGCGTCCGCGCGATCGACGTGCGCGATCCGTTCCGACCGCGCGAGGCGGGCTACTTCATTCCGGCGGTCACGGCCAACACCGACAAGCGGTGTGTCGACGTCGGCGGCGCCTCACGCTGCAAGGTGGCGATCCAGACGAACAACGTCGAGATCGACGACCGCGGACTCGTCTACCTCGCCGACCGCGCCAACACCGGTTTGCACATCGTTGAGTTCACGGGCGAACTGCGCTGAGCGTCGGCGGTACACCGGCCGTCGACGGGATGACATCGGTGATGGCACCTGCGTTGCAGGCGTGCCGGACGTGCATATCCAACAGCGTCGCTTCCATCTCCCGCTCGTCGGCGCCGTCGTCCTGGCCCTGATCGTCGCATTCGCGGTGCCCGCGCGCGCCGGCGCCCCGACCGACGCGCTCAAGCAGTCCGTCGATCAGGTGGTCAAGATCCTGTCCGATCCGGCGCTTCGCGAGAAGCCTGAAGCTCGACACGCTCAGGTCCGGAAGGTGGCCGAGAGCATCTTCGACTATCCCGACACCGCCCGTCGATCACTCGGTCAGCACTGGAACGCGCGGACGCCGGAGCAGCAGCAAGAGTTCATCAAGCTCTTCGCCGATATCCTCGACCGCTCGTACGTTTCGAAGATCGACCTCTACCAGGGCGAGCGCGTTCAGTACACCGGCGAAACCATCGACGGCAACGAGGCGACGGTCAAGACCATGATCACCGCGAAGCAAGGCAGCGATATCCCGGTCGACTACCGCATGCACATGAAGAGCGGCCGCTGGGCCGTGTACGACGTGATCATCGAGGGCGTGAGCCTGGTGTCGAACTATCGGACGCAGTTCAACAAGATCATCCAGACGGAATCATACGACGCGCTCGTGCAGCGATTGCGGGCCAAGGAGACGGCAGAGCCGGCGGCCAGCTCGGGACGCAAGCGCGGCGAACGATAAGGGGCTACCCGCTCGGGGAGTTTTCGGACTCCCCATCCTCCATCTCGGACTCGTCGGGGCCCTCAGGGCTCGGCTCGAGTCCGACGTCGCGCCGATAACAGTGACGGTGCACCGTCACTCCGAGCGCGCTCGGGCGGGTCGTCTCGTCTCCGGCGAAGATCAAGCGCCCGCACAAAAGACACCGCTCCCGACCCATGGGCGCCGAATCGCTCGCAATATCGAGGCCATCGACCGTACGAGCTACGTCGGTGTTCGGGAGCAATCTCACGGACGCGCGCCGGACTCCACAAACCCCATCGCCTTGAATCGCACCTCGATCGGGAGACCGTAGACACGCACCGTCGAGCCGGGCGTGATGATGCGATCGATGTTGCTGCTGAGGCTCGACATGTCGACGGCGACACGTCCTTCCGAAGAGCGCAGCACGAGGGTGCGTCCGCTGACGGCCTCGACGACGCCGGTGATCTCCGTCCAGCGGCGATCATCGCGCGCGAGACTCGGCATCGGTGCGGCGGCCGGCGCGATCTCGGGTGTGGCTTGCTTCGGCTGTGGCGGGGACTGAACGGCTGCCGAGAGGGCAGGCGCTGGTGTCGGCGCGCTGATGACGGCCGGGTACGGACCGACGCCCGGCGTCGTTGGCGTCACCGCGGGGGCCGGAGCGGTCGGCGCAGCGGCGCTGGAACCCGGGGTCGCGGCGTTCGGGGGCGGTGTTGGCGCGCCGGGTGCTGACGCACCGGGTGCCGGCGCGCCCGGCGCCTTCGCGCTCGGCGCGGCGATCGCGGCGGCGCCGCCGTGCGCCGGAGCCGCGGACGGGGTCGCGGTCGGCGACGGCGCGCTCGGTGTCGTCGGCGCAGCCGCGCTCGGCGGCGTGACGACGGCGGACGCGGCGGGCGCGGACGCGGCGGCCGCGGACTTGCCGCCCTGGAGATTCGCCAGCGCCGATTCGGCCGAGTCGCCGACGCCGACGCCGAGCGCCGTGATCTCATGCGACGTGCGTCCCTCGAGACCGAGCACCGCGACACGCGCGCCGCCCGCAAGCGCGGCGTCACGTCGCGCCGCCGTGATCGTGACGTAGTAGAGCGCGCCATCGTCACCGCGAACGACGACGAACGGTTCGTTCGTCAGCGCGCGCGGCCACTCGAGCACGCCGTTGACGAGTCGGGGATCGCCGGGGCCGGCGACGGCTGCCGCGTGCGCGGCGAGGACGACGACGAAGAGGGTGAGGAACGTCAGGGAGGACTTCATGGGGCACCTCCGGCCGCCGCGCCACGCAAACGGAGTGCCAGACCTGATGTCTCACGCCACACGATTTACGAGACGGTGTGCTCTCCTCATTGTCCTCACGTCTACATTTCGGCCGGAAAAAGTTTTCCCATACCGCGTGAAGAGCCGATGGTGTACAACGATCGCCCATGGAGCTCGAAGGCACCACGGTGCTCGTCGTCGAAGACGACGACGACACCCGCGAGGTGATCCGGGCGATGCTCGAGTTGTGCGGCGCCACCGTTCTCGTCGCGGAATCCGCCAAGCGCGGGCTTGAGACATTTCTGACGTCGCGTCCCGACGCGATCGTCAGCGACATCGCGATGCCCGGCGAGGACGGCTACTGGCTGGTGCGTGAAGTCGCGCGCCGGCTGAACGCCCGCGACGTGCCGGCGGTGGCCGTCACCGCGTTCGCCGGCCAGCATCCGCGCTCGAGAGCACTCGAGGCGGGTTTCCGCGCGCATCTCGCCAAACCGGTCGATCCCGAAGTGTTGTGCCGCACCGTCGTGCAGGTGATGGCGCTCGAGTAAGCGCTCAAGCCTTGAGCCGACGCTCGAGGCGGGCGACGAGACGATCGAGCTCGCGACGATCGTCCGGGCTCAGCGTCAGGCCGGGCGCGCGCACGGTCGGCGAGGCCAGCGCACCGCGGCGAGCGAGCAGCTCCTTGCGGACCGCGAGACCGATCCCGGGCTGCGCCTCGTAGCGGAGCAGCGGCAGGTAGAGATCGAAGACGTCCTCGGCGCCGTCGGCGTCCCCCGTCACGAATCGCTCGTAGACCTCCACGAGCATTTCGGGGTACGAGAACCCGGTCATGGCGCCGTCGGCGCCGCGCGCGAGCTCCTGCGGATAGTAGAGCGCGTTGTTGCCGACGAGCACGCTCACGCGACGACGCCCGCCGCGCGCGGCCTCGGCCCGAATCCGGCTGAGCTTCGTCAGCCCCGGCGCGTCCTCGTGCTTGAGCATGACCAGCTGCGGAAATGTGTCCACCATCCGATGAAACGCCTCGACGGTGAGCGTCACGCCCGTCGCCGGCGGATAGTCCTGATACACGATGGGCGTCCCCGGGTCGATCGCGCCGACGACGGACTCGATGTACGCGACGAGCGCGTCGTCGCCAGCGATGCCCGGCGTCGGCGCCACCATGACGCCCGCGGCGCCCGCGGCCATCGAATCGTTCGCCAATGCTGCGAGCGCGCGGATTTCCGCGCTCGATACGCCGACGACGACCGGCACACGACCGGCGACACGCGTCAACGCGCGGCGCACGACCGCGCGCGACTCCCCGGGTGTGAGCTTCGGAGCCTCGCCCATGATGCCGAGCAGCGTGAGCCCGTGGACGCGACGCGCGAGATAGAAGTCCACGAGGCGATCGACGCTGTCGAGGTCGAGGGCGCCGTCGGACGCGAACGGCGTCGCGGAAATCGGAAAGACGCCGCGCGCCGTCTCGTCCAGTCGCGGCACGCTCATCGCGCGGCGCCTGCGCCGAGCCGCGTGGCCAGCGTTCGCAGCAGCGCGGTCGTGCGTCGGGGTCCGCCCGATACCGCGACGTCGTCACACAACCGTCGCAGGTCGGCCTCCGTGTCGACGTCGAACCAGCGCCCCAGCAGCCGCACGCGCAAGCCGCGCGCGTTGGCCCGAGCCAACGTCACGTCGAGGACGCGCCCGGTGCTCCACGGCACGTCGGCAAAGAGCGCGGGACACGGCGCGCGCAGACCGATCGCCCAGTAGCCACCGTCCTCGCTCGGTCCCAGCACGACATCGGTGTCACCGCCGGTCAGCGCGACGAGGCCGTCGGCGACCCACGTCATCGGCACGGTCGGGCTATCGGTGTCGAGCGCGATCGCGACCGCGTATTCGCTCAGCAGATCGTCGAAGAGGCGCGCCAGGCGATCACCGAGCCCTGCGCCACGCTGCGCGACGAGTCGTACGCCGGGCGGCGCCAGCGCGCGAAGCGCCGCCTCGGCTTCCGGCGGCGCGAACGCCAGCACAGTCGACGCGGAGAGCGACGCGACGCCATCCAACCGATCGAGGAGGAACGCCGTCGCGAGCGCGTCCGCCTCGGCGGCGCTCAGCGGCGGCTGCAGCCGCGACTTGACGGGAGCGAAGCCGGGCACCTTCGCCATCACAGCCACGGCGGGTGAAGCGCGCCTCACGTCCGCCGTCTCAGCGAAGCACCCAGCCACCGGGAGCCTGGATGCGCTCGTACGACCAGACGGTCACGCGATAGTGATCCGCCTTCGGCATGTTCGGGATCTCGAAATACGCGCGACCGTAGCCACCGATGGTCGGTCCGAGCCATACGATCTTCTGACCGACGAGGGCGCCTGAGCCATCGAGCGCCTGGCCGAGCAGCTGCACCCTCGCCGCGGCCTCGCCGTAGGTGTTGTCGACGTAGCCGCGAAGCCGGATGAGATCACCGCCTTTTTCCGGCGTCGCCTCCCAGCTGAGCCTGAACCAGCGCTCGGCGTCCGGCATCAGCGTCGTGACGGTCGCCGACGGCGTGGTGGCGGTGGTCGCGCAGCCCGTCGCAGCCACCGCCAGCGCCAGCGCCGCCGCGATCGCTCGCATGAGCGTCCTCCCTCTCTCGACGTATCGTACAGCGACGCACCGGGTCGCGCCGCGCTATGCTGCAGCGCCGTGACCGACCTCGAGTCCTTCGAGGAGCGTGACGCCGACAGCACCGTGCGCGGCGTGCTTCATCGTCCGCGGTTTCCGACGGGCGATGGCGTCGTGCTCGCCCACGGCGCGGGCTCCAATTGCGAGTCCCCGGTGCTGCGCGTCGTGGCGAGCGCGTTCGCGGCGCGAGGGATCGCCGCGCTACGCATCGATCTGCCCTTCCGCCAGGCGCGGGTCAAGGGACCGCCGGCGCCGGCGTGGGCGGCGCGTGATCGCGACGGCCTGCACCGCGCGCTGACCGCGCTCGCGCGGCGGTGTCCCGGCCGACTCATGCTCGGCGGACATTCATATGGTGGTCGACAGGCGAGCATGCTCCTGGCCGAGGCGCCCGGCCTCGCGCGCGGGCTGCTGCTGCTCGCATATCCGCTGCATCCGCCGGGTCGGCCCCAGCGCCGCCGCACCGAGCACCTGATCACGCTGCGCACGCCGACGGTCTTCGTACACGGCACGCGCGATCCCTTCGGCCTGCCCGACGAGATCGACGAAGCGCGCGGGCTGCTGCCGGGACCGACGCGGCTCATCGCCGTGCGCGATGCCGGCCACGATCTGGGCGCGCGTGCCGACGGCGCGTTCGCGTCGACCGCGGTCGCGGAATTACTGGCGCTGCTCGGCTGAGCCCACCCCGCTTGCGGTAGAGTCGCGCCAACGGGATTCTGCCAGGATGGATCGAGACGCCGATGACCGAGCGCGCGTTCGCGTGGGACACCTTCGTGTCCAAGGTGCTGCCGCGCGTGCCGGTGCGCCGGTCGGGTCAGGGCAGCGATTTCGGCGGCATCGCCGTGTATCTCGCGTCCGGGGCCAGCGCCTACCACTCGGGCGATACGTTCGTCATCGACGGCGGGTACTCGATTTTTTGAGGGGCCGCTATCGTCCCCGAAACACGGGCTCGCGCTTTTCGACGAAGGCTTTGGCGGCCTCCTTGTGGTCCTCGGTGAAGCCCGTGCGCGTGTGGTGCATCGCCTCGAGATCGAGGCACTGCGCGAGGGTCTGCGTCTCCGCCGCGTTCATGTTGCGCTTCATGTAGCGCAGCGCGACGCGCGGCCCCTGCGCCAGTCGGCGTGCGAGACCGAGCGTCTCGTCCTCGAGTCGTTCGTCGGGCACGACGCGGTTCACGATGCCGAGTACCGCCGCCTGGCGCGCGTCCACGATCTCCGCGGTGTAGTACAGCTCGCGCGCCTTGGCGGTGCCCACTAGCTGCGTGAGGAACCACGAGCCACCGAAGTCGCCCGAGTAGCCCACGCGCGCGAACGCCGTCGCGAACTTCGCGCTCTCGCCGGCGACGCGCAGGTCGCACGCGAGCGCCAGCGACAACCCGGCCCCGGCGGCGGCCCCGCGCACCATGGCGATGGTCGGCTTGGGGATCTCGTGCAGCAGCCGGGAGACTTCCATCTTGCTACGCAGGCCGTGCGTCTTTTCCTCGAGGCCGGTCTCGGCGAACTCGCGCCCCTCGGCCATCGCCTTCACGTCGCCGCCCGCGCAAAATCCGCGGCCGGCGCCCGTCAGCACGACGGCGCCGACGCTCGTATCCGCGGCCAGCCGCGGCAGGGCCTCGAGCAGCGCGTCGAGCATGGCGACCGACAGGGCATTGAGCCGGTCGGGCCGATTCAGGGTGAGCGTCGCGACGCCGTCCTTGATGCTCTCGAGCAGATCGTTGGTCATGATGGCCTCCGCGAGCGCGTATCGTACCCCACCGCCGTCGCGGGCGTGCGGGCGCGGTCTGGCACCGACCGATGTCAGCGTGGCGGCACGAACGCGCCTGCGCCGTCCGGAAGCCGCCGATTTCATTGACGCGACACGTGGCACCGTCCTTGCCCGAGATCAACTGCTTCCCAGGAGGACGACTGAATGGTTTGGCTCACCCCCATGGCCTGGCGCATGCCGCACTGGCTCATCGCCATCGGGTCGACCGTCGCGCTCGCCATCTACGTCGGTCTCGTGCGGCCGCGCGAGATCGCGACGTATTTGGCCGGCCGCCCCGAGGTCGCGCAGGCCTTCGCCGATCCTCACTTCGGGCGGGCCGACGCGCTGATTCTCGTGTTCTCCACGCTGTTCCTGGCGCCGTTCGCGCTCTTCGTCGCGCTCGTGCTCATCATCTTCGCCGTGGCGATGCTCGGCGGCTTCGCGCTGCCCGTCGCGCGCTGGTTCAGCCTGCCCGACTGGACGGCCACCGCGTTCGTGATCCTCGTCGGTACGCTGGCCGCGTGGATGGAGAGCGAGCAGTGGCTGCCGCGCTCGCTGTGGTTCCTCGCGCTGCTGGCGCGGGCCTGGAAGGTCATCCTCGCCTGAGACGCCCGCCTCAGCGCGGGCGCCCGAGGCGATCACTCGCGCTCGCGGCGTGACTGGGCAGCCTCCCGCTCGAACCCCGGCAGGATGGCCTTGATGAACGCGTTCTGCACGAGCCCCACGAACGCCTGCAGCGTGCTGGTCTTCGGATTCTGGAGCGGTCCCGAGATATCGGCCCTGGTGGCGACTTCCTTGCGCGGATGGTTCTTCAGAACCTTGGCCGCGATGTCGACCGCCTTCTCTCTGACCTTGGTCCCGAACGTCTTCTCGGCGTCCTTGTCCTTGTCGTAGACCTTCAGGTCGCTGAACAACGGCTTGACGTAGCCGTCGATGCGACCGTCGTGCATGCGCATCTCGGAAAACACCGAGAAGATCCCGGACACCACGTCGAACTTCGCGTGAGCGCGAAGCAGATCGTTCATCTGCCGCATGTCCGTGTTCTCGATCTTCGCGTTGAGCGCGAAGTCCGGCCCCTTCGTCTCCGGCCGGAAGGTGGCGCCCACGGTCGTCGCGCCGCTGCCCATGAACCGTCCGGTCAGCATCGCGTGGCCGTAGCCCTCGTCCTTCTGATTGCTGAATTTCTTCAGCGTCACGTTCATCTCGTCGATGTACACGCGATACTCCGGCTTCGCGGTCTTGTTGATCACACCCAGCGTGGCGTTGACGACGCGCACGTCGTCGACGTGCAGGACGACGTCCCGCGCGTTGCTCACCTTTTGCGCCGCCTGGGCACCGTTCTTGACGACTTCCTTGTGGGCGGCGGCGTCGGCCTTCACGTAGCTGTAGTCGGCGGCGAGACCATCGACGCGGAGGGTTTCGAGCCAGACCGTCGCGATCTTGGGCGAATACTCGACGTCGCCGCGGCCCGTGATGACGCCGCGCTTGAGCGCCACGTTCGCGCGCGCGGCCACCGGCGCGAAGTAATCGAGCGGGACGTCGAGCAGGTCGACGTGCCCCTTCACGCCCGCGTACGGCTCGCGCAGGAAGTCTGCGTGCCCGTTGATGTGCACGTGGCCGCGGTCGAAGACGACCGCGTCGAGCGTGAGCGGCGACGGATACTCGCCCTCGGCCGACCGCACGTTGCGGATGTCGTGCGCCATCACGTGGATCCTGCTCACGCGCAGCGGCGGCGCCCGGCTGGTCTCGACGTAGGTCGCCTCGCCCTCGATGATCCGGAACTCGTTGATCTTGAGCGGATACATGGCCTGCAGCGCGTCCTGCCAGCCGTGCTCTTTGACCGGCGTCGGATCCTTCAGCTCCGTCTCGAAGTGTGACTTGTCGACGTAGATGATCGGCTTCACGAGCTCGAAGTCGGCCACCAGCGCGCGATGGATCAGCGCGCGCCACTGCACGCTGGCGCTGAGGCGCTCGATCCGCATGACGGGCGGATCGGGATTGGCGTTCTGGATGAGCTGAACGTCGTAGAAGTCGACGGCGAATCCGATCGGATGAAAGTCGAGCTTGCGGATGTGGGCCGTGTAACCCTTCATCCTGCGATTCATTTCGCGCTCGGTGATCCGCCGCAGCGGCTCGTCGATGAAGAACGCGACGACGATGGACAAGACGACGACGATGGCCACGGGAACCGCGAACCAGAGCCAGTGGCGCCCGAACCAATTGCCGATCCCGCTCAGGATGTTGCGCATGAGCGCTCTCCCACACAACGTCGGGAGCAAGGGCAGTGCCACCGAGCTATCATCGTGGCGTGACGCGCGTACCGATCGTCTGGTCTGCCGTCCTCGGCGCCGCGCTCGCGCTCGTCGATGCGTCGGCGATCACCGCGCAGACGTCGCGCCAGATCCGCGTGGATGTTCAATTCCGGCAGACGACAACGCTGGGGCGGGACGCCGCCGGTGCCGCCGGCGGCGTCATCGTCACCGAGCGCGGCGCCGTTCGTCCGCGCGGCGCCGCCGGTGCCGGCGCCACCGAAACCCGCGTGCAGCGCTCCACCGGCATCTTCACGCTCGTGCAGGATGGCGGCGAGTCCTCCCTGACGGTGGCGCAGCAGGTGCCGTACGCGCAGGTCGCGTTCTATCGCGATTACGCCACGGGCGCGGGCTACGTGGCCTCCGGCGTGGCGTTTCGGGACGTCGGCACGGCGCTGAAGGTACGCGCCAGCGTGCTGCCCGACGGCCGCATCCGTGTGCGGCTCACGCCGACGATCAGCTACGTCGCCGCCGACGGCTCGGGCACGATCGACTTCACGGAGGCGGCCACGGACGTCAGCGTGCCGAACGGCCGCGCGGTCGTCCTCGCCGGCAGCACCACCGATACCCACGCGGTGACACGTCACATCCTCGGCATCGCGCGCGAGCAGTCGAGCAGCGAGACGACCGTCGTTCTCATCGCGACCACGCGCTGATCACCGCGCTCGCCAGCGTGCTTCGCGCGGCCCGTCGAGGCCCCCTCCGATTGCTCACCGCCGCGCCGCGCGCGCGAGCAGTGCGATGCCGACGGCGAGCAGCGCCGACGCGAGCGTCGCCGGCAGCACGCGGGCATGCGCGGCGAGCAACCCACTCGCGAAGGGCCCGAGGAACATGCCGCCGTCGACGAACACGCGGAAGAGCGCCGTGCGCCACGCGACGTGCGTGGCGGGCGTGGCTGTGCGTAGCAGCCCGACCGGCAGCATCCAGCCCGCCATGCTGAGCCCGAACATGACGCAGCCGGCGACGACCACCGGCAGCGAGCCGAGGCCGATCATCGCGACCGCCGCCGCGAACGTCACGAGCACGACGCCCAGCACGGGCGCAATGCCGCGGCGGTCGGCGAGCATGCCCACCGGCAGCAGCGCCGCGGTGTCCGCGAGCTGGGCGAGCATCAGCAACCGCGCGATGCCGGAGCGCTCGAGGCCGAACTCCCGGCTGCCCCGCACCGGAATGACGAACTGCTCGAGCGTGGCGTAACCCAGCGCGACCGCACCGCCGGCGGCGAACGCCAGCGTGGTGGTGCCGCGCGGCGCCGTCGGCGCCGCGGCCGCGTCGGCGGTGACGGCGCTGCGCGCGAACCACGGCCGACGGCGGCCGTCCTCGGGCAGCAGCGCCCGCAGGCGATGCAGCGTGACGAGCACCGCGAGCAGCGGTGAGCACGCGACCACGAACGCCGCCTGCCACGCGAGCGTGCTCGGCAACGCGCCCACCAGCGTCATACCGCCGAGCATGCCGAGCATCGCGCTGAACTCGAACGCGCCGAGCGCCGACGCGAGACCGCGCTCGGCGCGGGCTCGCAGCAGCGTCGTCAGCATGCTGAGCGTGCCGAGCGTGTGCCCGGCGCCCATCAGCACGCGGCCCAGCACGAGCCAACCGAACGAGCCGCCCAGCACGAGGCAGGCGATGCCCGCGACGACCACGGCGGGCCCGGCGACGAGCGCGCGGCGGACATGGTGCGTCATGAGCAGGCCCGCCGGCACGTCGGCGAGCATCCGGGCGAACCCGAACGCCCCCGCGACGGCGCCGAGCTGCCAGTCGGAGAGCGCCGCGCCGCGGCCGACCTCGGGCAGCAGCGCGGGGAATGCGCCGATCGAGAACGTCTGCAGACCACTGGTCAGACACAGCGTGAACAGCAGACGATCCATCTGCATGCAGGACGCGATCAGGACGCGACGGCGGCGCGCGCGCGCGCGTGGGCGGGATCGTCCGCGCGGAGGAGATCGGGATTGCGCCCGCGCGCCACGGCCACGTGATACGCGAGCAGCTGCAGCGGCACCACGGCGGCGATCGGCGACAGGGCCTCGTCGATCTCCGGCAGCGCGATCGTTTCCCCGGCGAGCGCGGCGACGTCGCGATCGTCTTCGCGCGCGAGGGCCAGCACCTCGGCCCCGATCGCGCGCGCGGCGCGCGCGACGTCCAGCGCTCGGGTGCGCGCCGGCCCGGGCGGCGCGATCAGCACCAGCGCGTCGTCGGGCTCGAGCGCGGCCGAGGGGCCGTGCAGAAACGATTCCGGGTCGAAGGCGATGGCGGGAAGCCAAGCCGTCTCCGAAAGCTTGAGCGCGCCCTCGCGCGCGGTCGCGGCGTTCGGTCCCCCGCCCACGAACCAGACGCGGCGGCGCGCCGCCAGCCGCGCGCCGAGGTCGTCCCACGATTCCTGGCCGAGGAGAAACGCCACCAGATCGGGAAGCCCACCCAGCGCGCGGCGCGTCGCATCGTCGCCCTTCGCCTCGGCCGCGAGCAGCGCGAGCGAGGCGAGGGCCGTCGTGTAGCTGACGGTGTGGGCGCCGGAGGCCTCCGCGTCACAGGTGTGCAGCGCGTGCGCCGCGCCAGGCAGCGTCACGCCACGCGCCGTCACCGTTACGCCGACGGCGCCGCGGTCGACGGCGTGCGTCACCGCCTGGGCGGTGACGCGCGAGCCGCGATGGCTCACGGCGACGAGCAATTCACCGGCCTCGGGCGCCGGTCCGTACGCCGTCCACTCCGAAGCCACCACGGCGCGTGCGCGGGCGCCGAGTCCGCCCGTCGTCGCCAGCATGTGCTCACCGACGAGCGCAGCGTGCCACGAGGAGCCGACTCCCGCGACCCACACGCGGCCGGCGCCGCGAATCGCGCCGGCCGCTGCGGCCAGTGTGGCCTCGTTGCCGCGCTCGAGCAGACGCAGCGCTCCCGGCTGCGCGTAGATGGCATCGTGCATGTAATACGGGTGGGCCGCACGCGGCGGCGGGCTGACGGTCATGGCGCGCGGCCAGTGTACACGGAGGGCGGTATGGACAAGGACAAGGACGACGAGCGCACGAAGAAAAAGAGCGCGCCGGCTCCCGGCGCGCCCGACACGCTGAGCGCGAGCGAGCCCGAGCGCCGCGCTGCGCGCACGCCGCGCGCGGACGGCCGACCTCTCTGGCCCGAGGAGACGGCGCCGGGCGAGCGCGGGGACGTACCCTACGGCGACAGCGAGCCGGGGAAGCCGAAAGACCGGCCGGGCGTCTGACCGAGCGCGCCGATCAGACGCCGGCCGGGCGCATCACGCGCTGCGCCGCAGCGCGTGCGTGTGCCGATAGTCGTACCCCCGCTCGAACCCGCGCTGGAATGCCGGCTGATCGACGAGGTCGCCGTGCAGCGGCCGCACGTTCTCGCGGTTGTCGCACCACTGCGCGGCCTCGAACCCGCAGCGGTAAGCATGCTCCTCCACCGGGTCGAAGCGGCCGCGCTCGGCCTCGGGCAGAGCGCTCCACCAGCGATCACGTGCCGTGTCGAGATCGAGCGCGCCCTCCTCGGCAAGCGCCCCGCGCGCGCGCATCGCCGTCGTCTCGTCGTCGACGAAGGCAACGACGACGGACTGGCCTCCGCGCAGCGCGTCCTCGAATACGAAGAGATCGTCGCGCGGTACGCCCTGCGTGAGCGTGTTCTCCAGCGCATTGCCGAGGGCCGCGCCGCCCGCGCCGAACAGCGCGGCGCCGAGCAGGCCGAACGCGATGATCGGGCCGATGCCGGGCACGACGACGCTGACTGCGGCACCGATCGGCAGCCCCACGCCGGCGCCTGTGGCGGCGCCGGTGACCGCGCCGATCGCGGCCCCCGTTCCCGGCGCTTCGCCCTCGTCGATGGGCATCGACGCCAGGCGACGGGCGTCCGCGCCGGGAGTCAGCAACGTGAGGCGGTCGTGTGGGATTCGCGACGACGCGAGACGACGCACGCCGCGCTCGGCGGCGTCGCGTGACGGGAAGATGCCGGCGACGGATTTCATGGAAACCCTCCCTCGCCGGGAGATAGCAAACAGGGGGCCAGCGAGCGCCGACGTCGATGCTACACGCGCGGAACGATCACGCCGGCGCGCGCACGAAGTCGACCGCGGCCTGCAGGTGCGCGTCCGGGACGGCGAGCGGCAGGACGCAGCCCGGCGTCACGAGCAATCCGCGACCACCGGTCTGCTCGATCGCGTCGCGCGCCTCGTCCGCGACGGCCGTGGGCGGACCGTCGAGCAGCGTCCTGGATTCGGCGAGCCCGGCGGCGAGCGCGCCGGCGAACCGTCGCGCAGCCTGGGCCAGGGTCGGCTCGGCGAGGCGGTCGTGCCAGTTGACGACGTGCACGGGCAGTGCCGTCCAGAGGTCCCAGAACACGCCGCGGCCATGCAGGTGCAGCATCGTCAGCTGCGAGCCGTCGCGCACACGCGCGAGCACGCGGCGTGCGTAGGGCAGATCCCAGCGTTCGCTGATCGCCTCGCTGACGGCGTCGGCGCTCGCCGCCTGCGTGGCGAAGAAGATTCCATCGGCGCCCGCGGCGAGCGCTTCCGCCGCGTAGCGCGCGGTCGCCTCGGTGATGACCTCGAGCGCGCCTCGCAGCGATTCGGGCGCGGCAACGATGCTCTGCGCGGCCAGATCGCCCGCGAGCTTCGTCGCGATCGTGAACGGCGAGAAGATCGTCATCAGGATCGGAGCGTCGTCCGCGCGGCCTTTGCAAATCAGACGCACCGCCTCCAGCTCGCGCCCGAGCGCTCCCGCGCCCGGATCGAGCGCGCGCAGACGCGACCAGTCGGCGTGGCGCTTCACCGCGTGCTCGGTGCATCGCTTGGCGCCGCCCGGGTGGCCCTGGTACGCCACGCGGCAGCCCCAGTCCTCAACGCAATACACGCCGCTCGACATCACCTTGATGAGGTCCAGGTCCCACCGACGCTGAAAGCCCAGCATCGCGTCGGCGAGCCCTTGCGAGGTGTGATCGACGTCCGGGACGTGGCGCCAGAACGCGATGGGCGGCCGGTCCACCGCGCGTCGCTCGAGCGCGGCGAGCACACGCTCGCGTTTCGTCATGGCTGCCCACGATACCACCGGTCGTCGGGTGCCATCGGGTTGCCGCGCGGCCGGCCGTCGTGCGAGGATCGGCCCCTCACGAGGAGGAATCACCCATGCCCGCGCTCACTCGCCGCGCCTTTGTCGCCGGATCCGCAGCCGCAGCCGCCGCCGTCACTGCCCGCGCGCCGTACGTGCACGCGCAGAAGAAGGGCGGCACGCTGCGCTTCGTTCCGCACGCGGACCTCAAGGTTCTCGATCCGATCTGGACCACCGCCTACATCACGCGCAACCACGGCTACATGATCTTCGACACCCTGCTCGCCTTCGACGCGGACTTCAAGATCAAGCCGCAGATGGTGGATAAGTACACGGTGTCGAAGGACGCTATGAAGTACTCGTTCACGCTGCGCGACGGGCTCAAGTTCCACGACGGCGCGCCGGTGACGGCCGAGGACTGCGTGGCCTCGATCAAGCGCTGGGGCGCGCGCGACACGGCGCTCGGCCGTCTCATGATCGCGGCGCTCAACCGGATGACGCCGGTCGACAAGAAGACCTTCACCATCGAGCTCGAGACGCCTTTCAGCCTCGTGCTCGACGCGCTCGCCAAGCCCTCGGCGAGCCCGCTGTTCGTCATGCCCGCGCGGCTGGCCGCCACGGATCCCAATGAGCAGATCAAGGACGTCGTAGGCTCGGGCCCGTTCAAGTTCGTGAAGGACGAGTGGCAGCCGGGCAACCGCGTCGTGTACGTGAAGAATGCCGACTACGTGCCCCGCAACGAGAAGCCGAGCGGCGCGGCGGGCGGCAAGCACGCGCTCGTAGACCGCGTGGAGTGGCGCTACATCCCCGACTTCGCCACCGCGGCCGCCGCGCTCGAGGCCGGCGAGGTCGACTACTGGGAGAACGTGCCGCTGGACTTCGCCCCGCGCCTCGAGAAGAACCCGGACCTCCGCGTCTACATCACCGACCCGCGCGGCAGCCAGGGCATCCTCCGCCCCAACCACCTGCAGCCGCCGTTCAACAACAAGGCCGCGCGGCAGGCGCTGCTCTACGCGCTGGACCAGCAGAAGTACATGCAGGCCGTCATCGGCAACCCGAAGTACTACCGGGCCTGCCCGTCGGTGTTCATGTGCGGCGGGCTGCCCTACGAGACGGCGGCCGGCGCGCCGAAATACGACCTCGAGCGCGCGAAGCGCCTGCTGAAGGAATCGGGCTACGATGGCCGGCCGCTCATCGTGCTCGATCCGACCGACTCGCCGTACGCCCACGGCCCGGCGCTCGTGACGACGGAGATGCTGCGCTCGCTCGGCGCGACGGTGGACCTGCAGGCCATGGACTGGTCCACGATGGTGCAGCGCCGCGCGAAGAAGGAGCCGCCGGTCCAGGGCGGCTGGAACATCTTCCACACGTGGTCCACCTCGTTCGACACGATGACGCCGGCCGTCTCGTCGGTCCTCAATGGCGGCGGCGAGAAGGCGTGGTTCGGCTGGCCGACGAGCGAGGCGATCGAGAAGCTGCGCGCACAGTTCACGCGCGAGCCCGACCTTGCCAAGCGCAAGGTGCTCGCCGAGGAGATCCAGAAGATCGCCTACGACGAGGTCATGTACGTGCCGTGGGGCCAGTTCGTGGTGCCCGGCGCGTTCCGCAAGAACGTGCATGGCCTGCTCGAGTTCGGCGCGACACTGCTGTGGAACATCTCGGTATGACCGTCCGCAGACGACGGCACATATGATCGTCGCGGGCGCGCAGCTTGGACCCATCGCGCGCGCCGATACACGTGCCGGCGTCGTCAAGCGCCTGCTGGCCCTGCTGCACGAGGCGAAGTCGCGCGGCGCCGAGCTGGTCGTCTTCCCCGAGCTCGCGCTCACGACCTTCTTCCCGCGCTGGTGGATGGAGGACCCCGCCGAGATCGACGCCTTCTTCGAAACCGAGATGCCGGGGCCCGAGACGATCGCGCTCTTCGACGAGGCGCAACGTCTCGGCCTCGGATTCTCGCTCGGGTACGCGGAGAAGACGCCGGACGGCCATCGATACAACACCTCGATTCTCGTCGACGCCGGCGGCCGGATCGTGCTCCGCTACCGCAAGATCCACCTGCCCGGCCACGCGGAGCACGAGCCGTGGCGACCGTTCCAGCATCTGGAGAAGCGCTACTTCGAGGTCGGCGATCTGGGCTGGCCGGTGACGCGCTACAACGGCGCCGTCGTCGGCATGTGCATCTGCAACGACCGCCGCTGGCCCGAAACGTATCGTGTCATGGGGTTGCAGGGCGTGGAGCTGGTGCTGCTCGGCTACAACACGCCGATCCACAACCCTCCCGCGCCCGAGCAGGATCACCTCGCCGGCTTCCACAATCATCTGTCGATGCAGGCGGGCGCGTATCAGAACGCCACGTGGGTCGTGGGCGTCGCGAAGGCCGGACGCGAGGAGGGCTGCGAGCTGCTCGGCCAGTCGGCGATCATCGCGCCCTCGGGCGAGATCGTCGCCATGGCCTCCACCGTCGGCGACGAACTGATCGTCGCGCGCTGCGATCCCGCGCTCGGCCGCAGCTACACGGCGAACATCTTCAACTTCGCCAGGCACCGCCGCCCGGAGCACTATCGTCTGATCGTCGAGCGGACCAGAGCGATCCCGCCGGCCTGAGGGAGCCCAGCTACACCAACGCGACGACGGTCCTGTGAAACAGGGCCCGGGACGGCCGACCGTGCGGGCCCGTCGCGACGATGCACAGGCTCGCTCCGTGCGGCAATCGCGGAGGCAGCCGCTCCATCACCTGCCACACCTGCCCCGTGGTGCAGAGCCGCATGTCGAGCACGACGCGTACGCGACCCGAGAGCGTCCCGACGCGGGCGTGCACCGCAAACGCCCCGCGAAGGCCGAGCTCTGCGCAACATGCGCCGACCGTCGCTTCGAGCGCCTCACGACGCCGATCGCGTCGGTTGAGGAGCACCATCCACAAGGTCATGAGCACGAGCGGGCCGAGTGTGACGCAGATCGCGAGCGCCGATGTCATGCGACCATCTCCGGCCGGCGCTCGAGCCGCAGAACCGGCGACATGAGGATGACCGCGGCCTGGACGGCGAACCCCAGCGCGGCGACGATCAGGCAGAGCTCCGCACCGTAGAGCGCGCCCACGAGGGCGCCGAGCGCGGCGCCGATCGGCCGCGCGCCGGTGGCGGTCATGCTGATGGCCGACGCGCGGCTGAGAAGGTCGCCCGGCGTGACGGTCTGGCGAAGCGTGGCCGTGCTGATGACCCACACGATCGGCCCGACACCGATCAGAACAAAACTGAGCGCCGCGAGCGAGGCCGCCGGCACCCACACGGTCAGAACCATCACCACCGCCGCGACCAGCCCGGCGATCGGACCGAGCGTCACGACGAGGCCGAAAGGCAGCGCCTGAATCATTCGCGGCGCCAGCAGCGCGCCGATGACCATGCCCACGCCGTAGGCGGCAAGCGTCACGCCGACGCCGAAGCCGGATAGACCGAGCCGATGGACGGCGTACGGCACGTACACGGCCTGGATCATGAAGAACGCGGCGTTGAACACGAGCTGTGTGACGAAGACAGGACGCAAGAGCGGATGGCCGAACACGAACGCGGCGCCCTCGCGCAGCTCGTGCAGCACGCGGCGCGCCGGTCTCGCGGGCCGAGCCGGCTCGCGAAGGCCCGCCAGCAGGACCACCGCACCGGCGGAGAGCGCTGCTGCGATCCCGAACGCCGGCGCACCGCCGGTCCACCCGACGAGCGCGCCGGCGAGCGCGGGCCCCGAGGCGAACGCGACGGTTCGCGCGAGCTCGATTCTGCCGTTCGCGACGGGGAGCGTGTCGGCGGGCACGAGTGCGGGGATCAATGCCGGCGCGGCGACGCTGTACGCGACGGTTCCGCACGCGCCGACGAAGCCGAGCAGTCCGAGCAGCGACACCGTCAGGCCGCCGACCTGCGCCAGCACCAGCACCGCGGCCAGCGCCAGCGCGCGCAAGGCCTCGGCGGACGCCATCACGCGACGGCGCGACGTGCGATCGGCGAGCACGCCGGCCGGAATCGAGAGGACCAGGAACGGCAGCGTCTGCGCGGTCTGCAGCAGGCCCGTCTCGCCGGCGCCCGCGCCCAGCGCGATCACCGCGACGATCGGCGCTGCCGCCAACGCGATCTGCTCGGCGGACTGCGCCGCCAGATTCGACCACGCCAGGCGACTGAAGCCGGCCGGCAACGAAGCTCGAGCGAGCATGCGGAGAGCGTACGAACGGCCGCGCCCGCGCCGCACTCCGTCTCTTGCTGCCGAATTTCCGCGCGCCGGCTTTGCCGGCGCGAGCTCCTCAGCGCACGTCGAGTGTTTCGCGCAGCCCGTCACCGACGAGATTGACGGCGAGGACGGTCAGCGCGAGGAACAGGCCGGGGAAGAGAATGATCCAGAAGGCCAGCTGCACATACGTCTTGCCCTCGGCCATGATGTTGCCCCACGACGGGATGTGCGGCGGCGTGCCGGCGCCGAGGAAGGACAGGTACGCCTCGAACAGGATCGCGGACGCGCAAATGTAGGTGGCCTGCACGATGAGCGGCGCCACCAGCGCGGGCAGCATGTAGCGCGCGAGAATGCGCGGCGTGCGCGCCCCAAGCGCGCGCGCACCCTCGACCATCGTGTGCTCCCGCAGCGAGAGCACCGAGGCGCGGACGACGCGGATCACGCGCGGGATCTCCGGGATCACGAGCGCGACGATGACGTTGCGGACGCTGGCCTTCATGAGCGCCATCAGCGCCAGCGCGAGCAGGATCGCCGGGATGGCCATCAGCCCGTCCATCACGCGCATCATGACGGCGTCGAGACGCCGATAGAAGCCGATGACGAGACCGAGCGTCGTGCCGAGCACGAGGCTCGCAATGGCGACGGTGGCCCCGACGATGAGCGACACGCGCGTGCCGTAGATCGTGCGCGTGTAGACGTCGCGGCCGAAATTGTCGGTGCCGAACCAGTGGCCGGGCGCCGGGCCGGTGAGCCGCTCGGCGGGGCGCATCTCGAGCGGATCGCCGGTCCACCACGCCGGCGCAAACGCGCCGCCGATCACGATGATGGCGAGCACGGCGACGCCGAGGACGAGCGTCGGCTGGCGCCGCACGAACCGCGCGACGCGGGCCCCGGCGGAGAGTCGCTCGGCGATCGCCTCCGGCGCCGCGGTGATCGGCGGCGGTGGGCCGGGGACGTCGGCGCCGAGCACGTGGGTCGACGACGACATGCGCGCGCTCAATAGCGGATCCTCGGATCGAGGACGACGTAGAGGAGATCGACGACGAGGTTGATCAGCACGTAGACCCCGGAGACGACCAGGATCACGCCCTGGATGACCGGATAGTCGCGGCGGATGATCGCGTCGACGGTGAGGCGGCCGAGGCCCGGCAGCGCGAAGACGCTCTCGGTGACGACGGCGCCGCCGATGAGCAGCGCGAACCCGATGCCGATGATCGTCACGATGGGCAGCGACGCGTTCTTGAGCGCGTGGCGGACGAGCACCCATCGCGGCGCGAGCCCCTTGGCGAACGCCGTCCGGATGTAGTCCTCGTTGAGGACGCCCAGCATGGAGGCGCGCGTCATGCGCGCGATCAGCGCCATGTACACGAGCGACAGCGTCACCGCGGGCAGGATCAGATGGCGCAGGAACGGCCAGGCGCCGCGCTCGATCGGCTGGAATCCCTGCACGGGCAGCCAGTGAAAGGACACGGCGAAGACATAGACGAGCACGAAGCCCAGCCAGAAGGTGGGCATCGAGAAGCCGGAGACCGCGAACACCATGACCGCGCGATCCACGAGCGAGCCCTTTCGCCAGGCGGCAAGCACGCCGAGCGGGACCGCCACGCTGACGCTGATGATCATCGCGAACAGCGTGAGCGCGATCGTCGCCTCCGCGCGCTGGCCGATCAGGGTCGCCACCGGCAATCCCGAGTAGATCGAGGTGCCGAGATCGCCGCGCACGATGCGGCCGAGCCAGATGGTGACTTGTGTCAGAAACGGCTGGTCGAGACCGAGCTTGGCGCGGATCTTCGCGATGTCCTCGGCGGTCGCATAGTCGCCGGCGATGATGACGGCCGGATCACCGGGTGTGACGTGCAGCAGCGCGAAGACCGCGATGGCCACCACACCCATGACGGGAATGGTGGCCACCAGGCGGCGGGCGATCTGCGGCAGCACGATCAGGTGATCGCGACGTTCCAGAACAGCGGCGCCGGGAACTGGAGCACGCCGCCCACCGATTTGCGGTACGCCGTGGGCAGCACCCACTGACCGAACGGCACGTACAGCACCTCGTCATACGCGATCTTCTGGATCTCTTCGGCGAGCTGCTTCTGTCGTGCCTTGTCCGTAGCGCGCACCCACTGCACCTTCAGCTCCTCGATGCGGCCGTTCTCGGGCCACCCGAACCACGCCGCGTCGCCCGCGCCCGAGATTCCCGGATGCACGGCGGGATTGATGAGATCGGAGGCGATCCACCACGTGAAGAGCATGTTCCAGCCGCCCTGCTGCGGCGGATCCTTCTTCGCGCGCCGCGCGACCACCGACGACCAGTCCATCGCCTGCAGATCGACGTTGAAGCCAATCTGAGTGAGCAGCTCGCGCGTCACCAGGGCGGCGCCGTGGGTCAGCGCGATGTCATTGGGGTCGAGCACGACGACCGGTCGGCCGTCATAGCCCGATTCCTTCACGAGCGCCTTGGCCCGGTCGAGGTCCGGCTTGCCCGGCGCGCCGGCCGCCGACTCGAACGGTCCGCCGCACGTGAACAGCGCTGGGCACGGCTTGTAGTACTTCTCGACGCCGATGGCCGCCTTCAGGTACTTGGACTGATCGACGATATAAAGGAGGGCCTGCCGCGCCTTCTTGCTGTCGAAGGGCGGGTGCTTGTGGTTGGGACGGATCCAGCCCTGGGTGCCGCGCGGGTCGGTGATGAAGGTGGCCAGCGCCGGATTCGCCTCGATCTTCGGAAAGAAGTCGATCGGCGGATTCTCCCACCAGTCGATCTCGCCGGCGTCGAGGGCGGCGCTGGCGGTGGCCGCATCGGGAATGTAGCGCCAGATCACTCGATCCACGCTCACCACCTTGCCGCCGGTCGAGCCGCTCGGTTTCTCCTGACGAGGAACGTAGTCGGCATTCTTCACGTAGACCACCTGATTGCCCGGCTGCCACTCGTCCTTGCTGAACTTGAACGGGCCCGACCCGATCGTCTCCTTGATCGGCTCGTTCTCCGACGTCGCCGCGATCCGCGCCGGCATGATGAACGGCACGTTCGAGGACGGCTTCCCCAACGCCTCCAGCACGAGACCGAACGGTCGCGACAGCTCGAGCGTGAACGTCTTTTTGTCCACGGGCGCGAGCTTCGCGGTGTGCGCGGCGAGCAGCCGGCCGAGCGGGTCCTTCTTGGACCATCGCTTGAGCGATTGCACGGCGTCCTCGGCGGTCACCGCGGCGCCGTCGTGGAACTTCAACCGGTCGCGCAGCGTGAACGTCCACTTCAGCCCCTTGTTGGTGGACGCGTACTTGTCGACCATCTGTGGCTTGATGGCGAGGTGCTCGTCGGTCCCGAACAGCGTGTCGTAGATGAGGTAGGCGTGGTTGCGCGTGATGTACGCGGTGGTCGCGATCGGATCGACCACCTTCAGATCGGCGTGCGGGATGAACCGGATCGCCCCGCCCTTCTTCTGCGCGTGC
>Ga0209382_10002530_pt1 | contig 26407 bp, 23 predicted proteins | sample SoiMetdeltSBSDD5_FD_187599 | JGI IMG/M metagenome (GOLD analysis project Ga0209382, IMG submission 187599) | Bulk soil microbial communities from a Populus tree surrounding site in Tennessee, USA - Soil MetaG P. deltoides SBSDD5 (SPAdes) (version 2) | ecosystem: Environmental > Terrestrial >... | reverse complement strand
GGAGCTGGGCACGCCCTTCGCCTCGACGGCCACGCGCTCGTCCGGGTCGTCGAAGAAGGGCCGCGGGTCGAAGGGCGTGCCCAGCTCCTCGCGCTGGAGCGCAGCCAGGCCGCGCAGCGCGAACACGCGCGAGAGCGGCTCGCCGTCGCGCAGGGCGATCTTCAGCGCCGTCGCGAAGCCGCGCCGCCCGCGCACGCCGGCCAGCGCGTACACCGCGCGCCAGCGCACGTCCGGGTCCGGGTCGTTCCGCGCGACGGAGGCGAGCTCGGAGTCGCGACGCGCCAGCAGGGCCTCGGGCGCGTGGCGCTCGTGCGCGAGGCGGCGGCTGTCGAGCGCGGCCAGGGCCAGCGCGGCGGCGCCGCGCACGCGGGCGTCGTTGTCGGACAGGCGCAGGACGAGCGGCATGGCGGCGGCATCGTCGGCGAGGCGTCCGATCGCGTCGCAGGCGGCGGCGCGCACGAGCGGGTCGGCGTGGCCCGTGTCCACGTCGAGCACGCTGGCGAGCAAGGCGGCGGCAGCCGCGTGCCGGCGCGCTCCGAGGGCGAAGAGGATCTCGCGCAGCACCGCGGCGTCGGTCTCCACGGCGGCGCGCTGCAGCAGCGCGTCCGAGGCCTGCTCGGGGACGTGCAGCCGCGACAGCGCACGCGCCGCCACCAGCCGCAGGCGTGCGTCGTCGCTCGAGAGCCCGGCGACCAGCGAGCCGTCGTCGGCCAGGTCCGTGAGGAGGTCGGCCCGCGGCATGGGCGTCTGCGCGCGGGCCGCCCCGGTGAGGAGCAGCACCATGCACGCCGCGACCAGACTCCGGCAACCGCGCATGGGCCGCGAGTATACTTGCGCGGCCAGCAGGAGATTCCGATGGCCACGCTGCAGGACCGGATTCGGGAGGACGTGAAGGCCGCCATGAAGGCCGGCCGCAGGGAGGACCTCGAGGTCCTGCGCGTCCTCCTGTCGGACGCCCAGCAGGTGGCCATCGACGCCGGCGCGGCCAGCAACGACGTGACCGACGAGGTCATGCTCAAGGTGCTGCAGAAGGCGGTGAAGACGCGGGCCGAGTCCATCGAGCACTTCGACAAGGGCGGCCGCAAGGATCTCGCCGACCGCGAGCGCTTCCAGGTCTCGGTGGTGCAGGGCTACCTGCCGGCGGCAGCGGGCGAGGACGAGATCGCGCGCGTGGTCGACGCAGTCATCGCCGAGACGGGCGCGCAGGGCAAGGCTGCCATGGGGCGCGTCATCAAGGAGAGCATGGCGCGGCTGGCCGGGCGCGCGGAAGGCGGCGCGGTGAGCCGCATCGTCGGCTCGCGGCTGACGTGACGCCGGGCCCGCTCGCCCCGGGCGAGGTCCGCGCGCAGTTCCCGGCGCTGGCCGCCGGCCTGGTCGAGCTGGACAACGCCGCCACCACGCACAAGCCGCTGGCCGTGCTGGACGCGCTGCGCCGGCACGACGTGGAGGCCTGCGCCAACGTGCACCGCGCCACGCACCGCCGCGCGCGCGCCGCGACCGCGGCCTACGAAGGCGCGCGGGCCGCCGTGGCCCGCTTCCTCGGCGCCGAGCCGAAGGAGGTGGTGTTCACGCGCAACGCCACCGAGGCCATGAACCTTGTAGCGCGGGGCTGGGCCCAGCCGCGCCTCGCACGCGGCGACCACGTGGTCATCACGGCGCTCGAGCACCACAGCAACCTGGTGCCGTGGCAGCAGGTCTGCCGCCGCACGGGCGCCGAGCTGGTGGTGCTGCCGTGCGATGCGCGCGGCCGGCTCCCGGTGCCCGCCACGCTGCCCGAGCGCACGCGGATCGTGGCCGCGACGCGCGTGAGCAACGCACTGGGCACGGTGGTGGACACGACCGCGCTCGTGGCGCTGGCCCACGCGCGCGGCGCGGCCGTGCTGCTCGACCTCGCGCAGGCCGCGGGGCACCTGCCGCCCGACGAGGGCAGCCGCGCGGCCGACTTCGTGGCGCTCTCGGCGCACAAGCTGTACGGGCCCACGGGGCTCGGCGTGCTGCGCGGCCACGCGGCGCGGCTGGCCGAGATGGAGCCCGTGAGCTTCGGCGGCGAGATGGTGAGCAGCGTGCGGCCCGAGGGCGCCGAGTGGCAGGATCCGCCGCTGCGCTTCGAGGCCGGCACGCCGCCCATCGCCCAGGCGGCTGGCCTGGCGGCGGCGGTGGAGTTCGTCGAGGGCCTCGGCCTGCCGGCCATCCGCACGCACGAGCTCGTGCTGCTCGAGCGGCTGCTCGAAGGGCTCGCGGGCATCGAGGGCGTGCGCGTGGCCGGTCCGCCGACGGCCGCCGAGCGCAGTGGCGCCGTGTCGCTCACGATCGACGGCGGCGACGTGACCGTGGCCGCGACCGTGCTCGACCTGGCCGGCGTGGCCGTGCGCGCCGGCTGGCACTGCGCGCAGCCGCTGCTCGAGCGGCACCTCGGCTGTGGCCCGACGCTGCGCGCGAGCGTGGCCGTCTACAACAGCGACGAGGACGTGGACCGCTTCCTCGCGGCGCTGCCCGAGGCCGTGGCCGCTTCCCGCTGAGCCGCGGCGCCCGGGTCGCCTATTCGTCGTCGAACGGTGCCGGAATGTTCAGCAGCACCGCGACTTCGTGGGCATCCTTCATGGAGCGGGTCCTGGGCGTGTAGGCGCCCACGCTGAGACCGGAGAAATCGGCCGACCCGTCGTCGTCGGTGACGTCGGGCGTCTGGGTCTGCACCACGGGCAGCTCGCCGAGGACCTCCCAGGTGAGCGAGAACTCGAAGTCGCCCGTCAGGGCCGACGACGCCCGGCCGCTCACGAGCAGCCGGCCGTTGTCGAGCGCCTCGTTCGTGGCAGGCCGCGCGAGACATCGAGGAACTCGGGATGGTCCGTCTCCGCGGTGTCGCTGAACTCGCAGCCCATGGCATTGTCGAGCTTGATGGTTGCGCTCTTGCCGAGGACCAGCTCGAAGTGGAAGCCGCTGGCGGGATTGGCGATGGACGCCGCGGTCGGCGCGGCGAGCAGCGAAGACAGGACGAGTGCGCGGACGCAGGGCACCAGGGTTTCTCCTCCTCGGGCGGCCGTCGGGCCGCCGGTTCCCAATTCCGGCGGCACGATGGCAGGATCCCCGGCGGCGGTGGCAGGGCCGCGGAACCCGCGCGGCGAGCGCATGAAGGAGGCCGTGCTGGAGGTGCTGCGGGGCATGAAGGGCGACTGACCGGTTCCCGCCGGTCGGTCGCCACGCCTGCGCCTCGCGGCCGGCCGCGTGCCGCGGCTACAATCCGCCTCTTGCCCGCCGCCCGCCCGTCGAGGGTTGCCATGCGTCGCCGCCCCCTGTTCGCCGCCCTGGTCCTGCTGCTCGTCGCGGCGTGCGCCGCCCAGGACCGGCTCGTGCCGGCCGACGCCTACCTCGCCGACGTGACCTGGCTGGCCGACGACGCTCGGCAGGGGCGTGACACCGGCTCCGAAGGCCTGGCCGAGGCGTCGCGCTGGGTCATCGCGCAGTTCGAGGCCGCCGGCCTGGAACCGGCCGGCGACGACGGCGGCTGGGAGCAGCGCTTCGAGGTGAAGGGCAACCGCCGCCTGCTCGACGGCAACCAGCTGGTGCTCGGCGGCCGCGAGCTGCGCCTCGCGAGCGACTGGAACCCACTGCAGACGGCCATCACCGGCTCGGCGCAGGCGCCGGTGGTCTTCGCGGGCTACGGCATCAGCGACCCCGAGGGCGGCTGGGACGACTACGCCGGGCTCGACGTGACGGGCAGGATCGTGCTCGTGCTGCGCCGGGGCCCGCGCTCGGAGGAGGCGGGCACGCGCTACGCCGAGGGCGAGGACGCGCGCCGCCACATCAGCTTCGCGGCCAAGATCAATGCGGCCTACCGGCACGGCGCGGCAGCGCTGCTCGTGGTCAACGTGCCGGCGCCCGCCCGCGCCGGCGACGAGCCCGAGTCCGACCGGCCGCAGCGCTACATGCCGCTGGGCCTTGGCGACCCCGAGGGCGGTGACCTCGCCGCCTCGCTGCCGGCCGCGTCCATCACGGCCGCCGCCGCGCAGGAGGCGCTGGCGGGCCACGGCGTGGACCTGCTGGCGCTGCGGAGCGACGTGGACGGCGCCTGGCGCGCGGGTGGCCGGGTGCTGGACGGCGTGGAGGCGGCGCTCGAGGTGCGCAGCGAGCTGCAGACGATCGCCGCCGCCAACGTGCTGGGCTGGCTGCCTGGCACCGATCCGGCGCTGGCCGGCGAGCACGTGGTGATCGGCGCGCACATGGACCACGTGGGCCTGGGCGAGGGCCGCGGCGGCCGCGGCGGGCGCGAGGCGCGCGGCCAGGTGCACAACGGCGCGGACGACAACGCCAGCGGCACGGCGGGCCTGGTGGGCGTGGCGCGCGTGCTCGGCGCGCGGCGCGGCGATCTGCGGCGCGGCGTGCTGTTCGCGGCCTGGAGCGCCGAGGAGAAGGGCCTGCTCGGCAGCGTGCACTACGTCAAGCACCCGGCGCGGCCGCTCGACGACCTCGTGGCCATGATCAACATGGACATGATCGGCCGCAGCAAGGACGGCTACGTGGCCATCGAGGGCGTGGGCTCGTCGCCCGTCTTCCGCGACCTGGTGGTGGAGGCGCACGACGAGCTGCACCTCGGCCTCGACCTGCACCTGGCCGACAAGCCCAGCAACAACAGCGACCAGTGGCCCTTCTTCGAGGCGGGCGTGCCCGTGCTGGCCTTCTTCACCGGGCTGCACGACGACTACCACATGCCCACGGACGACGCGGACAAGATCAACGCCGACGCCGGCGCGCGCATCGCGAGCCTGGCGGGGCAGGTGGTGGCCACGCTGGCGAGCGCGGCGCAGCGGCCGGAGTTCAGCCGCCCGGGCGGCGGGGCCGCCGTCGCGGCCGCGGCGCCGGCCGACCCGCATGCGGGCGGGCCGGGCGCCGGCGACCAGCCGGTGCAGGCCTACGGCGTGGTCCTCGGCACCTCGCCCGACATGACCTACCAGCAGGAGGACGGCGTGAAGCTGGCCTCGGTGCGCGAGGGCACGCCGGCCAAGCGCGCGGGGCTGCGCAAGGGCGACCTGATCGTCACGTTCGACGGCAAGCCCGTGAAAAACCTCGAGGACTACTCGGTGCTGCTCTTCAGCCACAAGCCCGGCGACGTCGTCAGCATCGGCGTGCTGCGCGACGGCACCACGCTGGTGCTGCAGGCGAAGCTCGAGGGCAAGGTCGGCGAGAACTAGGGAGCGCGGCCAGCCCGCGGGACTTCATGCTCAGGACCCCCAGCCGCCGCCCGACCATCACGGTGCCCGTGGGCCGACTGCTCATCGGCAGCGGTCACAAGGTGCGCGTCCAGTCCATGACCAACACGGACACGCGCGACGCGGCGGCCACGATCGCCCAGATCCGCGCGCTGGAGGAGGCCGGCTGCGAGCTGGTGCGCGTGACCATCCCGGATGAGGTGAGCGCCTCCAACATCCCGCAGTTCCTGGCTGCCATGGACGTGCCCTTCATCGCCGACATCCACTTCAACCACAGGATGGCGCTGGCCGCCATCGCGGCGGGCGTGCACAAGGTGCGCATCAACCCCGGCAACATCGGCAGCGAGAAGAAGGTGGCCGAGGTCATGACGGCCGCGCGCGACAAGGGCACGGCCGTGCGCATCGGCGTGAACAGCGGCAGCCTGGAGAAGGACCTGCTCGACAAGCACGGCTGGCCGTCGCCCGAGGCGCTGGCCGAGAGCGCCGTGCGGCACGTGGCCTTCGCGCGCAAGTACGCCGTCGAGAAGATCATCGTGTCCATCAAGAGCACCGACGTGCAGAGCTGCGTCGAGGCCAACACGCTGTTCGCGGAGCGCAGCGACGTGCCGCTGCACGTGGGCATCACCGAGGCCGGCGACATGAGCTACGGCCCGGTCAAGTCGGCGGCGGGCATTGGCGCGCTGCTGCTGCGCGGCATCGGCGACACCATCCGCGTCTCGCTCACGGCCGACCCGCTGCTCGAGATCCCGGTGGCCTACGACATCCTCAAGTGCACCGGCGTACGGGTGGTGTCGCCCGAGATCATCGCCTGCCCCACCTGCGGGCGCATCGACATCGACCTCGAGAAGATCGTGGCCGAGGTGAAGCAGAAGCTGGGCAAGTGCACGCTGCCGGTCAAGATCTCGGTGCTCGGCTGCGCCGTGAACGGGCCGGGCGAGGCGCGCGAGGCGGACATCGGCATCGCCGGCGGCAAGGGCGAGGGCCTCCTGTTCCGCAAGGGCAGGACCGTGCGCAAGGTGCGCGAGGACCAGATCGTGGACGCGCTCATCGAGGAGATCGCGGTGCTGGAGCGCGAGGCGGCGGAAGGCGCGCCGGCCGTGGAGCCGACGGCTCCGTGAGTCCCGCACGTGTCGTCGCGTCCGCCCTGCTGCTGCTCGCGGCCCTGGCGGGGGCGGCGCGGGCGCAGGGCAAGGGACTCCTCGGGGACGAGGACCCGCTGACGATCACCGTCGCCGGGCCGGCCGAGCCCGTGCCCGCGGGCGGGATGGCGAGCGTGACGCTGACCCTGTCGGTGCGCGCGCCGTGGCACCTGTACGCGCACGACTTCGACGGCACGGGCACGCCCATCGACCTGAGTCTCGACCCGGCGCCCGGCCTCCTGCTCGCGGACGTGCAGTACCCCCCGGCCAGCGTGGTGCGCGTGGACCCGGCGACCGGCGAGACGCTGCGCCTGCTCGAGGGCCGCGCGAAGGTGGTGGCGTCGCTGCACGTCGCCAAGGAGCACCCGGCGGGCCCGGCGAAGGCGAAGCTCCAGATCGACTACCAGGCCTGCACGGACCAGGAGTGCCAGTTCCCGGCGCAGCAGGTGGTCGAAGCCTCCTTCGAGGTGCGCGAGGCCCGGCCCGGCGAGGCGCTGGGCGCGGCGCCGGCCGCGGGCGGCCCGCGCGAGGCGTCGCTGCAGGACCGCTTCGGCGTGGCGCTGCGCGACGGAGCCGTGGGCACCTTCCTCTGGCTGTGCGTGGCGCTGGCCTTCGTGTCGCTGCTGACGCCCTGCGTGTTCCCGATGATCCCCATCACGGTCTCGTTCTTCAGCAAGCGCGGCGAGACCGAGGGCGGGCGCGGCGTGAGCTACGCGCTGGCCTACGGCGCGGGCATCGTGGCCACGTACACCGGCTTCGGCGTGGGAATGGCCGCGGCGCTGGGCGCGAGCAGCCTGCAGAGCGTGGCCACGAACCCGTGGATCAACCTGGCCATCGGCGCGCTGTTCGTGTTCTTCGGGCTGTCGCTCATGGGCTTCTACGACCTGCGGCCGCCGGCCTTCCTCGCGCGGCGCGCGGAGGCGGGCGGGGCGCCGGCGCGGCCGGGGTACCTGCCGGTGCTGCTCATGGGCTTCGTGTTCACGGTGACGGCCTTCACGTGCACGGCGCCCATCGTGGGCATGCTGCTGGCCACGCTCACCGCGGGCGGGTCGCTGCCGCTCATCGTGATGGGCATGCTGGTGTACTCGCTGGCCTTCGCGCTGCCCTTCGTGCTGCTCGCGGTGTTCCCCGGCGCGGTGCAGGGCCTTCCCGGCGCGGGCGGCTGGATGATCACGGTCAAGGTCGTCATGGGCTTCATCGAGCTCATCGCGGCGCTCAAGTTCCTGTCGGCCGCGGACCTGGTGTGGAACCTGCAGCTGCTGTCGCGCCCGACGCTGCTGCTGCTCGCCGTGCTGCTGCTCGCGGCCCTGGCGCTCTACCTGCTCGGCGTCTTCCGCCTGCCGCACGACGCGCTGACGCGCCGGCGCGCCCTGTCGGGCCGCACGCTCGTGGCGCTTCTCTCGCTGCTCTGCGCGCTGTACTTCGCGCGCGGGCTCACGGGCCGCACGCTCGACTCGTGGACCGAGGCCTTCCTGCCGCCGTCGGGCTACGCCGGCGCCGAGGCGCGGCCCGAGCTGATCTCGTGGCGCGACGACCTGCAGGCCGCGAAGGCCGAGGCCCGCGCCGCCAGCCGGCCGCTCTTCATCGACTTCACCGGCGTCACCTGCAACAACTGCCGCAAGGTCGAGAAGACCATCTTCGTGGACGATTCGTTCGCAGACGCGGCGGCGCAGCGCGTGGTGCCGGTGCGCCTGTACACCGACCGGCAGTCGTCGCCCGAGGTGAAGAAGGCGGACGAGGCGAACAGGGGGCTCATGGTGGAGCTCGGCTCGACCACCCTGCCGTACTACGTGCTCATGTCCCCCGACGGCGAGGTGCTGCGCGCCATGGGCTATGAGCCCACCTTCACGGTGCAGCAGTTCGTCGATTTCCTGGAGGTGCCCGGCCGATGACCCGCAAGAAGACAGTGCCCGCGCGCGTGTCCCCGTCCGGCCCGACCGACAACGGTGCGCCGGGCCGCGGCGTGGACGCGGGGCGCATCGAGCGCGCGGTGACCGAGCTGCTGGAGGCGGTGGGCGAGAAGCCGGGCCGCGAGGGCCTGCGCGGCACGCCCGCGCGCGTGGCGCGGATGTACGCCGAGATCCTGTCCGGCACGAGGGCGGACCCCGCGCGACACCTGCGCACGACGTTCGCCGAGGACCACCACGAGATGGTGGTCGTCAAGGACATCCCGTTCGAGTCGTTGTGCGAGCACCACCTCATGCCCTTCCACGGCAAGGCGCACGTGGCCTACGTGCCCAACGGGCGCATCGTCGGTCTCTCGAAGATCGCGCGCGTGGTCGAGGAGTTCGCGCGGCGGCTGCAGGTGCAGGAGCGCCTCACCTCGCAGGTCGCGGACACGCTTTGGGAGCAACTGGCCCCGGAGGGTGTCGGAGTCGTCATGGAAGCCACGCACACGTGCATGACCATGCGCGGCGTGCGCAAGCCGGGCTCGGTCATGGTCACGTCGGCCGTGCGCGGCACCTTCAAGACCCGGCACGAGACGCGCGCCGAGTTCATGGGTCTCGTGACCCGCTGACCGCCGCCCGCCCCGGGCGGAGCGGTCTGGAGGCCCGTCGGCGGGGCGGGATGCCACGAGGCAGCAGGGGGCGCTGCGGGCCCTTCCAGGGCCGCGGAGGGCCCTGCCGGGCCCCGGATGGGAGATCCTGGCTGTCATCCACCGGGAGATCCGCGGGCAGCCAGGATGACTCCCCGGGAAAGCTTCAGCCGGCGCTAGGCGTGGCGATGGGGCAAGCCTTATACTTGGATCCCGCGAGTCCCCGTCTCTCTCCCGCGGGCTCGGCTTCCGGTCTTCCCCGAACAGGACCGGATTCCTGCCAGCCGAGTCCTTCCGGTGGAGCGCCCCGGCTCACCGTCCTCCCCCGACCCGTCGCACTCCCCCGCCTCCGATTCGAGGTCTTGATCCATGCGAATCGTTCCACGCGTTGCGCTCCCGCTCGCTTTGATGGCCGCGGTGTCCGTCGCCGCTGTGAAGGCGCTGACGCTCAGCGAGCTGATGGAGATCACCACGGACACAGCGCACGTGCACATCACGGCGCGCAGCACCGTGCACCTGGACTACCCGTACGAGGGCGTGGTGTGGACGAAGCTCGCCGTGGAGGGCGAGTCGCTGCGCACCGGCGCGGCGGTGAAGACCGACCTCATGTTCCTCGGCAGCCACGACGCGGCCGACCGCTTCACCATCAGCGAGATGCCCACGCTGCAGGACACGCGCACGGGCGGCGAGGCCGTCGTCTTCTGGTGGGACGACCCGGAGCTGGCCGGAGGCGCGCACCGCGTCTTCGACCTGTCCGGCGTCTATCGCGTGGAGCAGGCCTTCGGCGCGCCGGTCGTGATCGGCAAGGGCGAGGGCTTCGCGTGGAGCGAGAACGTCAAGCTGGCCGACGCGGGCACGCAGGTCCGCCAGGCGCACCTCGATCTGCAGGCCAAGCAGGCCGCGGCCGGAAAGTGAAGGAGGACGCCATGAAGACCCTGCGCACCCTCGTCGCGACCACCGGCCTGCTGGCCGCCTCCCTCGGCGTCGCCGCCCTGTCCCGGCCGGTCGACACCGCCGCCTTCAACCTGCTGGGCGGAAGCCTCGGCCAGGCCCAGCGCGACTTCCGCGTTTTCAACAACTTCACCGACACGAATGCGAACAACAACACCACGCCGCACGTGAACTTCCCCGGCCAGACGGGCGCGATCATGGCCATCTGGAAGGGCCACGTGGAGTGGGCCAGCGAGCCCTACGCCGGCAACGGCCTGGGCGACGGCCTGTCGAGCAATGCGGTGCTCGGCAGCGGCGGCGCCAACTTCGACAACATCTTCCAGGGCCCGGCCACCTCGGCCGGCGGCAACAGCTCGAACATCCACAGCGAGCTGGCGGGCAGCAGCGGCAGCGTGCTGGCCTTCATGCAGGGGCCGATCAGCGACGGCTGGACCATCAAGTACTACAGCACCTGGAACTGGCAGGACGGCCCGAACTCCGTGAGCAGCGGAGTCGACCTGCAGGGCGTGGCGTGCCACGAGATCGGGCACAGCCTCGGCCTGGATCACACGGGCGTGGGCGGGGCCACGATGCAGCCGTCCATCAGCGGCACGGGCACGGGCCAGCGCAGCATCGAAGCCGACGACATCGCCGGCGTGCAGTCGATCTACGGCGTGAAGTCGGCGAACAAGCCGCACATCGCCTCGCTGTCGGGCAGCAAGACCATCGGCCAGACGCTCGTGATCAGCGGCTCCAACTTCGACACCTCGGGCAACGAGGTGTGGTTCACCAAGCTGTCCAGCGACGGCGTGCCGGTCAAGGTGACGGGCGTGGGCAGCACCGGCGGCGGCACGTCCATCTCGGTGACGGTGCCGAACGGCATCGAGGACGGCGAGGTCATGGTGAAGAACAGCAGCAGCGGCAACGACGACCTGTCGAATGCCTTCCCCATCGACATCGGCGCGGGCACGGGCAATCCGCCGCTCATCACGAGCATCAATCCGGCCAGCGGCCCCGCGGGCGGCTTCACGTCCGTGGTCTTCTCGGGCATCGGCTTCGACGACACCACGTCGGTGAAGTTCGGCACGCAGGAGGCCGTGTCCTTCTCGGTGGACTCGAACGCGTCGATCACCGCGATCGCTCCGCCGGCGCCGCTGTTCTCCTTCGTGGACGTGACGGTGTCCGACCCGGACGGCAGCTCGACGCTGCCGACGGCATTCTTCTACTCGTTCAACCCGGCCATCGACGTGACCACGGTCGCGCCGTCCAGCGGGCCGGCCGTGGGCGGCGCGCCCGTCACGGTCAGCGGGCCCTCGGTGCTGGGCATCACCAGCGTCGAGTTCGGCGGCGTGCCCGGCACGGAGGTCGAGATCGTCTCGGCTACCGAGGTCGTGGTCACGACGCCGGCGCACGCGGCCGGCGCGGTGAACGTCACGGTGAACGGCGGCACCGACACGATCGTGAACGGCTACACCTACGTGGATGCCGGCGCCTTCATCGACATCGGCCCCGGCCTCGCGGGCTTCAGCGGCGTGCCGCTGCTCACGGGCCAGGGCGACCTGTCGCCCGGCAGCCTCACGGGCTTCACGCTCGACCTGAGCAACGCCAACCGGTCGGCCGTCGCGATCATGTTCGTGAGCCTCAGCCAGGCGGCGGCGAACTTCAAGGGCGGCACGTTCTACCCGCTGCCCATCCTGCTGCAGTTCAACCTCTTCACCGACGCCTTCGGCCAGGTCTCGCTGCCCGCCGCCATCCCGGTGGGCACGCCCTCCGGCACGTCGTTCGTCGTGCAGTACTGGATCAGCGACCCGGCTGCGGTGAAGGGCTCGTCGGCCTCCAACGGCCTGAAGGTCATCACTCCCTGAGCGAATCTCCCCGAACGGTTCCTCCATTCGTGCCCGCGCGCCTCGCGGCGGGTCCCTGTCCGTTGTCCTCCGTGTCTCCCCGAAATCCCCGACCCGATCCCCGGAGTCCTTCCATGCGGTTCCCGAAGTTCGCCGCGGCGGCTCTCGGCGCGGCGATGCTGGCCGTGCCGACCACGGCCGCCATCAAGGCGCTGACGCTGTCCGAGCTCATGACCCTCAACAGCGAGGCGGCGCAGGTGCGCATCCTCGAGAAGACCACCTTCACCAGCGACTATCCGCTGGCCGGCGTGGTCTGGACGAAGATGAAGGTGCAGGGCACGTCCCTGCGCACGGGCGAGCCCGTCGCGACCGAGGTCGTGTTCCTGGGCAGCCATGAGCCGCAGGACGGCTACGGCACGAGCGAGATGCCCACGCTGCAGGACACGCGCGTCGGCGCCGACGCGATCATGTTCTGGTACCGCGACGAGGCCATGCCCGCCAAGCTCAACGTCGCCTCGGACCTCTCGACCGTCTACCGCATCGAGAAGGGCTTCGGCGAGCCGGTGGTCGTGGGCAAGGGCGAGGGCTTCGCCTTCGCCGAGAACATCAAGCTCTCGGAGGCCTCCGAGCGCATCCGCACGACGCACCTCGAGCTGGCCGCGCAGGCCGGCGCGGGCAAGTGAAGGAGGTCGACATGAAGACCATCATCAGGATCTTCGCGGCGGCCGGCCTCGCTGGCGGCGTCGCGCTCGTGGCCTCTCTCTCGCAGCCCGTGCAGACGGCCGCCTATGGCCTCATCGGCGGCAGCCTCGGCACGGCGCAGCGTGACTTCCGCGTATGGAACAACTTCACCGACGCCGCGGCCAACAACAACACCACGCCGAGCGCGCTCTTCCCCGGCCAGACCGGCGCGGTGATGGCCATCTGGAAGGGCGAGACCGAGTGGGCCAGCGAGCCCTATGCGGGCACGGGCCTGGGCGACGGCTCGTCGACCAATCCCGTGCTGGGCAGCGGCGGCGCCAACTTCGACACCACCTTCCAGGGCACCGCCACGTCGGCCGGCACCACCAACCAGAACATCCACAGCGAGCTGGACGGCAGCAACGGCGGCGTGCTGGCCTTCACGGAGACGCCCATCAGCGACGGCTGGCGCATCCTGTACTACAGCGGCTGGACCTGGGCGGACGGGCCGGGCACGGTCTCGTCGAACATCGACCTGCAGGGCGTGGCCTGCCACGAGATCGGGCACAGCCTCGGCCTCGACCACACCGGCACCAGCGGCGCGACGATGTTCCCCTCGATCAGCGGCACGGGCAACCCCCAGCGCAGCATCGAGACCGACGACATCAACGGCATTCAGGCGATCTACGGCGTGAAGTCGGCCACCAAGCCGCACATCGGCTCGCTGTCCGGGGCCTTGGACATCGCCCAGACGCTGACCATCAACGGCACCAACTTCGCCGCGACGGGCAACGAGGTGTGGTTCACCAAGGCCAACGGCGACGGCGTCCCGGTCAAGGTGACGGGCGTCAACAGCCTGAATGGCGGCACGCAGATCGACGTCACGATCCCGGCCGGGATCATGGACGGCGACGTGCTGGTCAAGGCCGGCACGGGCGGCGAGATGCTCTCCAATGCCTGGCCGCTGGACATCGGCGACCCGGCGGGTGATCCGCCGTTCGTGGCGAGCATCCTGCCCATGTCGGGCCCGGCGGGTGGCTTCACCGAGGTGACCATCAGCGGCTCCGGCCTCAGCGGCGCCACGTCCGTGCTGTTCGAGGGCGTGCCGGCGCTGAGCTTCCAGGTGCTGAATGGCACGACCATCACGGCGGTCACGCCGGGCGGCGCGCTGTTCAGTGCGGCGGACGTGAGCGTGTCGGATCCCGAGGGTGTCTCGACCCTGCCCGATGCGTTCGTCTACTCCTTCAATCCGGCGCCGTCGATCACTGACGTGGAACCGGGCACCGGCGGAATCCCCGGTGGCACCGTCGTCACGATCACGGGCCCGTCGGTGGTGGGCGTGTCGGACGTGACCTTCGGCGGCGTGTCCGGGACCGGCCTCGACATCGTGAGCGCGACCGAGCTCACCGTGATCACGCCGGCCCATGCCATCGGTCTCGTGAACGTGACGGCCGTCGGCAACGGCAGCAGCACGGTCACCAACGGCTTCGAGTACATCGACGAGGGCAGCTTCGTGGATCTCGGACCGGGCAAGAACGGCACGCTGGGCGTCGTGAAGCTCACCGGTGTCGGCGACCTGTCGGCCGGCAGCACCACGGGTTTCACGCTCACGCTGTCCAACTCCTACCCGCTGCAGCCGGCGACGCTGTTCGTCTCGCTCTCGCAGGGTGCCTTGCCCTTCAAGGGCGGCACGTTCTACCCGGTGCCCATCGTCACGGCGCTCACCTTCAACGTCGACGTCTTCAGCAAGGTGGTGGTGCCCGCGGCGATTCCGGCGGGGACGCCCTCGCTGAGCTTCGTGCTGCAGTTCTGGAGCCTGGATCCGCTCGCGAGCTTCGGAATGTCGGCGAGCAACGGCCTGAAGTGCATCACGCCGTGAGTTGACGGGTGGGTCGATCCCGCCGTCACGTCGGGGCCCGTCCCTCCCGCAAAGGAGGGGCGGGCCCCGCGCGTTCCGGGCCGCCTTGTCGTGCCCGGATGGCGCCCTGGAGGGAGTTGCGCCGCGTCGCGCGGCCGGCGCGGCACCCGGGCCGGACCGGTGGACCGGCGACGACTCGCGCGGCCCTTCCAGGGCTGCCGAGGCGGCTGGAGAGGTGCTTCCGGGCGTGGAGGCCCCGGGCCCGCCGGCGGGCAGACCCGCTCCACGAACCGGCGGATTCAGACACAATCCCGGGAAGGGATGTCCGGCTGTGCCGGGATACGACGCATGGACGGACATGCGGTCGACCACGCTTCGACTCGGCCGCGACGATCCGAATCCCGGAGTCCACCCATGCGGTTCACCAAGCTTGCCGTGGCCGTCCTCGGCGCGGCGGTGCTGGCCGTGCCTTCGCCGGCCGCCATCAAGGCTCTGACGCTGTCCGAGCTGATGACCATCAACAGCGAGGCCGCCCAGGTGCGGATCCTCGAGAAGGGCAGCTTCGCGAGCGACTACCCGCTGGCCGGCGTGGTGTGGACGAAGATGAAGGTGCAGGGGGTCTCGCTGCGCACGGGCGAGCCCGTCGCGACCGAGGTCGTGTTCCTGGGCAGCCATGGGCCGCAGGACGGCTACGGCACGAGCGAGATGCCGACGCTGCAGGACACGCGCGTGGGCGGCGAGGCGGTCATGTTCTGGTTCCGCGACGAGGCCATGCCGGCCAGGCTCAACGTGGTCTCCGACCTTTCGGCGGTCTATCGCATCGAGAAGGGCTTCGGTGAGCCAGTCCTCGTCGGCAAGGGCGAAGGCCTGGCCTTCCCCGAGAACATCAAGCTGGTCGACGCGGCCGCGAAGATCCGTGCCACGCACCTCGAGCTGGCCCGGCAGGCCGGCCAGGGCAAGTGAAGGAGGGCGCGGTGAAGACCTTCAGCAGGCTCGTCGCGGCCGCCGGGCTGGTGGGCAGCGCGTCGCTCGTCGCCACGCTCTCGCAACCGGTGCAGACTGCCGCCTACACCACGATCGGCGGCAGCCTGGACACCACGCAGCGCGACTTCCGGGTGTGGAACAACTTCTCCGACGCGCAGGCCAACAACAACATCTCGCCGAATCCCAGCTTCCCCGGCCAGACGGGCGCGGTCATGGCCATCTGGAAGGGGCACGTCGAGTGGGCCAGCGAGCCCTACGCGGGCACCGGCGCGGGGGACGGCGCGTCGACCAATCCCGTGCTGGGCAGCGGCGGCGCGAACTTCGACAACAGCTTCCAGGGCACGGCCACGTCGGCGGGCACCACCAACCAGAACATCCACAGCGAGCTCGCGGGCAGCAGCGGCGGCGTGCTGGCCTTCACCGAGACGCCGATCAGCGACGGCTGGCGCATCCTGTACTACAGCACCTGGACCTGGCAGGACGGCCCGGGAACGGTCACGTCGAACATCGACCTGCAGGGCGTGGCCTGCCACGAGATCGGGCACAGCCTGGGCCTTGGCCACAGCAGCGACCCGAGCGCGACGATGTACTGGGCCCTCACCAGCGGCACGGGCACCGACCAGCGCAGCATCAGCAGCGACGACTCCGACGGCGTGCAGTATGTCTACGGCGCGAAATCGGCCACCAAGCCTCGCATCCTGTCCATCTCGGGAACGCTGCAGATCGGGACCACGCTGACCATCAACGGCGCCAACTTCTCTCCGACGGGCAACGAGGTGTGGTTCACGAAGGCCAGCGGCGATGGCATACCGACGAAGGTCCTGGGCGTCACCAGCTCGGCCAACGGGACGCTCATCAGCGTCACGATCCCTGCCGGCATCACGGACGGCGACCTGCTGGTCGCGAAGGTCGGCTCGGGCGGCTCGTCACTCTCGAACGCCTGGCCGATGGACCTCGGCGCGCCGACGAGCGATCCGCCGGTGCTGACGAGCCTCCTTCCCACGAGCGGCCCGGCCGGCGGCTTCACCCAGGTGACGCTCACCGGCACCGGATTCGCCGGTGCCGCCGCGGTGACCTTCGAGGGCGTGCCGGCCCTGAACTTCCAGGTGGTGTCCGGCACGGCCATCACGGCCACGACGCCCGGCGGCCCGGTGGGCAACAAGGCGGACGTGGTGGTGACGGATGCGGAGGGCAGCACCACGAAGGTCGACGCTTTCACCTACACGGCGAATCCGGCGCCCAACATCGGCAGCGTCTTCCCCAACGTCGGCGGCATCCAGGGCGGCACCGAAGTCACCGTCTTCGGCTCGGCGGTGGTGGGCGTGACGAGCATCACGTTCGGCGGAGCACCGGGCACGAATCTCGACGTCGTCTCCGCCACGGAGATCAACGTGGTCACGCCGCCACACGCGGCGGGTCCGGTGGACGTCGTGGCCATCGGCAATGGCAGCGACACGGTGGTGAACGCCTTCACCTACAAGAACCTGGGCAGCTTCGTGAACCTGGGGCCGGGCAAGCCCGGCTCGCTGGGCTCGCCGACGCTCACGGGAGCAGGTGACCTCACCGCCGGCAGCGCCACGGGCCTCACGCTCACCCTGGCAGGCGCCGTCCCGCTGCAGCAGGTGATCCTGTTCATCGCGCTGTCGTCACTCCCGCTGCCGTTGAAGGGTGGCACCTTCTATCCGGTGCCCATCCTGACCGCGCTTCCCTTCTCGGCCGACGACTTCGGCCAGCTCGTGGTGGCGGGGGCCGTCCCGGCGGGCGTGCCGACGCTGAGCTTCGTGCTGCAGTACTGGTGCGTGGATCCGACCGCGTCGTTCGGACTGTCGGCGAGCAATGGCCTGCAATGCAGCATGCCGTGACCGCACCGCGGCAAATCGGCCCGGGCTGCGTTGCCGCATCGCGCTCGATGCTCAGCGGCCTTCGTGCGCCCCCAAGCCGGACGACCCATTGGGGTCGTCCTTCGTTGGGGCCCCTGCTCGATTGCGACGCGGCGCCTTGCGCGGGCTCGATTTGACGCGGTGCGGGCGATGACTGGCGACCCGCACGGGCCGGCCAGCGGCCTGATGTGGCACGACGCGTTGCGCTCGACCTGACGCCAAACCGGTCGGTGGTCATCCAGTCGCCGCGAGTCCCGCGCGGAACCGGCCCGCCGGCTCCTGATCGGGCGAGCCCGGCGCGCGAATCGCGCGGGAGAGGCAGGTTCCGGGGCCGCCGCCGCGCGCCTTGCGCGGGGAATCGCTATCCCTATAGTGGGGATCGCATCCGGACACCGTGCGGAGAATGACGTGTTCCTGAGCTACCACGCCGTGCTCGTGTTCCTGATCACGGGCATCGTGATGGTCTGCACGCCCATGGTCCTGGGGGCCCTTTTCCGGCCGAAGAATCCCTATCCGGCCAAGAGCATGCCCTACGAGTGCGCCGAGGATCCGGTGGGCGGCGCGCAGGTCCGCTTCGACATGCGCTTCTATGCGGCGGCGCTGATCTTCATCGTCTTCGACGTCGAGATCGCCTTCATGTTCCCGTGGGCCTTCGTGTTCTCCACCTATCCGGACCGCACCCTGGCCATGCTCGAGGGCGTGTTCTTCCTGCTCGTGCTGGGCCTGGGGCTGGTGTACGTGTGGGCCAAGGGCGACGTGGACTGGGTCAAGGGCTTCAACCGCCGCCGGCGGGTGCAGGGCTGAGGCCGTGGGCGTGCTCAACAACTCGCTGCCGGACGTGGCGCCGGTCAAGGCGGTGGACGGGCTCGTCGGCTGGGGCCGGGGAAGCTCCATCTGGCCCATGACCTTCGGCATCGCATGCTGCGCCATCGAGATGATGGCCGTGTACGCCGCCACCTTCGACCTCGACCGATTCGGCGCCGGCGTGCCGCGCGCGACGCCGCGGCAGAGCGACCTGATCATCGTGCCGGGCACCGTGAACGCCAAGATGGCCGTGCGGGTCAGGCGCCTGTACGACCAGATGGCCGAGCCGCGCTACGTGATCGCCATGGGCGCCTGCGTGTGCGGCGGCGGGCCCTACGTGAAGTGGGGCTACAACACCGTGAAGGGCGTGCACAAGGTCATCCCCGTGGACATCTTCGTGCCGGGCTGCCCGCCGCGCCCCGAGGCGCTCATGGACGGGATCCTGAAGCTCAAGGAGAAGATCTCGCGCGAGGCGGTGTTCGCGCGGCGCGGGAAGACCGCGCGCGAGATGGAGGGCCGTTACGCCCAGGCGCCGGCCGCCGCGCCGGGCCGCGGAGCCGGCGCATGAACGAGGATGCCCTGCACGCGCGCCTCGCCGCCGCGGTCCCCGGCGTCGGTGTGCTGGACAGCAGCGTGAAGGACCCGTTCGTGGTGGTGGAGCCGGGCGCGCTGGTCGCCGCGCTCACCTTCCTGCGCGACGATCCGGCGTGCGGCATGGAGATGCTGCACAACGTCACGGCCGTCGAGCGCCCGGAGGCCATGGAGGTCGTGTACCACGTGTGCTCGCTGTCGCAGCACCACTCGCTCACGGTCAAGGTGCGCATGCCGCGGCCGGAAGGCGGCACGCACGACACGTGGATCCCCGAGGTGCCGTCGGTCGCGGGCGTGTATGCGTCCGCCGACTGGCACGAGCGCGAGCAGTGGGACCTGCTGGGCGTGCGCTTCACCGGCCACCCCGACCTGCGCCGCATCCTGCTGCCGCCGGAATGGAAGGGCCATCCCCTGCGCAAGGACTACGTGTATCCGGGCGAGCACGGGGGCATCCCGCTCGAGCTGGACGCGGTGCCGCTGTACGAGCGCGGCAGCGACGAGCCGCCGCCGGAGCCGCACCCGCCGCGGCCGCCGGGCACGCCGCTGGTGCAGCCGCCGGCGCCCTTCAGCAGCCGTCCGGTCGCGGCCGGCGGCAGGACCGCCGAGCCCGGCGCGGGCGGCGGGGAGCCGCACTGATGGAGGCGCTGGAGCTCTACACGGTCGACGAGCGGGACGACCTGTACACCGAGGAACTCAAGCTCAACCTCGGGCCGCAGCACCCCAGCACGCACGGCGTGCTGCGGGTCGAGCTGAAGATGGACGGCGAGATCATCACGGCCTCGCGCTGCGACATCGGCTACCTGCACCGCTGCGCCGAGAAGATCGGCGAGAACGTGAGCTACCTGCAGTTCACGCCGTACACCGACCGCATGGACTACCTCGCGGCCTGCAACAACGAGCTGGCATGGAGCCTGGCGGTCGAGAAACTCCTGGGCGTGGAGGCGCCCGAGCGCGCGCAGTGGCTGCGCGTCATCGTCTGCGAACTGAACCGCATCGCGAGCCACCTCATCGCCTTCGGCACGTACGGCATCGACATGGGCGCGAACACGCCCTTCTTCTACGCCTTCCGCGAGCGCGAGGCGGTCATGGCGCTGCTCGAGCGGCCGAGCGGCGCGCGCATGCTCTACAACTACGTGCGCCCCGGCGGCGTGGCGCACGACATCGACGAGTCGTGGCTTTCCGACGTGCTGGCCTTCTGCGGCGAGTTCGAGAAGCGCTGGGCCGAGTACAACCAGCTCCTCACCACGAACAGGATCTTCATCGGGCGCACCGCCAACGTGGGCGTGCTGCCGCGCGACATGGCGCTCGCCTGGGGCTGCACGGGCCCGGTGCTGCGCGGCAGCGGCGTGAAGTGGGACCTGCGGCGCGACGTGCCGTACCTGTGGCCCTACGACGAGATCGAGTTCGACGTGCCGGTGGGCGAAGGGACGCACGGCACGCTGGGCGACTGCTGGGACCGCTACTGGGTGCGGATGCGCGAGATGATGGAGTCCATCCGCATCATCCGGCAGGCCTGCGCGCGCGTGCCGAGCGGCGACTTCATGGACAAGGCCATGGTGCGCATGTACAAGTCCCCGCTCAAGCCGGGCAAGGGCGAGGTGTACATGCGCTGCGAGAACCCGCGCGGGGAGCTGGGTTTCTACATCGTGAGCGACGGCGGCACCTCGCCGCTGCGCTGCCGCGCGCGCGGGCCCTCGTTCTGCAACCTCTCGGTGCTCGACGCGCTGCTGCCGGGCTGCATGATCGCCGACGGCGTGGCGGTCATCGGCTCGCTCGACATCGTCCTCGGCGAGGTGGACCGCTGACGTGGAAGCGCTGATCGGGTTCTTCGGCGACAAGCTGCACGTGAGCGGCACGCTCGCGCTCTCGCTGGCCTACGCCACGTGCATCGGCAGCCTGCTCGGCTTCGTCACCGTGTACGCCATGTTCGCCATCTGGATGGAGCGCAAGGTGGCGGCGCACATGCAGGTGCGGTACGGCCCGATGGAGACGGGCGGCTGGCACGGCTGGTCGCAGTCCATCGCCGACGCGGTGAAGCTGCTGTTCAAGGAGGACCTGCTGCCGCGCGACGCCAACCAGGTGCTGTTCTGGATCGCGCCGGCCATCGTGTTCTGCGGCGTCTTCGCCGGGCTGGTGGCCGTGCCCTTCGCGGTGGGCGTGCAGATCGCGGACGTGCACCTCGGCCTGTTCCTCATCCTCTCCCTGGCCGCGGTCGAGGTGGTGGGCGTGATCATGGCCGGCTGGGCCAGCAACTCCAAGTACGCGCTGTTCGGCGCGGTGCGCGAGGCGGCGCAGGTGGTGAGCTACGAGGTGCCCGCGGCCGTGGCGCTGCTGGTGCCCGTGCTCGTGGTGGGCAGCTTCCGGCTGGGCGACTTCAATGCCTGGCAGGAGGAGCACGGCTGGCTCGTGTTCCACAACCCTTTCGTGGTCGTGTCGGCGCTCATCTTCTTCATCGCCTCGCTGGCGGGCTGCAAGCGCGCGCCCTTCGACCTGCCCGAGGCGGAGTCCGAGCTCGTCTCGGGCTTCCACACCGAGTACTCGGGCATGCGCTTCAGCTTCTTTTTCCTCGAAGAGTACGTGAGCATGTTCGTGTCCAGCCTGCTGGTCGCGACGCTCTTCTTCGGGGGCTGGACGCTGCCCTTCCTGAACGTGTCGGCCATGCCCGCGCCTGTGGGCCTGGTCGTGCTGCTGGCCAAGACCTTCTTTTTCATCTTCGTGCAGATGTGGCTGCGCTGGACGCTGCCGCGCCTGCGCGTGGACCAGGTCATGGCGATGGGCTTCAAGTACCTGCTGCCGTGGGGCTTCGTGTGCGTCGTCGCCACTGCGGTCTTCGAGGCGCAGGGCTGGAGGTGGCTCCCCGTGTAGGGGGCCGGCACGCATGGGCGGCATCCGCGAATACTTCGGCAACATCTCGGACGCGCTGGTCACCACCGTCAAGGGCATGGCCATCACCGGCCGGCACTTCACGAGCGAGCCGCCCATCACGGTGCAGTACCCGAGGGACCGCCTCGCGGTGCCGCCCAGCTACCGCGGCGTGCACATCCTCGAGCAGCAGAAGTGCATCGACTGCAAGCTGTGCGCGAAGGCCTGCCCGGTGGACTGCATCGAGATCGAGGCCGTGCACCACGGCCGCATCCTCGAGTGGCAGAAGTTCACCATCGACTACAAGAAGTGCATCTTCTGCGAGTTCTGCATTCCTCCGTGCCCGAAGGACTGCATCCACATGACGGCCGAGTACGAGATGGCCACGGCCGTCAACGACACCATGATCGAGGACCTGCTCACGTGGACCGGCCTGCGCGCCAACGACCGGCGCGAGGTCGAGGCCGGCGAGGCGAAGAAGGCCGGCAAGCCCGCGCCACCCGCGCCCGAGGGCGTGACGCCGCAGCCCGGCGGGCCGGCGGGCGGCAACGCCGCGCCTTCGGGCGTGGTGGTCACCAGCGCGTACGCGCCCGGCAGCCCCGGCGCGCCCGGCGGCCTGCCGCGCGGGCCGCGCAAGGCACGTGATGGTTCTGCGTCGCCCGCGGCACCGGCTGCGCCCGCGTCGGCTGCCGCGCCGGCTGCACCCGCGGCGCCCGCCGCGCCGGGCGGCGACCTGGCCGCGCGCGTGGCGGCCATCAAGGCCGGGCTGGCCAGCAAGGGCAAGGGCCCCTCCTGATGCTCGACTTCATGTTCGTCGTCTTCGCGGGGCTGGCGGTGTTCGGCGCGCTGGCGCTGTTCGCGCACCCGAGCATCGTGCACGGCGTGTTCGGCCTGGTGGCCGCGCTGCTCGGCGTGGCCGGCCTGTACTGGACGCTCGGCGCCGACTTCCTCGGCGCCACGCAGCTCCTGCTCTACGTGGGCGGCGTGACGGTTCTGCTGCTTTTCGCGGTCATGCTGAGCACGCGCGACAGCCAGCGCATCGCCTTCGGGCGCTACCTCATCGGCGCGCTGCTCATCGGGCTCCTGGGCGCGCAGCTGGTGCACGCGGCCAAGGGCGTCATGTCCGTGCTGGCCGAGACCGGTGCGCCGCTCGTGGCCGACCCTCCGCCGACCACGCCCGAGATCGGCGCGGCCTTCCTCGACCGCAACCGCTACCTGCTGCCCTTCGAGGCCATCTCGGTGCTGCTGCTCGTGGTGCTGGTGGGCGCGGTGACGCTCGTGCGCCGCGGGCCGGAGGGCGGGCGTTGATCGCCGCCCTGCTCCAGGAAGCGCAGGCCGCGGCGGCTCCGCAGGCGGCCGCGGCGCACTTCGCCGGCTCGCTGTCCAGCTACCTGCTGGTGTCGGGTGCGCTGTTCCTGGCCGGCGTGGCCACCATCCTCGTGCGGCGCAACGCGCTGTACGTGCTCATGGGCGTCGAGCTCATCCTGAATGCGGCCAACCTGAACTTCGTGGCCTTCGCGCGCTTCGGAGGGTACGGGCTCGACGGGCAGATGTTCGCTCTGTTCGTGATCATCCTCGCGGCGGCCGAGGCGGCCATCGCGCTGGCCATCGTGCTGCGCATCTTCCACGACTTCGGCAGCATCGACATCACGCGCACGGACAGCCTGAGGGACTGATGGGCATGCCGCTCACGGACGCCACGATCCTGCGCCTGTGCCTGGGCCTGTTCCTGGTGCCGCTCGCGGCGGGTGTCGTGCTCATCTTCTTCGGGCGCCGGCTGCCGCGCGGCGGCGACTGGCTGGCCACCGGCGCGATCGCGGCCGCGGCGGTCATGGCGCTCGTGCTCTTCTTCCGCTTCATCGTGGGCGAGCACGACCCGGGCTGGCACTGGGCCTCGGCCGAGCATGGCCTGTCGTGGCGCTGGATGGACCTCGGGTCCTTCGAGCTGCACGTGGGCTTCTGGCTCGACAACATGACCGTGATCATGCTGACCATGGTCACGGTGGTGGCCACGTGCATCTTCCTGTTCAGCCAGGGCTACATGCACGGCGACCGCGACTACCCGCGGTTCTTCGCGTACCTCAGCTATTTCTGCTTCGCGATGCTGGGGCTGGTCGTCGTCGACAACCTCCTGTTCCTGTTCATCTTCTGGGAGCTGGTGGGCGTCGGGAGCTACCTGCTCATCGGCTACTTCCACGACCAGGAGGAGCCGCCGCGGGCCAGCCTCAAGGCCTTCATGGTCAACCGCGTGGGCGACGTGCTCTTCCTCCTGGGCATCGCGCTTGCGTACCAGCTCGTGGGCACGCTGAACTACCAGGAGATGTTCCACCGGCTGGCCGAGGGGCAGTTCGCGCCGGGGGCGTCGCGGGCCTTCTCCTCGTGGCTGAGCGACTCGCAGATCCTCACGCTGAGCGGCGTGCTCATCTTCTGCGGCGCCGTGAGCAAGAGCGCGCAGGTGCCGCTGCACACCTGGCTGCCGGACGCGATGGCCGGCCCGACACCCGTGTCGGCCCTCATCCATGCGGCCACGATGGTGGCGGCGGGCGTGTTCATGGTGGGCCGCATGTACCCGTGGTTCACGCCCGCGGCGCTGGCCATCATCGCCGGCGTGGGCGCGGTGACGGCGCTCATGGGCGCGACCATGGGCCTCGTGGCCTTCGACATCAAGAAGGTGCTGGCCTACTCCACCATGAGCCAGCTCGGCTTCATGATGATCGGCCTCGGGGTGGGTGGCTACGTGGCGGGCCTGTTCCACCTCATCACGCACGCCTTCTTCAAGGCCTGCCTGTTCCTCGGCAGCGGCTCGGTGATCCACGCCGTGCACAGCCAGGACATGCGCGAGATGGGCGGGCTGCGGAAGAAGATGCCCGTGACCTACACCACCTTCCTGATCGCCACGCTGGCGCTGGCCGGCGTGCCCATGTTCGCCGGCTACTACAGCAAGGACCAGATCATTGCCAACGCGCTGGCGTGGGGGCTGACCGACGGCGTGGCGCGCTGGATCCCGCTCGTCTTCGGCGCGGCCGGCGCCTTCATGACCACCTTCTACATGCTGCGGCTGGTGTACCTCACCTTCCACGGCGAGCCGGCGGACCGCCACCGCTTCGAGCACGCGCACGAGAGCCCGGCGGTCATGACCCTGCCGCTCGTGCTGCTGGCCGCGGTGGCGCTCTTCGGCGGCGGCACGCTGAACCCGCTGCCGCACACCGAGGACCTGTGGTTCAACCGGCTGGTGCGTGCGCCCGAGTCGGCGGCGGTCGCGGGACTCGCGGCGCGCGGCGAGCCGGTGGGAGTCGTGAGCGAGGCAGCCTGGGAGCACGCGCTGCACGCGGCGCACCTGCCCGCGGTGGGCGTGTCGGTGCTGGCCATCCTCCTCGGCTGGCTGCTGGCACGCGCCATGTACGGCAAGCGCAGCATCGACCCGGCGGCGGTGGCTGCGCGCTGGCACGGCGCGCACGATCTGCTCGTGCACAAGTACTGGTTCGACGAGCTCTACGCCGAGGCCGTCGTGGGCAACCTGCTCCGCCTGAACAACGGCCTTGCGCGCTTCGACAAGGGCGTGATCGACGGGGCGGTGAACCTGACCGGCCTGCTCACGCGCTTCGTGGCCTTCCTCAGCGGGCTGTTCGACAAGTACGTGATCGACGGCCTCGTGAACTTCTGGCGCTGGCTCGTGCGCGGCCTGTCGGCGGTGTTCCGCCTGGCGCAGACCGGCAACGCCCGTGACTACCTGACCATGACCCTCATCGCGGTGCTCGTCATCGCGTTCGCCTTGACGCGAGGGACCTCATGAACATCCTGGGTCTCATCACCTTCTTCCCGCTGCTGGGCATGCTGGCCATCCTGCTGCTGCCGAGCGCCCGCAAGGACGCCATCCGCACGGTGGCGGCCGCGGCCACGCTGGTTCCGCTGGCGCTGTGCAGCTGGCTGTGGATGGACTTCAGCACCACGGACGGCGGCTACCAGTACGTGGCGCGCGCGCCGTGGATCCGCGCGCTGGGCGTCGAGTACTTCGTGGGCGTGGACGGCCTCTCGCTGCCCATGGTGTGGCTCTCGTGCCTGCTCCTGTTCCTCGGCGCCATCTCGAGCTGGGGCATCGAGAAGGGCGTGAAGGGCTACATGCTCCTGCTGCTGCTGCTGGAGATCGGCATCAACGGCGTGTTCGTCTCGCTGGACTTCTTCCTCTTCTACGTGTTCTGGGAAGTGATGCTCCTGCCGATGTACTTCCTCATCGGCATCTGGGGCGGGCCGCGGCGCGAGTACGCAGCCATCAAGTTCTTCCTCTACACGCTGGCCGGCTCGGTGCTCATGCTGCTGGGCATCGTGGCCCTGTATCTCGCGGCGCGCGGCAGCACGCCCACGCCCTTCAGCATCCCGGGCCTGTCCGAGATGGTGCGCAGCGGCGCGCTGGACGGCAAGAACCTGGTCGCGGGCGGCGTGCTCTTCGGCTGGCCCTTCCTGAAGTGGATCTTCGTCTTCTTCTTCATCGGCTTCGCGATCAAGGTACCGGTGCCGCCCTTCCACACGTGGCTGCCCGACGCGCACGTCGAGGCGCCCACGCCCATCTCCATGATCCTGGCCGGCATCCTGCTGAAGCTCGGCTGCTACGGCATCCTGCGCATCAACCTCGGGATGTTCCCGCAGGTGGCCAGCGAGCACGCCATCGCCAACTTCGGCGCGGCGCTCGGGCTGTTCGCGATCATCTACGGCGCCTTCGTGGCCATGGCGCAGACGGACTTCAAGCGCCTCGTGGCCTACAGCTCGGTCTCCCACATGGGCTACGTGCTGCTGGGCGCGGCCTCGTTCAGCGAGCTCGGGCTCAACGGCGCCGCCATGCAGATGTTCACGCACGGCACCAGCTCGGCCCTGCTCTTCGCCATCGTGGGCGTGGCTTACGACCGCGCGCACCACCGCGAGATCGAGGGCTTCGGTGGACTCGCGACCGTGGCGCCCGTGTACCTCGGCGTGACCACGCTGGGCTTCTTCGCCGCGCTGGGTCTGCCCGGCATGAGCGGCTTCGTGAGCGAGGTGCTGGTGCTGCTGGGCACGTGGGAGACGCGGCCCGTGATCGCGAGCCTCGCGGTCATCGGCATC
>Ga0209382_10002529_pt1 | contig 26407 bp, 23 predicted proteins | sample SoiMetdeltSBSDD5_FD_187599 | JGI IMG/M metagenome (GOLD analysis project Ga0209382, IMG submission 187599) | Bulk soil microbial communities from a Populus tree surrounding site in Tennessee, USA - Soil MetaG P. deltoides SBSDD5 (SPAdes) (version 2) | ecosystem: Environmental > Terrestrial >... | reverse complement strand
GCGGCACCGCGTCGGTCGCGCCGTCGATGTGCCAGAAGAAGGTGCCCCGGCGGTAGGGCGCCATCGCATCCTTCTTCGGGTCGAGGCTGATGGCGGTCACCTCGGGATGCTCGGGTTGCCCACCCGCGGGCGGCACGACGACCTCGCCCAGGAGGCGGCTGAGCTCGAGGAGCTGGGCGTCATCGACGGCGGCGTCGCGGTAGACGACGACACCGTGCTCGACGAGGTGCGCCAGGCACTGCTCGGCGACGGTCCCGTCGAGGAAGGCGCTGCCGGAGATGCCGTGCAGCTCGATACCCACAGTCGATGTCACGGCGCTCGTTCTAGCCACGTTTGAACATTTGCTCAAGATCTTGGCAACATGCAGCCCATGGCCCGTGCTCGTCGCGTCGGCTCGACGTCGTCCGATACCCGTGCGCAGATCGTCGAGGCCGCCGAGCAGATCATGACCGAGCAGGGCTACGCGGCTGTGACCTCGCGCAGTGTCGCCGCCCGCGCCGGCATCAACCCCGGTCACGTCCACTACTACTTCCCCACCATCGACGACCTGTTCGTCGCGGTCATCAACAAGGGCGCAGACCGGAACTTCGAACGGATGGCGGCTGCGCTCACGTCGCCGGAACCGCTCCTCGGCCTGTGGCGCTACAGCTCCGATCCTCGGGGAGTCGCCCTGCTCAACGAGCTGCTCGCGGCCGCCAACCATCGGAAGGCGCTCCACGCCGAGGTGGCGCGGCTCGCACAGACGGCACGGAAGCTCCAAGAGGAGGCGCTGCGCAACCTCCTCCCGGAGTACGGCCTCGACACCGACCGCTTTCCCGCTCCGCTGGTCGCGGCGGCGATCCAGGGCATCGCGCTGCTGGTCGGCAGAGAGCACGCCTTGGGCCTCTCGACCGAGCACCAAGCCGCCGCGGCAGCCGCCGAGGCGCTGCTGGAGGAGCTCGAACGAGGTCGCTCCCGCAGTCCGAAAGGTTGAACATCAGTTTGACTCGCCACGACCATTGGATCGACGGGAAGGCGACGGCCCCGGCTTCCGGCGCCTACCTCGGGACCACCGACCCCACGACGCGCGAGCCGGGCGACTCGGTGGCGGCGGGCACGAGCGGCGATGTCGACCGGGCCGTCGGGGCCGCCTGGTGGGCGCAGCCCGACTGGGCCCGCCGGGCCGCAGCCGACCGAGCGGCCGTCCTGTACGCGATCGCCGACGCCGTCGAGCACCATGACGACGAGCTCATGGCGCTCGAGCGGGCGTGCACAGGCAAGCTGCCCGCCCAGCTCCGGCTGGAGGTCGACATGTCGGCGGCCTACTTCCGGTACTACGCCGGCGTCCTCGGCGCGCACGGCGGCCGCACGATCGACCTCGGCGCGGGCAGTCACGTCTACACGCGGCTCGAGCCCTACGGGGTCGTCGCCGCCATCACGCCCTGGAACCTGCCGCTCAACCAGGCGTGCCGGGCGCTGGCGCCGGCGCTGGCCGTCGGCAACGCCGTGGTGGCGAAGCCCTCGGAGCTGACCTCGACCTCGACGCTGCGGCTGGCGCAGCTCGCCACCGAGGCCGGCTTGCCCGACGGCGTCCTGAACGTGGTCACGGGCACCGGCCCGGACGCCGGCAGCCCGCTGGCCGCCGATCCGCGGGTACGCCGCATCGCGTTCACTGGTTCGGTGCGGACCGGCCAGCACCTCGCCGGCGTCGCGGCTGGTCGACTCGTCCCGCTGACGCTGGAGCTGGGCGGCAAGTCCCCGCTCGTCGCCTTCGCCGATGCCGACCTCGACCGGGTCGTCGCGGCGGCGGTGGGGGCCGTGGCGTTCAACGCCGGCCAGGTCTGCTCGGCGACGACGCGCCTGCTCGTCCAGTCGGATGTCCACGACGAGGTCGCCGCCCGGGTCGTGGCGGCGGTCGGCGGGCTCCAACCAGGCGTCGACTTCGGGCCGATGATCACCGAGGCCCAGTTCGCGAAGGTGCTCGACCACGTTGCGGACGCCCGCTCGTCGGGCCTCGAGCCGGCGGTCGGCGGCGGCGCCTACGACTCGGGGCCGGCGGCCCGCGGTCGCTACGTCCAGCCGACGGTGTACGTCGACGTGCCGCCCACCGCCCGCATCGCCCGGGAGGAGGTCTTCGGGCCGGTGCTGGTGACGATGCCGTTCGCCGACGAGGACGATGCCGTGCGTCGGGCCAACGACTCCGACTACGGGCTCGTCGCCAGCGTCTGGAGCGGTGACCTGGCGCGTGGGCTCCGCGTCGCCGAGCGGCTCGAGGCCGGGCAGGTCGCGGTCAACGGCGGGCCGCTCACCATCGAGACGCCGTTCGGCGGCTACAAGCAGAGCGGCTACGGCCGGGAGAAGGGGCTCGAAGCCCTCGACGACTACGCCCAGGTCAAGACCGTCAGCGTGTCCCTCCAGTGACCCACCATCGATCGGAGACCGAGCCGTGGACGCCACCGAACTGCGCCGGGCGATGCTGGGCGACGAGTACGTCGACGCCCAGCGCGCCGACCTCACTCCTGCCCTGCAGGAGTTCCAGGACTACGTCACGACGCAGGCGTGGGGCGTCTGGGCCCGGGGCGGCGCGCTCAGCACCCGGGATCGGAGCCTGCTCGTGCTGGCGATGACCGCGGCGCTTGGTCGGATGGAGGAGTTCCGGCTCCATGCGGCCTCGCGATCGAGGACGGGCGTCACCGATGACGAGCTCGACGAGCTGCTGTTCCAGATCGCCGCCTACTGCGGGGCGCCGGCGGGGATCGCGGCCAAGCGGGCCGTGACCGAGGTCCGGGCGAGCAAGCAGGGCTGATGGGCGCAACCGTCGGGTTCGTCGGCCTCGGGAACATGGGCAGTGCGCTGGCCGCCAACCTGGTGGCGTGCGGGCTCGACGTCGTGACCCACGACCTCGCCGGGCCCGACCGGAGCCCCGAGGGAGCGACGTTCGTCTCGTCCGTTGCCGAGCTGGCCGCCCGCGCCCCGATGGTCGTGTTCAGCCTGCCCGATGGCCGCGCGTGCGACGCGGTGGCCCGCTCCCTGGTCGAGGCCACGGGCTGCCGGGTGACCCATGTCGTGGACACGTCGACGGTAGGGCTCGAGGCGGCGGAGGCGCTCGCTGCGCGGCTGGCCGAGAGCGGCGTCGCCTACGTCGACGCGCCGGTGTCGGGCGGCGTCGCCGGCGCGCGAGCCCGCACGCTCACGGTCATGGTCGCGGGGCCGCCGGCCGCCTGCGACGCGGTCGAGGCCGTGCTCGCCGGGTTGAGCGACCGCTGCCACCGGGTCGGCGACCGGCCGGGGCTGGGCCAGGCGCTGAAGCTGGCCAACAACTTCCTCTCGGCCACCGCGCTGGCCGCGACCAGCGAGGCCGTCGCCTTCGGGACCGCGGTCGGGCTCGACATGGCGACGATGCTGGAGGTCCTGAACACCTCGAGCGGGCAGAGCGCCGCCAGCAGCGACAAGTTCGTCAACCACGTCCTCACGCGCCGCTACGGGTCAGGCTTCGCGAACACGCTGATGGCCAAGGACGTGGAGCTCTACCTGGATGCGGTTGGGACCAGCCACGGCCCGGCCGTGATCGGCGCCGTCACCGCCGAGATCTGGCGACGCTTCGCCACCGCCGACCCCGACGCCGACTTCACCCGCATCTACCCCTTCGTGGCCACTTAGTCAGGCGAAGTGGAGGGCTTGGCCGGTGATCATGAACCTCGGGGTCGCGGCGCAGTTCGGGGCGGCGGCGTGCAGCAGGTGGGGGTGGAGGAAGACGACGTCGCCGGGCTCGCCGGTCAGCTCGACGACCCGGACGGGGACGCCGCGAACGACCGGGCCGTCGTCGAGGCGGGGTTCCCGGAACCAGGGATGGGACCCGAAGATCGCCTCCCGCACGGTGCGGGAGCTGCCGGGGTCGGACGGGTCGGTGTCGGCCAGGTGGTCGGCGACGAGCCGATGCGAGCCGGCGATCACCAACGTGCCGCCCCCGCCGGCGCCGACCGGGGTCACGTAGCCGAGCCACTTCACCAGCAGCTGCGAGCCGGGGGCGCCTCGGGCGGGCCAGTCGAGGTGCCAGCCGGTGGTCGGCACCGTCCAGTCACCCGCTGTCGGGAAGGTGACGAGCGCGCCTCCCCAGTCGGCCGGGTGCGGCCAGGCGTCGGTGCCGAGGAGCGCCATCGGCGGCATCAGCGCCGGGGTTCTACGGTGCCGGGCATGGCGTTGTTTCATCGAGCGACGATCACTCCGACCAAGGCCGAGCTCATCGCCGAGTGGATTCCCACCCAGGCGTGGGGGCCGACGGCGGACGACCCGACCGAGGTGATCGGGTCCTACCGGTTCGACGATCCCGACGGACGGGTCGGCATGGAGACCCACCTCGTCACGGCGGGCGGGGCGCTGCTGCAGGTGCCCCTCACCTACCGGGACGAGCCCCTCGACGGGGCGGCGGACGCCCTCATCACCGAGATGGAGCACTCGGTGCTCGGCACCCGCTGGGTGTACGACGGGCTGCGTGACCCCCAGTTCGTCGTCATGTTCGCCGCGGTGGCGATGACCGGGCAGGGCGAGGCCCTCGGCATGGTCGAGCACGACGGCCACTGGTACGTCGTCCCGAGCAACGTGCGCATCCAAGGCGGCGGGTGGACCCAGGAGCGCGTGCCGGTCGACGGCTTCGAGCTGGCAGCCGACGACGACGCAGCCGCCGCTGCGGTGCTGCGCAACGACCGGTTCGAGCTGACCGTGTTCCGGCGCCCCGCCCCCGGACCGCGACCTGCGATCGGGCTCACGGCTACCTGGGAGGACCAGCGGGACCCTGTCGTCCTCGCCGAGGTCCGGGAGCGGTAGTACCCCCATTAGTTGCATTACAGACGCACAATTTTCCCAAAAGTGCCCTGCTCGTGACCCCTTCACAAGGCGAACCCATACGGGTTACGATGCGTCAGATTCGGTGGAACACACCGAACAAGCACGGGTCTTCAGGGGGGAACAGGCTGCTCAGAGGCGCCACTCTGCATCACCGTTGAGTCGACACATCGCGCAATAATTGCTGCCGCACCCCCGATGACCGCCATCAAAGGGGGGATTACGTGCGTAGGAATCGCTCAATCATCGCGACGCTATTGGCGACCGCCGCCCTCGTCGCATCGTCGTTCGCCGCCAGCGCGGCGCCAGCCGCGCCAACGGCCGCCGCCCCGGCGCGGCTGCCCGACCAGGTCCTCGGCGCGCTCCGGCAGGACATCGGCATCTCGACCGCGGCGCTCCACACGAGGTTGGCCAACGAGGCTGCCGCCCCGGCTGCCACCGCCCGCTTGGAGCGGAGCCTCGGATCGACCTTCGGCGGTGCCTGGCTCGCCGGCGACACCGCCAAGCTGACGGTCGGCATCACCAACGTCGCCGCCGCTCCGCTGGCCTGGGCCGCCGGGGCACGACCGGTCCTGGTCCAGAACAGCCAGACCGAGCTGCAGGCCGCCCACAGGAGGCTCGACCGGGCCGAGGCCACCGCCCCGGCCGGCGTCACCGGCTGGTACGTCGACGTGACCACCAACCGCGTCGTCGTCGAGACCACCGCGGCGAACGCCCAGGCCGCCCAGCGGTTCGCCGCCCGGGTGGGTGTCGCCGGCAGCGTCCGGGTCCAGGTCGCCGCCCAACCGCAGCTGCTCTACGACGTGCGGGGCGGCGACGCCTACTTCACGCCGCAGTTCCGCTGCTCGATCGGCTTCTCGGTCGTCGGCGGCTACACCACCGCCGGGCACTGCGGCCGGGCCGGCACCACCACCAGCGGCTTCAACCGCGTCGCCCAGGGCTCCTTCCAGGCCTCGTCGTTCCCGGGTGACGACCACGCGTGGGTGCGGGTGAACTCGAACTGGGTGCCCCGCCCCATCGTCAACGGCTACGGCCGGGGCAACGTCACCGTCCGGGGCTCGACCGAGGCGGCCGTCGGCGCCAGCATCTGCCGTTCCGGCTCCACGACCGGCTGGCGCTGCGGCACCATCCAGGCCAAGAACCAGACGGTGCGCTACCCGCAGGGCACGGTGTTCGGGCTCACCCGCACCAACGCCTGCGCCGAGGGCGGCGACTCCGGTGGCTCGTTCATCAGCGGCAACCAGGCCCAGGGCATGACGTCCGGCGGCTCGGGCAACTGCACCACTGGAGGCACGACCTTCTTCCAGCCCGTGCGCGAGACCCTGTCCCGCTACGGCCTGACCCTCGTCACCGGTTGACGTGACCCAGTACCAGCCCGAGGACCGTCGGGGGGTCCTCGGGCTGGTCCGCCGCCGGCCCGACGCCCGGTGGGTGCCGCCGCAGCAGTAGCGTCGCCGGCAATGGGCGGTGCGGGTCTCGTGGGCGGCGAGGGCGAGCGGCTGGCCTTCGCGCTGCTGCGCCAGGGCGACCTGGTGGGTGCCATCACCGCGGCCGAGGCCGTGCCGGCGGCCGAGCGCACGCCGTCGCTGGCGATGACCGCCGCCGACGCTCGCGTCTGCTCGGGCCAGGGCGACCTCGACGAGATCGAGCACCTCCGCGACATCGCCGCGACCACCGGCGACAAGGCGCTCGGGCTGCGGGTGCAGGCTGCGCTGGCCGACTACCACGCGCTGCGGGGCAACCCGCTGTGCGGCCAGGTCGCCGCCCAAGCGCTGGCCGCGGTCGGCGACGACGGGCTGCTCGACACCGAGCGGCACTGGGCCCGGGGCCGGCTGTGGCGGACGCTGGCGCTGAGCCTGCTGTTCGTCCCGCAGGACCGGCCGGCGACGTCGCTCGACCTGCTCGAGCGGGCCAAGGCCGACTTCAGCGCGGCCGGCTTCGACGCCGAGTCGGCCCGGGCCACCGCCGACCTCCACTTCGTCTGGACGCTGGCGTTCGCCGAGGACATCGACCGCACCAGCGACATCGTCACCGAGTGCCTGGCCCGCATGCGGACGCTCGGCACGTCGTACACCGGCCTGCTCCTGGCTTACCGCCTCTACCTGGACTTCTTCACCGGCGACCTGCCCGCGGCGCACGCCGGCCTCATCGAGCTCGACCGGCTGGCGGCCGACGACCGGGCGCCGCTACTGCCTCTCGCCCGCGTCATCTCCGGCTACGTGCGGGTGGCGGTCCGGCTGATGGGCGACGGCCCGACCCGGCCGGTGCTCGACGCCATCGAGGCGCACTTCGAGACCGTGCGGTCCGAGGCGATGCTGGTCACCACCGGGCAGCTCGTCGGAATCGCGGCGGTGCTGATCGACCTGGGCTACGTCTGCCCCGGACACCTGGCGGTCGCCCGGCGGTGGGCGAGCCAGGCAGCCGCCGGTGAGGCCAGCACGCCCCAGACCGGCCAGGACCTCGCCGGCCTCAACGCCCGCCTCGACCTGCTGGAGCGGGCCGACGACGCCGCGGTGGCTGCGGTCGACGCCGACATCGCGGCCGTGCGCAACGTCGGGCTGCGGCGCGATGCCGGGCACCGGGCGCTGCGGGGCGCATTGGCCGCCCGCCGGGCCGGTCGTCACGACGACGCCGAGCGCCTGGAGCGCCAGGCCGTCGCCGACCTACCCGCTGTGGCGCAGCGCATCTTCTGGGAGCACGCCATCCTCAACCTGCTGCGCGACCTGGCCCGGCGGGCCCAGCCTCGGCGGGGTGGCCCCGAGGTGCGGCTCCTCGGCCCGGAGGTCACGGTGACCGTCGCCGGGCGCACGCATGCGGTCCGACCCACGATCGCCCGCCTGCTGGTGGCGCTGGTGGCCGAGGGCGGATCGGCCCCGGCCGACCGGCTGGTCGACTTCCTGTGGCCCGACGCCGACGCTGCGACCGGCCGGGCGCGGCTGCGGGTCGCGCTCCATCGCCTCCGCCGGGCGCTGGGCGGCGAGCGCGACTCCGCCGACGACCCGGTCGAGCGGCGAGGCGACCTGGTGGGCCTGGCCTCCACGGTCACCGTCGACGCACTGGAGTTCGAGCGGCTGGCGCGGGGCGGACCCCTCGACCGGGCCGCCGCCCTCGACCTGTACCGCGGCGGGGTCGCCGAGGTGCAGCTCGCCTACGACGACGTCGCCCTGCCGCTGCGGCGCCGCCTCGACGGGCGGTGGCGGCGGATCGCCCGCCGGGCGCTGGACGACGTCGGCCTGGCTCCGGAGACCGCGGCCCGCATCGCCGCCGTCGCCGTCGCCACGGCGGCCGCCACCGCCACGCCCGACGATCCCGACGGCGACCACGAGCTCATCGAGCTGGCCCGGGCCGCCGAAGCCCACCTCGCCGGCGCCCGCGCCTAGGGCAGGTCGTGCGGGGTCAGCTGGGCGACGCCGGCTGGAGGTCCTCGACCAGCTGCAACGCCTCGTCACGGGTGAAGTCCACCGTGTTGACGAAGGCCACGATCCCAGGGGCCTCCTGCCAGATGACGGTCTCCGTGCGGGGGAACTCGCCCGCCGGGATCCGGTCGCCGCGAGGATCGTCGACCAGCACGGCGTGGGCATCGCCCCGCACCCGGGTCGGGGCGGTGTGGGCCAGCCACCGGTGGACGACCATGTCGTCGCCGACCGGGTCGGGGTAGGTGACCACGGACACCGAAGGACCGAGCCCTTCGGGTCGATCGCCGGGCCGGTCGTAGAGGTCGTCGTGGCCGTCCCAGTGGCTGGGGAAGCCCCACGCCCCGGAGGCGACGACGTTGTCGAGGGTGCCGATCTGCTTCCAGCGGTAAGCCAGGTCGGCGGGCATGTCGCCGAACCGGGCGCCCTGGGTGTCGACCACGATCAGATCGACGAGGTTCGCCAGCGCCTCCTCGGACAGCGTCCACGACGCGAAGACCACGTGGTACCCGTGCTCCCGCCAGCCGATCCAGTTGAACCCGTGGCGGACCGACCTGATCCCCACGACGTTGCCCCAGCTCGACGTGCCGCCCTCGCCCTGGAGGCCGTGGACCGTGACCGGGTGCTCGCCGCGGAGCCCGCTCGGTTGGCGCTTGGTGGTGATGATCGCCCAGTCCGCGGCGCCGAGGGGGTCCGCGGTCGTCGAGTTCCCGGACACCGTGATGACCGGCATGTCGAGCTGGTGGCCGGGTGGGGCCGGGTACTCCTCGAGCACGTGCCGCGCCAAGCCGGGCGGCAGCGACTCTGGTACCAGGTGGGGCACCGCGTGGCTCCCGCCCGACTCGGCGGCTGGGGGCCCGGAGGTTGGGGTCCCAGGATCGTCGGCGCCCTTGGCGCCGTTGGCGGGGTGCGACTGAGGGGCGCCGTCGTCGCCCCCGCCACAGGCGCCCAGTGCTGCGACGACCACGGCCACGACGATCCTGTGCCTCCAGCTGCCCACGCCGACACGGTCCTCTACCCCCGTGTCCGCACCGTTTCCACCGCCCGCAGAAACGGGCGGCCACCCTGCTGATGAGGGTCAGGGCACGCGGCGCATCACCAGGAGGGCGATGTCGTCGGTGGTGGGATCGCTCCCGATGAGGTTGGTCATGACGTTCTGGCACACGGCCTCGGGTGCATCGACGGGCACCGAGTCGCGCAGGATCTCGAGGCGCTCGTCGATGGGCACCTTGCGCCGCTCCACCAGGCCGTCGGTGTAGAAGCACAGCACCGACCGCATCTCGATGTCGACGGTGGTGGACCGCCGGGCCGACGGGCCGGTCACCCCGATCGGCGGGTCGGGTGGGATGTCGAGGAACCGGGGCGGCTCGTCCGGGGTGGCGACGACCGGAGGGGGATGGCCGGCCAGTGAGACGTGCATGGTCTCCAGCGACGGGTCGAGCACGGCGAACAGCACCGTCGCCATCTCGCGCGGCTCGAAGTGGCGCAGCTTGCGGTCGACGCGGTCGAGCACCGCGGCGGGTTCGAGGGTCTCCAGCGCGTAAGCCCGCACGGTGCTCCGCAGCCGGCCCATGACGACCGCGGCTTGCAGCCCCCGCCCGGCGACGTCGCCCATGATGACGCAGACGTGGCCGGAGGGCAGTGTGAACAGGTCGTACCAGTCGCCCCCGACCCCGCCGTCCTCGGCGGTGACGTAGCGGCTGGCCAGTTCGAGGCCGGGGATCGTGGGCAGCCGCTCGGGCACGAGGCTCCGCTGCAGGGCCACCGCCGCGGTCCGCTCGGTGACCGAGCGGCGGGCCAGCATTGCCAGGGCGACCCGGTCGCCGACCAGCTGGAGGAGATCGGCGTCGTGGTCGGTGAACTGGCGGTCCGACAAGGTGCCCACGTGGAGGACGCCGACCAGCTCCCCGGCGGCCAGCAGCGGCACGCCCAGCAGGGAGTGGATGCCCTTGGCCCGCAGCACCGGGTTGCGGACGGTGGTCTGATCGACCCGGTTGAGGATGATCGGCCGCCGCTCCGCCGCGACGCGGCCGGCGAAGCCTTCGCCGAAGGAGATGCGGAAGCCCTGCCGCACCTCCTCCTCGAGCCCTCGGGCCGCCGCGGCCGCCAGCCGGCCCGATGCCTCGTCAGCGAGGAGGACCGCGACCGTGTCGGCCTCGAAGATCTCGCGGACCCGGTCGAGCAGCTCCGCGAGCATGGTGTCGGCGTCGAGATGGGCGAGGGCGCTGTCGGTGACCGACTCGATCCGCCGCAACCGCTCGCGGGAGGAGAGCGCCCGCTCATCCATCGTCGGCTCGGAGCCCGGATCGACACCGGACGCCCTGGTCAGCATGAATTCCCCTCCCTGCATGCCTATCCCAGCTTTCCCCATCGACCCTCTTCCTAGACCTCGGGCGGGGCCAACAGATCGGGCGGTGCCAAAGACCTTCTGTGTACACGTGCATCGGGCTCATCGGGTTCATCGGGCTCATCGGTATCGCTATCGTCCGGCGGGCCATCATGGGAGCGTGACCGCGCCGCCTTCCGCTCCCCTCGACCGGGCCGCCGCCATCCGGGCGGCCCTCCGACGGCTCGTCGCCGAACGCGGCTTCCACGGTACGTCGATGAGCGCAGTCGCGACCGAGGCGGAGGTCGCGGCCGGCACGACCTACGTGCACTACCGCTCGAAGGACGAGCTGGTGGTGGCCGCGTACCTGGAGGTCAGGCACGACCTGGGCCGGGCAGCGGCGTCTGCCCCGGTCGACGCTCGACCGGACGAGAGCTTCCGGGCGCTGTGGCTGGCCGTGTACGACCACCTGGTCGCCAACCGGGCTGATGCCCGGTTCCTGCAGCAGGTCGACGCGTCACCGTACGCCGAGGCGGCGCAGGCCCGTGCCGCGGCGGAAGCCGACGACGCGTTCGCCGAAGCGCTGGCCCGCAGGTCGATCGGCAACAACCTCGTCGCACTCCCCCGGCGGATCCTCGGCGACCTCGCCTTCGGCCCGGCGGTGCGGCTCGCGGCGTCGGGCGCGTCGGTGCCCCGGGACACCCTCGTCCGGGTCGCCGACGCCTGCTGGCGGGCCGTCAGCTCGGCCTCGGGCTGACCCCCGTCAGGCGGTGGCGCGGAAGCGGTGGCGGTACTCGCCGGGACCGACGCCGAGGACCCGCAGGAAGGCCCGGCGCATGGTCTCGGCACTGCCGAAGCCGCTCCGGCCGGCGACGGCGTCCACCGACATCGCACTCGCCTCGAGAAGGCGGCGAGCGGCCTCGACCCTGACCCGCTCGACGAAGCGGGCCGGCGTCGTCTGCGCCTGCCGGAGGAACAGCCGCGCCAGGTGCCGCTCCGACAGCGCGGCCCGGCGGGCGAGCGCCGTGACGCTGTGGTCAGCGGCCGGGTCGGCGACGACCTCGTCGGCCACGGCCCGGATCGGCGAACCGTATGGGACCGGCACGGCGAGGCGCTCCGAGAACTGGGACTGCCCGCCCGAGCGCTGGAGGAACACCACCAGCCAGCGCGCCACGGTCCGGGCGACCTCGGTGCCGTGGTCCTGCTCGATCAGCGCCAGGGCAAGGTCGATGCCGGCCGTCACCCCGGCCGAGGTCACGACGTTGCCGTCCCGGACGTAGATGCGGTCGGGCTCGACGGTCACGCCGGGGTACCCGTCGGCCAGCAGCCGAGCACCCGACCAGTGCGTGGTGGCCGTGCGGCCAGCGAGCAGCCCTGCCTCGGCGAGGAGGAAAGCGCCGCTGCAGACCGAGCACATCCGCCGCACGTCGGCGGCGAGCCGAGCGAGCTCGTCGACGAGGCGGCGGTCGGCCAGCGCGGCCCGCATCTCCACGGCCCCGGCGACGACGAGCGTGTCGACGTCGCCCGGCCCGAGCTCGCCCAGTGCGACGTCGGCCGCGATCCCGATGCCCGACGAGGTCCGCACACCCCGGCCGTCGGGGGTCGCGACCACGACGCGGTAGGCGGCGTCGTGGGTGTCGGTAGCCGCGGATCGCTGCAGGACCCGCGAGCCCGCGTCGAAGACGTCGACCGGACCGGCGATGTCCAGCAACTGGACCCCCGGGTAGGCGACGACAGCCACCGTGCGGCACGGAACGGGCACGAGCCCACAGTGGACCACCGCCCCAGCTGTCCGCAATGACACCTACCCCACGTTTCCTGCCACCGTCACCCGGCGCTCACCCGGGCTCATTCCCCCGCTTCGGAGGCGGCGGCGGTCAGGCGGAGGAGGGCGGCCTCGACGATGGCGGGGGCGGAGGTCTCCTTGGTTCCGCCGGGGAAGGGGGGTGCCGGGTCGTAGTCCAGGGTGAGCTGCACGATCTGGGCGAAGTCGTCGCCGAACTGGCGGGCGGTCAGGGCCAGCGCCATGTCGATGCCGGCCGTGACCCCGCCACCGGTGACGAGCTTGCCGTCGAACACATAGCGCTCCGCCACGACCTCGACGCCCATGCCGGCCAGCACCTCGCGGTACGCCCAGTGGGTGGTGGCCCGCCGTCCCGCGAGCAGCCCCGCCGCGGCCAGGAGCGCCGAGCCGGTGCACACGGAGGACATCCACCGGGTCGTGGGGGCGACGTTCCGCAGCCAGCCGAGCAGGCCTTCGTCGCCCAGGGAGACGAACGGCTGGGACGAGCCAGGGACCATGACCACGTCCGGCGACGGCACGTCGGCGAACGTGGCGCGCGGGGTGAAGGCCATGGCGCCACGGTCGTCGAACACGGGGTCGAGGTTCTCGGCCACGAGGACGACCTCGCTGTCGGGCCAGGAGGCGAACACCTGGTAGCCGCCGACGAGGTCGAGCGCGGTGAACGGGTGGTAGAGGGGGAAGGCGATCTGCACGCCCCGATCTTCCGGGGCGCCCGGGCGGACGTCGAGGCCTCCGGACGAACGTGGCCGAATCCGACCGGACCTCGTCCGTCACGCGCTGGCCGCTACGGCCCGGGGTCCGGCACCCTCGTGCAGAGCTCGACCATGGCGCGGCCGGCGGCCTGCAACACGGCGGCGTCGCGGTGGGCGCGGGCCATCACCGTGGCGCCCTCGTAGGTGGCCAGGACCGTCGCGGCCAGGGCGTCGGATCGCGCACCGGTGTGGCCCTTGGCCCGCAGGTGGGCGGCGATGATCCGCTCCCAGCCGGCGAGGACTTCGGAGCACGCCTGCAGCACCTTCTCGGAGGTCGCGCCGCCGTCGAGCGCAGGCGTGCCGACCGGGCAGCCGAGGGTCCACTCCCCGGCGGCGAGTCGATCGGCCATGAAGGCGAACATCGCCTCGAGCGCCCCCTTGGTGTCGGCGTCCGGCGCGAACACCGCCTCCAGCAGCGGCGAGATCTGTTCGCCGGCGAGGTGCACGGCCCGGACGGCGATCTCCTCCTTACCTCCAGGGAAGTGGTGGTAGATCGAGCCGTAGACGGCTTGCGAGGTGTCACTCAGGGACTTCATGCCCATGCCCTCGTAGCCCCGCCGCGCCAGGAGCTCCGCGGCCGCCGCCTCGATCCTTGCCTTGGCCGTGTCCACGGCCCGGCAGCCTACTTCGCCGCCAGAACGAACGTTCTAGATCAGACGCCTACAGGTCACCGCCGGCGTCACGGACGAGGCAGGTGGTCCGGAGCAGCGGTGAGCCGAGACCCTGCGCCCGACGGCGCAGACGTGCCCAACGACGACGAGCACTTGACGACGAGGCCAGGAGAACGACTCGGCCCTCAGGCCGAGGCCACTCCCTCAGAAGTCAGCCACCCCCCGGCGCAAACCGGCCCCACGACGACGCGATCCTGACCACGAGGCCAGGAGAACGACTCGGCCCTCAGGCCGAGGCCACGTCCTCAGAAGTCGTTTCGAGGGTGGCGAGGGCCTGGTCGACGAAGGCGAGGGCTTCGGGGTGGCCGGAGGTCACGCCGAGGGCGTCCTCGAGGGCGAGGACCTGGGACAGGCCGGTCATCAGGAGGAGGGCGACGAGGGGTGGGAGCCGCTCCTCGGGGACGCCGGCGGCGGCGAGCGCAGCCGTCATGGCGTCGACCTGCGTCGCCCGGAAGCGCTCGGCGTAGCGGGCCACCTCGGCCCGGATCGCCTTGCGGTGGTTGGCCAGCGCGACGAACTCGATCGAGAACGCCGCGCCCCGGAGGTCGGCGTTCAGCCGCCAGAGGTTGCGCAGCGAGCCGTCGGCAGCGATCGCCCGCTCGAACCGGGCGAGGTTGGCCTCGGCGTTGCGCCGGAAGACCTCCAGGAAGAGGTCGTCCATGGTCCGGAAGTAGTAGTGGACCAGCTGGGGCTTCAGACCCGCTTTGGCCGCAACCCGCCGGGACGTGACGGCGGCGTAGCCCTCCTCCAGCATCAGCCGCTCGGCCGCGTCGAGCAGCTGGGCGCGGGTCTTGGAGTCCGGCGCCCCGATCCGTCGAGAGCTCGCTGCTGTCGCCATCACACCACCTTGTCATGCCGCCACCCCGCTGCTAAGCATTTGCTCAGCATTGCTGAGCGATCGCACAGCACTCGCAGCACAGCACGACGAGGGGGCCGGCTTTGAGCAACTGGACGACGATCGACTTCTTCACCGACCAATCGCTGGTCGAGGACCCGTACCCGTACTTCGACGAGCTGCGCGCCCAGTGCCCGGTGCTCCCGATCCCCCACCTCGGGGTCGTCGCGGTGACCGGCTACGACGAGGCCTGGGAGGTCTACCGCGACCCCGACAGCTTCTCGTCGTGCAACTCGGTCATCGGGCCGTTCGCGACCTTCCCGGTGCCGCTCGAGGGCGACGACGTGCGAGAGGTCATCGCCGAGCACCGCGACCAGCTGCCCATGCACGAGCACATGGTCACCATGGACCCGCCCGACCACACCCGGGAACGGGCGCTGCTCATGCGGCTGCTCACCCCCAAGCGCCTCAAGGAGAACGAGGCGTTCATGTGGCGCCTCGCCGACCAGCAGCTCGACGAGGTGCTCCCGGCCGGCCGCTGCGAGTTCATCAGCGCCTACGCCCAGCCCTTCACCCTGCTCGTCGTCGCCGACCTGCTCGGCGTCCCCGAGACCGACCACCAGCGCTTCCGGGAGGGCTTCGGCCTGAGCGGCACCCCCGGCAAGGTCGGCGCCGGGGAGGAGGGCAGCCCCGGCGAGAACCCCCTCGCCTGGCTCGACCGCTGGTTCGGGGAGTACATCGAGGACCGCCGGCGCGAGCCCCGCAGCGACGTCCTCACGACCCTGGCGCTGGCGACCTACCCGGACGGCACCACGCCGCCGGTGACCGCGGTGGTCCGCACGGCCACCTTCCTGTTCGCCGCCGGTCAGGAGACGACCGCCCGCCTGCTCGCCAGCGCCCTGCGGCACCTCGCTGAGCATCCCGAGCTGCAGGACGAGCTGCGGGCCGACCGCGACCGGATCTCCGACTTCATCGACGAGACGCTGCGCCTCGAGAGCCCGGTGAAGACCGATTTCCGCTTCACCAGCCAGACCCGCGACGTCGCCGGCGTCGAGATCAAGGCCGGCACCCCGGTGATGCTGTTGAACGGCGCCGCCAACCGCGACCCGCGCCGCTTCGAGTGCCCCGCGGACTTCCGCCTCGACCGCCCCAACGCCCAGGCCCACATCGCCTTCGGGCGTGGCGTCCACTCCTGCCCCGGCGGCCCGCTCGCCCGGGTCGAGACCCGGGTCAGCCTGGAGCGCATCCTCGACCGCACCCGCAACATCCGGCTGTCGGAGGAGCACCACGGCCCGCCCGGTGAGCGCCGCTTCGGCTACGAGCCGACCTGGATCCTCCGGGGCCTGACCCGGCTGCACCTCGAGTTCGACGTCGTCGACGCGGCGGACGCCGGGGATGCCGAGGATCCTGAGGAGGACCGATGAGCCGCGTCGCGGTCGTCACCGGGGGTGCCTCGGGCATCGGCCTCGGGGTGGCCCGCCAGTTCGCGGCCGACGGCCATCAGGTCGCGATCCTCGACCGCAACGGCGAGGCGGCCAAGGCCGCTGCGGCGGAGCTGGACGTGCTCGCCGTCGAGGTCGACGTCGCCGACAAGGGCTCGGTCGACGCCGCCTACGACCGGGTCCGCAATGAGCTGGGCCCGGTCGGGATCCTGGTCACCAGCGCCGGCATCGAGTCGTTCACCAGCGTCCTCGACATCACCCCCGAGCTGTGGGACCGCATGGTGGCGGTCAACCTCACCGGCACGTTCCTGTGCGCCCAGGCGGCGATCCCCGACATGCTCGCCGCGGGCTGGGGGCGCATCGTCACCATCGCCTCGTCCAGCGCCCAGTCGGGAGCGCCCAACATGGCGCACTACGCGGCGTCGAAGGGCGGCGTCATCGGCCTGACCAAGGCGCTGGCGGTCGAGCTCGCCCGCAGTGGCATCACCGTCAACACGATCCCGCCGAGCCTGGTCGACACCCCGATGGCCCGCAACGCCGAGGCGAAGGGAGACTTCCCGGGCGTCGACGTGGTCGGCCCCATGGTGCCGCTCGGGCGGGCCGGCACGCCGGCCGACATCGCCGCGGCCTGCTCGTTCCTCTGCTCCGAGGGCGGCAGCTACATCACCGGCCAGCTCATCGGCGTCAACGGCGGCATGTACATCTAGGGCGTGTCCTAGGCCTCGAAGAAGAAGCGGTCGCCGTCGAGCGGCTTGAGCTGGTCGAGCCAGGTGGCCGACGGGTCGAACGCGGCGAAGAACGGGCGCAGCAGCCACTCGGTCCGCCGCGCCTGGAGGAAGCGCAGCGCGAACGCCTGACGCCCGCCGACGTCGACGATGCCGTCGACGACGACCTTGCCCGGCTCGGCCGACATGACCGGGCCCCGGACCGTGCGCAGCAACCCGGGCAGCCGGCTGAAGGCGTCCCGGAAGATCGGCACCGCCTCGGCGAGGGGGACGCTGAAGTAGTCCTTCGGCCCGGTGTCGCGCTCCATGAACTGGTAGTACGGCACGACGCCGAGCTGGCCCTGGCGGGTCCAGAGCTCGCACCACAGGTCGCTCTCGTCGTTGATGGTGCGCATGAGCGCGCCCTGCGCGTGGATGAGCGCCCCGGTGGCCCGGACCCGGCGGAAGGCGGCGATGGCCTTGTCCGTGGTCAGCTCGCGGGGATGGGTCAGGTGGGCGACGACGACGAGCCTGCGGCGCTTCGCCACCCGCTCGAAGCCCTGGAGCAGTTCGTCGGCGTCCGGGTCGGTCAGCACCCGGTCGGGCCAGTAGGTCAGGGCCTTGGTGCCGATGCGAACGGTGTCGATGTGCTCCAGGCCGGGTTCGTCGAGGGCGTCGATGTAGCCGAGCAGCTGCGACGACTTCATCATCAGCGGGTCGCCCCCGGTGAACAGGACGTCGCGGACCTCGGGGTGGCGCCGGAGGTAGTCGACCAGTTGGCCGGCCTCCCGCTCGCCGAAGCGCTGCTCGGTCGGGCCGACGAACTGCGGCCACCGGAAGCAGAACGTGCAGTAGGCGTGGCAGGTCTGCCCCGCGGTCGGGAAGAACAGGATGGTCTCGGGGTACTTGTGCTGGATCCCACCCGGGCGCTCGGCAGTGGCGAGCGGCGCGTTGAGGGTGATCTGCCCGGCGGGGTGGGGGTTGAGGTCGTCGCGGATGGACGCGACGACCGGCGACCACTCCGGCGCCGGCGCGCCGGCCCGGTGGAGCGCGGTCAGCTCGTCCCGGCGCTCGGCCGGGAGCATCTCGGCCCGGGGGAAGACGAGCCGGAAGATCGGGTCGTCGGGCACGGCCGACCAGTCGATCAGCTCGGTGAGGAGGTACTCGTTGACCCGGAAGGGCAGCACCCGGGCGGCGATGGCCACGGACTCGACGAGCTCGTCCGGTATCCCGAACCGCGCACCGATCTCGGTGAGCTGCCGCAGCCCATAGGGCCGATATTCCCTCGCCGAACCCGTCGATGTGGTCGATGTCGTCGTTGCCATCGCCGGAGAGGTTGCCATGCCGAACACCCCCCTCCGCGGTCAGGCCTGGCCTGAGCAGGGGCGAAGCTCAGCCGATTGCCGCCGATGGTGGCAGATCGTGGACGAGAGTGACCTTCGCTTCGTCGAAGCACAGCATTCCGCCCAGCGGGAGCGACTCCGGCAGCGGGTCCTCATAGAACCAGGCGACGTCCTCGACCACCCGGTCACCGACGGTGGCCGTCCAGTACGACGCCGTGCCCTTGTAGGGGCAGTAGGTGGTGGTGGCGCTGGCGACGAGCAGGTCCCGACGCACCAGCTCGGGCCGCACGTACAGCCGCGGTTCCAGCGCGGTCTCGTACACCCCGAGGGTCTGGGTGGTGTCGACCAGCACGGTGCCGTCCAGCTCGACCCGGAGCTGCCGGCTCGTCGGGACGCAGTCGACCCGGTGGTACGGGTTCCGCGGGTGGTAGTGGACGCGCTCGTCCTCCTCGTACCACGCCTCGATCGCCGCCCACGGCACGTGGACGTACCCGGCGACCGCGGGCTCGCGCTCGACGTCCGGCGCGCCGTCGCCGACGTCGGCGGCCGGGAACGCGTACCGCGGCGGCTCGCCGGGCCGGTGCACCAGCACCACCCGCTCGCTGTCGACGACGGTGCGCTCCCCCACCAGGCCCCGCACCCGCCGGCGGAACGGCTCGACGTACGCCACCCCGGCGGGCACCGGCTCGGTGAAGCGGCCCGCGGGGTTCCGGCTGAGCGGGCCTCGGCCGGTGGTCAGGCTCATAGCGACGTCCTCCCGTCGGTGGCTGCGCCCTGCGGGAAGGGACGGACCATGGCCTCGACCGTGAAGGACGCCAGCAGCGCGCCCGCCTCGTCGTGCACCCGGCACTCGGCATGGGTCATGCCGTCGCCCGCGTAGGTCGACTGGTGGTGGTACAGCATCCACCGGTCGGCCCGGACCTCGGCGTGCAGCGAGAGGCTGATGGCGTTGATCGCGGTGGAGAGCGTCCGGTGGGCGGCGTCCTGGCCGATGCCGGCGTGCGGCCGCAGCGCTGCCGCGATCGAGAGGTGCCCGGTGAACTGGGCGAGCAGCCCGGCGTGCAGGCACGGGTCGGCCGGCAGGTCGCGGAACCGGACCCAGGCGTCGAGCACCGGTGGCCCGACGGGTGCGTCGGGGTCGCCGGTGTAGGCGCCGTCGGCGACGCGGATGTCCCGGCCGGTGACCGCCATGTCGACCGGATCGCAGACGTCGGGGCCGGGCACGTCGGGCGGGTCGACGGCGTGGCGGATCACGTCCGGCGCGGTGACGTCCAGCAGCAACGTGCCGGTCGCGCAGCATCGGCCGGCCTGGCGGACCCGGGCGCCGACGGTGGTGAACGTGCGCCCGGCGCTGACCTCGTCGAGGTCGAACTGCAGCGGCCGGCGGGCATCCGCCGCCCGGGGGAACACCATGTGGGCCGACACGACGCGCCGCCCGGAGGCGTGCCGGCTGGCGGCGACGATCGCCTGGCCCAGCATCTGGCTCCCCTCGACCACCGGCCGCCGCCAGTCGCTCCGGCAAGTGCTGACGTAACGGGCCGTGCCGTCGGGCCGCACGTCGAGGAGGTCGACGAGATCGGATACGTCGCCCCACGTCGGGAACCGCTTGACGTCGCCGCCGTCGAACACCTCGACCCGGACCCGGTCGTGGTCGAAGGCGACGAAGCCGTCGGCGCGGCGCACGAGCCCGTCGGCAGGGAGCAGGTCGAAGCGGACGTCGGCGGACGGGAAGTGGAGGACCGGTGCCTCGTTGGTCAGGTCGACACGAACGGCGGCGGTCGAGTCGGCGACGAGCTGGCCGCTCCACCAGGCACGGGCACGCATGGTCACACCTGACCGACGGGGTGGGCCTCGGGGCCCGGGGCCTCGGACAGGGACAGGGACAGCGGGAAGTAGACGAGCGCAGTGATGCCCGGGCCGGCCGACTGCTGGAGGTGTAGGCGCAGGCCGTGGCGCACGGCGAGGCTGCCGGCGACGTAGTGGCCGAGGTACTTGGACGGCGCGACCGTGTACGGCTCACCGCCCGCGAGCCGGCGGTTGGCCTGCTCGATCGCGTCCGGCGGCATGCCCAGGCCGACGTCCTCGATGGCCAGCACATACGCGGTCCCGGGGTCGGGATACGCGACTCCCCGGATGGTCACGGGTTGCTGACGGGGCGAGAACATCAGCGCGTTCTCGATGAGCTCGGCGAGCAGGTGGACCACGTCGATCGCGGCGCTGCCGTCGACGGTGTAGGGGTCGAGGCCGGCGAGCTGGACCCGCTGGTAGTCCTCGACCTCGCTGACCGCGGCCCGCACCACGTCGAGGATCGCGACCGGCGCCCGCCACCGCCGCGCCGACTCGTTGCCCACCAGGACCAGCAGGCTCTCGGCGTTGCGTCGCATGCGCGTGGCCAGGTGGTCGAGCTGGAAGAGGTAGGCGAGGACGTCGGAGTCGACCTCGTCCTGCTGGAGCTGGGTGATGAAGTCGAGCTGGCGGCTCAGCAGGTTCTGGTTGCGGCGGCCGAGGCTGATGAACGAGTCGGCGACGTTGCGCCGGAGCAGCGCCTGCTCCACGGCCAGGTCGACGACGGCGTGCTGGACGGTGTTCATCACGGTCGCGACCTCGCGGACCTCGTCGTCGCCGGCCACGGAGATCTCGTCGATGGCCGGGACCTCGACGTCGGTCCCGAGGGGGGCTCGCAGCACCGAGTCGACGGCCTGGCGCAGCGCGTGGTGGGCGGTGTGCCGCATCTGCTGCGCCAGCAGTCGCAGCGGCCGCGCGACCGAGCGCGAGACGAGCAGCACGATCCCCGCCGCCGCCCCTGCGGTGAGGACGATCAGCGCCAGGTACAGCCGCTCGCGCTGCGCCGCGGCGTCGCTGAGGTGGTCCGCGCGGTCACGCAGGATCGTCCCCACCCGCTCGCGGTAGGCCTGGAAGCTCTCGTCGGCCGACGGGTTGATCGTGGCGAGGAACTCCTCGGTGTCGAACGTCCCCTGGAGGGCGTCCTCGGACTGGTCGACCATGGCTTTGGTGAAGCCGACGAACAACTTGTCGCCGCCCGCCTCGGCGTACCGGCCGGTCGTCCGCGCCCGGAGCTCGTCGGAGAGGTGCACGAAGGCCCGCTCCCACGCGCCCACGGCGACGATCTGACTGCGCTCCTTGATGCCCCCGCTGAGCACCGACGTGACCCCGACCTCCCGGCCCAGCTGACCGAGGGTCGCGACCTGCCGGTTCGCCAGGTCGATGAGCTCGGCGCCCTGGCGGAGCTCCCGGTTGTCGATCACCGCGGCCACGTCCCTGGTGCCGGCGAACATCGGCAGGATCAGCCGGAAGTACTCGGCGAAGCTCGCGTTGGAGTGCTCCAGGTTGTTCAGGTCGCGGGGAGCCTTGTCGTCATCGATCTCCTGGCGGAGCGGGCCGAGGTCCTCGTCGAGCTCCCGCATGGCCGGGGCGAAGGCCCGCCGGGTCTCGGGCGGGCTGCGGTCCAGGAGCTTCCGGAAGCCGGCGAGGGCCGCGTCGGTGCGGCGGCGCGTCTCGTCGTAGCCCTCGACGACGAGCTGCGCCGACTCGTCGACCCCGATCAGCTCGACCGCCGCCCACGCCTGCTCGTCTTGGAGGCTGATCAGCAGCTGGGTCGGCCCGTCGGCGGACACCGCCAGCGCGGTCTGGCGCTGGACGAGGGCGGTGTCGTGCCTGATGGCGACGACCTCGAGACCCAGGACTGTGGCGACGGCCAGCAGCAGCACGATCATCACCAGCTCGAGCTTGCCGGTGATGGACAGGCCGCGCCCGGAGAGGGTGTTGAATGGCACGGCTCTTCCCCCCTTCGCGCATCACGCACAGTGGCCACTCACCAGTTAAGCATCTGGTTCTCCTCTTGTAAGTACTTGATTCTCATCTGAGGAGTCCTGCACTATTGGCGGGCCGGTCGTGCGACCACCTTGCGCGGCAAGGCGACAACCGCAAGGGGGAACACATGCGGGATTTGAGGAGGGCGTCACGGGGGGCCGACGGTCGGCTGCCGCGACGGCTGATGGCGCTCACGGCGCTCGGGGTGCTGCTGGTGGCGATCACCGCCTGCGGCGGCGATGACGACGACTCGGGTGGTGGCGCCGACAAGGACGACAAGGCGGACACGTCGCTGCTCGGGCCCAAGGACGAGGCGAAGGGCGAGCCGGTCAAGCTCGGCATGGTCTCGGACGGCGCGACCGACGCGTTCGACAACACCGACGAGCTCCGGGCCGCCAAGGCCACGGCCGAGTACTTCAACAAGCACAAGGGCGGCATCGGTGGCCGGCCGATCGAGGTCGTGACCTGTGAGACCGGCGGCGAACCGGGCGGGGCCACCGAGTGCGCCAACCAGCTGGTCGAGAAGGACGTCGCGGCCGTGGCGCTCAGCCAGTCGGCAGTGGCCACCTCGGTCTGGGAGCCGCTGCACGCAGCCGGCGTTCCGACCATGTGGTTCCAGACGAGCGGCCAGGACATCATCCTCGACCAGAAGGACAGCTTCGTCCTGGTCAACCCGCTGACGACGCTGTTCGGCCTGCCGATCTCCGTCGCCGAGGAGGAGAACGCCAAGAAGGTCGCGTTCGTCGTCATCGACGTCCCCGAGGCGCGGCAGGCGCTCGACACGCTGGCCCCGACCATCTTCGAGAAGGCAGGGGTCGAGTTCGACGTCATCCCGATCGCCCCCGGCACCGCCGACATGACGGCGCAGATGCAGGAGGTCGTCGACAGTGGCGCCGAGGTGGTGCACATCACCGGCAACGACGCGTTCTGCATCGCCGCCTTCAACGGGCTGAGCTCGGTGGGCTACGAGGGCTCGATCGCCGTGGTGTCGCAGTGCATCACCGACGCCACCCGTGACGCAGTGCCGGCCGACGTCCTCGAGGGCACCTTCATCACCGCCACGGTGGCGCTGAAGGCCGACAAGGACCCGACCTGGGAGCTGTACAAGGCGGTCATGGCCGCCTACGGCAAGGACGTCACCGACGTCGACAACAACACCGCCATGGGCGCCTACACCTCGATGGCCGCGCTGGCCACGTCGCTGCAGGGCATCTCGGGGGACATCACGCCCGAGAGCGTCACGGCGGCCATCAAGTCGATGCCGGAGGCCGAGCTCCCGGGTGGGGGCGGCGTGAAGTTCAAGTGCGGCGGGTCCGCCTCGGCGATGCTGCCGGCCGTCTGCACCAACGAGTGGCTGCAGACCACCCTCGACGACAAGGGCGAGCCCAGCACGTACAAGGCCGTCGACTCGACGGACATCCTGCCGCAGTAGCTGTCCCCCGGCCGGCCCGTGCCCCCGTGCGGGGCCGGCCGGGGGCTCGGCCGCGGTCTCGGCCTGCGGCCGCCACGCACACGATCGGAGACGCACGGCGTGGACCACTTAGCTTCACTCCTGCTCGGCCTGGGCAACGGTGGGGTGTTCGCCGCGCTCGCACTGGCGCTCGTGGTCACCTATCGGGCCTCGGGCGTCGTCAACTTCGCGACCGGCGCCATCGCCCTCTACGTCGCCTTCACCTACGCCGGGCTCCGCAAGGGCGAGCTGCTGGTCGTGGTCCCGGGGTTCCCCAAGACGGTCGACCTCGGCGGTGAGCTGGGGTTCTGGCCGGCCGCCGGCATCTCCCTGGCCTTCGCCGCGCTGCTGGGCGCCCTGCTGTACCTGCTGGTGTTCCGGCCGCTCCGGGAGGCGCCGCCGCTGGCCCGGGCGGTCGCGTCGCTCGGGGTCCTGGTGGTGCTGCAGGGCACGCTGGCCATCCGCCAGGGCACCAACCCGGTGAGCGTCCGGCCGATCTTCCCCACCGACCGGTGGGAGTGGGGGTCGGTCGCCGTCCTGTCGGACCGCTTCTACCTGGCGGTGTCGGTGGTCGTGGTGGCTGTGCTGCTGACCGCCGGCTATCGGTTCACCCGCTTCGGCCTGCTGACCCGGGCGACGGCCGAGTCCCAGACCGGCGCCTACGTGAGCGGCGTGTCCCCCGACCGGATCGCGCTGCTGAACTGGATGCTGAGCGCGGTCATCGCCGGCATCGCAGGCATCCTCATCGCCCCGGTCAGTCCCCTGACGCCGGTGACCTACACGCTGTTCGTCGTGCCGGCGCTGGCGGCGGCGGTGGTCGGGCGCTTCCAGCACCTGATCCCCATCGCCATCGCGGGCATCGCCATCGGCATGCTGCAGGCCGAGGCGGTGAAGCTGGCCACCCGGCACGACTGGCTGCCGAGCAGCGGCCTGTCCGAGCTCGTGCCGCTGGCCGTCATCTTCACCGCCCTGCTGGTGGTGGGCGGCGGGATGCCGGTCCGGGGCGGGCTGGTCCGCCAGCCGCTCGGGCGGGCGCCGCAGCCCCGGTCACTGCTGGTGCCGACCGTCGCGGGGTCGGTGGTCGGCGTGCTGGCGCTGGTGCTCACCACCGGGACGTGGCGGGCGGCGGTCATCGGCACGTTCATCTCGGCGATCATCGGCCTGTCGTTCGTGGTCGTCACCGGCTACGCCGGGCAGGTGTCGCTGGCGCAGCTCGCCCTCGCCGGCACCGCGGCCTTCAGCCTCAGCGGCCTCACGCACGGCTGGGACGTCCCGTTCCCCATCGCCCCGCTGCTCGCCGCCCTGGTAGCGACCGTCATCGGCGTCGTCGTCGGACTCCCCGCACTGCGGCTGCGCGGGTTGACGTTGGGGGTGGTGACCCTCGCGCTCGCCTACGCGATCGAGGCCGTGTGGTTCCGGAACGTCGACATCGTCAGCAGCTCCGGCGCCCGGGTCACGCCGCCCTCGCTGTTCGGCGCCGACCTCGGGATCGGTGCCGGCAAGGCGTTCCCGCGCATCGAGTTCGGGCTGGTCTGCCTGGTCACGCTGGTCCTGGTGGCGCTGGGGGTCGCGATCCTGCGGCGCAGCTCGCTCGGCTCCGCCATGCTCGCCGTGCGGGCCAACGAGCGCTCGGCCGCCGCGGCGGGCGTCAACGTCGTGCGGGTGAAGGTCCTCGCCTTCGCGCTGGCGTCGTTCATCGCCGGGCTCGGCGGCAGCCTCCTCGGCTACCGCCGGGGGGTGGTGACCTTCGACTCGTTCACCGCCATCGGCGGCCTTGCCCTGCTCGGCACCGCTTACCTGGCCGGCGTCACCTCCGTGTGGGGCGGCGTCAACGCCGGGATCCTCGCCGCCAGCGGCATCACGTTCGTCGCCCTCGACCGCTGGGTCGACCTCGGCCAGTGGTTCAACGTCATCACCGGGATCCTCCTGGTCGTCACGCTGATCGCCCACCCGGAAGGCCTGGCCAGCATCGGCCACGAGCTCGCCGACCGGATACGACCACGGTTGCTGCGCGGCGCCGCTGGCACCAGTCCCCCGGCGGACGCCGCGCGGCAGCCGGTGCTCACCGCGGTGCCGCCGGCCGCGGTGACCGCCGAGCCTGCCGGTGCAGGTGCGGGCGCCACCGTGCTGGCCGTCGAAGACCTCGGCGTGCGCTATGGCGGCGTGGTCGCGGTGAAGGACGTGTCGCTGCAGGTCCCTGCCGGCTCGGTCGTGGGCCTCATCGGGCCCAACGGCGCCGGCAAGACCAGCGTCATCGACGCCGTCACGGGCTTCGCCGGCGCCAGCGGCACGGTCGGGCTGACCGGCCGGGCCATCGACCGCCTCAAACCGCACCGCCGGGTGCGGGCCGGGCTGGCGCGGACATTCCAGTCGCTGGAGCTGTACGACGACCTCTCGGTCGAGGAGAACGTGCAGGTCGCGGCCTACGGCACCCGGCGCACGGCCCGGGGGGCCGCCGTCACCCGGGCGCTGGAGCAGGTCGGGATCCTCGGGCTGCGCGACCGCCCGGCGGGTGAGCTGAGCCAGGGCGAGCGCCAGCTCGTCTCGATCGCCCGGGCCTGCGTCGCCTCGCCCCGGGTCCTGCTGCTCGACGAGCCCGCCGCCGGCCTCGACACGAGCGAGAGCGTGTGGCTGGGCGAGCGGATCCGGGACATCGCGGCGTCGGGGACCGGTGTGCTGCTCGTCGACCACGACGTGGCCCTCGTGCTCAGCGTCTGCGACTACGTCTACGTGCTCGACTTCGGCGCCGTCATCGCCGACGGCCCGCCCGACGTGATCCGGTCCAGCCGCACCGTCGCCGACGCCTACCTCGGCGTGATGCACGACGCCCTGGAGGTGACCGCATGAGCCTGCGTCTGGAGGTCCGGAGCCTGACCGGCGGGCGGGGGGCGGCGGTCGCCATCCGGGAGGTCGAGCTCGACGTGGCGGCCGGGACCGTGCTGGCGCTGCTCGGGCCCAACGGGGCCGGGAAGTCGACGCTGCTCCTCACGCTGGCCGGGCTGCTGCCCGCCCACG
>Ga0209382_10002528_pt1 | contig 26416 bp, 29 predicted proteins | sample SoiMetdeltSBSDD5_FD_187599 | JGI IMG/M metagenome (GOLD analysis project Ga0209382, IMG submission 187599) | Bulk soil microbial communities from a Populus tree surrounding site in Tennessee, USA - Soil MetaG P. deltoides SBSDD5 (SPAdes) (version 2) | ecosystem: Environmental > Terrestrial >... | reverse complement strand
ACGCCCTCGATGCCGGGGGCAAGGCTCGCGACGAGCCCGCAGAAGTAGCCGCCGTGGCCGATGCCGTTCGGCCCCTCGTGGCGGCGCCCGATCGTGACCTCGTGCCGGGCCAGGGCTACTCCGCGGGGCGCTTCGTGAACGGGATGATCAGGGTGAACTCGCCCCGCGCGGTACCCGCGGCGAACCGCGCTGCCAGCTCCGCCGCCGTGCCGTCCACGATCTCCTCGAACTGCTTGGTGAGCTCGCGTCCGACCACCAAGGGTGCCTCGCCGAACACCTCCGCGACGGCGGCCAGGGTGGCCAGGATGCGGTGCGGCGATTCGTAGCAGACGATGGTGGCCTCGAGCTCGCGAAGGGCCCGCAGGCGATTCACGCGGCGCCCGGGCTTGATCGGCAAGAAGCCCTCGAAGAAAAACCCGTCGGCGGGCACACCGGCCGCCGACAGCAGCGCGATCACCGCGGACGGCCCGGGGATCGGCGTCACCGGGATGCTCTCAGCCCGCGCCTGCTTGACGAGGAGAAACCCCGGATCGGAGATGCCGGGCGTGCCGGCATCGGTGACGAGGGCCACCGACTTGCCGTCCCGGAGCGCGCGCAGGATCACCTCGCCCTTCACGCGCTTGTTGTGCTCGAAGTAGCTCGTCACCGGCACCGAGATGCCGAAGTGGCTCAGCAGTGTGCGGGTGCGCCGCGTGTCCTCGCAGGCGACGAGGGCCACCTCCTTCAGCGTCCGGAGGGCGCGGAGGGTGATGTCCTCGAGGTTGCCGATGGGCGTGGCGACGACGTAGAGCGTCCCAGGCGGCATCACTTCTCCGGGGCGGCGCGGGCGAACTCGGCGACGAGGGCCACCAGGGGCTGGAGCGCCTCGTACGGCGCCCCGCGAAGGGCCTGGAGCCCGCGCTCCTCGTCACCTACGACGATACGGAGGGCCACCGCGCGACGCGGCCCGGGCGCGTTGGGATCGAAGACCTGGGTGGGCTGGTCGGCGATCACCGCGGGGGCATCGAGCAGCCGCATCACCAGCGCCACGTAGACCTCGGAGGGGATTTCGCCGGCGCGCTCCCAGGCCGGCCCCGTGCGCCCCACGCGCACCAGCGCCTCCACCGTGGTCACGCCGTCGCGCGCGACGAGGCGCACGACCAAGCGCTCCGCCGGCTCGTCGAAGTCGCGGCGGTCGGCGATGGCCACCACGCGCGAGCGCCGCGCCGCACCCGCGACCAGCGCCGCCCGGGCGCGCTCGACGCGGGCCGCGAGGGCCGGCGCATCAGGGGGGGCGGCCGTACCCTCCGGCGTGGCGAGGTACTGGCGGAGGCGTATCCAGGCGGTGAGGGGCCAGCCGGCCTCGGAGGCGGCCACGCCCCACTGGCGCAGGGCCTCGGGAGGCAGCGCCGCCGTCCCCTCGCGCGCGGCCGCCTCGAAGGCGCCCAGCGCCTGGTCGAAGCGGCCGGCCTCGAAGTGCCGCCGCGCGGCCTCCAGCGACCAGTGCTGCTCGCGCAGCCCGGGCTCCGGGATCTCCGCGCGCGCCGGCGCGGCCACGGGAAGCGCGGCCACCGCGAGAATGGCGAGCGCACGCGTGAGGCCGACACCGATCATTGTGCGTATTCTGGCATACTGTCGCGCGGAGCCACCGATGCGCCTCACAGTGCACACCCTCGCCGAGCGTCCCGAGCTGGCCCGCCACAACCGGCGCTTGCACTGGAGCGGCGCGTGGCCGCGCTTCCTCGAGGACGCCGCGCTCAACCCGCTCTTCGACGAGGTGGTGCGCGGGCGCGACTTCGCCGACTTCCAGCTGGGCCTCTGGGACGAGCGCGGCCGCGTGGTGGCGGTGGGCGACACCGTGCCCTTCCGCTGGGACGGCACCGCCGCCGATCTTCCGCATCGCATCGCCGACGTGGTCGCGCGCGGCATCGCCGACCGCCGCCGCGGCCGCGCGCCCAACGCCATGTCCGCCCTCGCCGCGGTGGTGGACCCGCGCCTACGCGGAAAGGGCCTGAGTCGCCGGATCGTCCGTGAGATGGGGCGCATCGCCGCCCGGCACGGCTTCACCGCGCTGGTCGCGCCGGTCCGGCCCACCTGGAAGGGCCGCTACCCGCTCGTGCCGATGACGCAGTACCTCCGCTGGCGGGCGCCCGGCGGCGGCCCCTTCGACCCCTGGCTCCGCGTACACTGGCGGCTCGGCGCGCGCGTGGTCCGCATCGCGCGGCGCGCCATGGTGGTGGAGGCGCCCCTGACGCAATGGGAGGAGTGGACCGGCCTGACGTTTCCGGTGAGCGGCCGCTACGTCCTCCCCGGCGCCTTCAATCCGGTGCTGATGGACCGCGCCCGCGGCCGTGGGATCTACGTGGAGCCCAATGTCTGGATGCGCCACCCCGTGCGCCCGCGGGCCCGGGGAGGCCGGTGACGAGGACCCCTGCCCCATGACGACGGTGAAGCTGATCGAGTACGCGGAGGCGTCGCCGGAGGTGCGCGCCGTCTACGACGACATCATGGCCACCCGCAAGACGGACTGGGTGAACAACTTCTGGAAGGCCCTCGCCCACCATCCGCCCACGCTGCGCCGCACCTGGGAGAGCATCAAGCAGACGATGCAGCCGGGAGCCCTCGACCCCCTCACCAAGGAGATGCTCTACCTCGCGGTGAGCGCCGCGCACAGCTGCTCGTACTGCATCCACTCGCACACCGCCTCCGCTCGGAAGGCGGGCATGACGGAGGCCATGCTGGGCGAACTGCTGGCGGTGGTGGGGATGGCGAGCGAGACCAACGCCCTCGCCGAGGCCTACCAGATCCCGGTGGACGACCGCTTCCGGGTGTGACGGAGTACCTCGCGCGGGGAACGCCGGACTTCACCGCGTCGGAGACGGTGGCGGCCTTCGACGAGCTGCCGCTGTGGTGCGCGATGGCGGGGCTCTTCCTCCTCGAGCACCTGCCGCTGCCCCGGGGCGCCGCCGTGCTCGACGTGGGCTGCGGCACCGGCTTCCCCCTGCTCGAGCTGGCCCAGCGGCTGGGCCGGCCTGCGGTCGTCCACGGGCTCGATCCCTGGGGCTCCGCCCTCGCCCGCGCGCGCTTCAAGGCGGGCGTGATCGGCGTCGGCAACATCACCCTCACGCGAGGCGACGGCGCCGCCATGCCCTACCCCGCTTCTCGCTTCGATCTGATCGTCTCCAACCTCGGCATCAACAACTTCGCCGACCCCGACGCCGTCATCGCCGAGTGCCGACGCGTCCTGAAGCCCCGCGGCCGCCTCGCCCTGACCACCAACATCGAAGGCCACATGGCCGAGCTCTACCGGATGTTCAACGAGGTATTGGCCGACCGCGGCGCCCGAGAAGCGCAGGCCGCCCTCCAACGCCACGTCGCCCATCGCGGTACCATCGCGAGCATCAGCGCGCGCCTCACCCGCGCCGGCTTCCGCGTCGTACACGCGGTCGAGCGCAACTTCCCCATGCGCTTCGCCGACGGCACCGCCCTCTTCCACCACTATTTCATGCGCCTAGGCTTCCTCGAAGGCTGGCGAAACGTAGTCACGCCCGACACAGAGCAAGAAGTCTTCTCGGCTCTCGAGGGCAAGCTGAACGACCGAGCCGCGGAACGCGGCGAGCTAAGGCTAACAGTGCCGCTCGCCTACCTAGAAGCCGAACCAGCCGCTGAAAGAGCCTCTACGTAGCTCTCGGCTGTGAACGCAGCCCGGGGGCGGGGGCGGCCCGGGTGGGCGCGCGGCGAATGCTGTACTGAGTAAGCGCGCCCACCCGGGCCGCCCCCGCCCCCGGGCTGCGCTCCCGCGACGAAGCTACGCCGACTGCTCCTTCTGCTCCTGGATCAGGATCGGCCGCTCGCGCGACAGGATGACCTCGCGCGTGATAATGCACTCCTTCAGGCCAGGGATGGAGGGCAGCTCGTACATCACCTCGAGCATGACCTCCTCCAGCACCGCGCGGAGCCCGCGGGCGCCGGTACCCCGCTTCATGGCCTCGCGGGCCACCGCCGCCACCGCGTCGTCGGTGAACTTCAGCCGCACTCGCTCCAGCTCGAAGTACTTCTGGTACTGCTTGATGACGGCGTTCTTCGGCTCCCTGAGGATGCGGACGAGCGCCTGCTCGTCGAGGTCGTGGAGGGTGGCCACCACCGGCAGCCGGCCCACGAACTCGGGGATCATCCCGAACTTCAGCAGATCCTCCGGTTGAACCATGGCAAGAAGATCGCCCACGCGCCGCTCCTCGCGGCTCTTCACCTCGGCCCCGAAGCCCATCCCGCTCTTCCCCACGCGGCTCTCGACGATCTTGTCGATGCCCACGAAGGCGCCGCCGCAGACGAAGAGGACGTTGGTCGTGTCGACCTGGATGAACTCCTGGTGGGGATGCTTGCGCCCGCCCTGGGGTGGCACGTTGGCCACCGTGCCCTCGAGGATCTTCAGGAGCGCCTGCTGGACCCCCTCGCCGGAGACGTCACGGGTGATCGACGGGTTCTCGGACTTGCGGGCGATCTTGTCGATCTCGTCGATGTAGACGATGCCGCGCTGGGCGCGCTCCACGTCGTAGTCGGCGGCCTGGAGCAGGCGCAGGATGATGTTCTCGACGTCCTCGCCCACGTAGCCGGCCTCGGTGAGGGTGGTGGCATCGGCGATGGTGAACGGGACCTGGAGCATCTTGGCGAGGGTCTGGGCGAGAAGGGTCTTGCCGGAGCCGGTGGGGCCGATGAGGAGGATGTTGGCCTTCTGGAGCTCCACCTCCCCGGCATCCGCCCCCGCCTCGATGCGCTTGTAATGGTTGTGGACGGCGACGGCGAGGATCTTCTTGGCCCGCTCCTGCCCCACCACGTACTGATCGAGCACCTGCTTGATCTCGGAGGGCTTGGGGAGGCTCCGGATCTCCCGACTCTTTTCCTCTTCCCACTCCTCCGCGATGATGTCGTTGCAGAGCTCGATGCACTCGTCGCAGATGTAGACGGTGGGGCCGGCGATGAGCTTGCGGACGTCGTTCTGGCTCTTGCCGCAGAACGAGCACTTCAGCGATCCGCCGCCCTCGCGCTGACGGGCCATGCGCTACTTCTGGACCGCGACCGCCACGTCGCTCACCGGCCGCGGCGTCGGCTTGGACGAGATGACCTCGTCGACGATCCGGTACTCCTTGGCCTGCTCCGCGGTCATGAAGAAGTCGCGGTCGGTGTCGCGCTGGATCTTGTCCATCGACTGCCCGGTGTGGTGCACGAGGATGCGGTTGAGCTCCTCGCGCATCCGGAGGATCTCCTTGGCCTGGATGTCGATGTCGGTGGCCTGGCCCTGCACGCCGCCGAGGGGCTGGTGGATCATGATGCGCGAGTGCGGCAGCGCGAAGCGCTTGCCCTTGGTCCCCGCGGTGAGAAGGAGGGCGCCCATGGAGGCGGCCTGGCCCATGCAGATCGTGGAGATGTCCGGCTTCACGTACTGCATCGTGTCGTAGATCGCCATCCCCGCCGTCACCGAGCCGCCCGGCGAGTTGATGTAGAGGTTGATGTCCTTGTCGGGGTCATCGGCCTCGAGGAAGAGCATCTGCGCGATGACGAGGTTGGCGATCTCGTCCTCGATATAGGTCGGGAGGAAGATGATTCGCTCCTTGAGAAGCCGCGAGAAGATGTCGAACGCCCGCTCCCCGCGGGGCGTTTGCTCGACCACCATCGGCACCAGGCCCATCGGACGCCTCCTTGCCATGTTTAAGTAGTGTACCTCAGGCGGTGATCTGGGCCTTCTCGATCAGGAAGTCGAGGGTCCGTGCCTCCCGCAGGGAGTAGCGGAGGCTGTCCAGGTCGCCGCTCTGCTCCATCATGCGCTTCACCGCCGGGGCCGGCCGCTGGGAGGCCTGGGCGATCCGCTCCACCTCGGCGTCCACCTGCTCCTCGCCGGGAGCCAGGCCTTCCTTCTCGGCGATGGCCTCGAGAATGAGGGCCCGCTTGACCGCCTTCTCCGCGCCGGGCTTGAGATCCTCGAGGAGCTTCTTGTAGTCCCAAGGCAGCTGGTCGGGGTTCACGCCCTGGCGCCGCAACCGCTCGCGGGTGTGCTCGATCTGGTGGCCCACCTGGCGGAGCACGAGGGACTCGGGCACCTGGAAGTCGTGGGAGGCGAGCAGGGCCTCGACTACCGCGTCCTCGAGCCCGTTGCGATTCTCGCGGTCGCGCCGGGCCTGGAGGTCTTTGCGCAGCGCCTCCTTGAGCGCATCCAGCGTCTCGAAGGCGCCCATGCCCTTGGCGAACTCGTCGTCGAGGGCGGGCAGGATCTTCTCCTTGACCTCCTTCACCATCACCGTCGCCTCGCCCGACTTGCCGCGCAGGGCCTCGTTGCGGTGGTCCTCGGCGAACTTGAGCCGGATTGTTCGGCTTGCGCCGGCGGCTAATCCGATCACCGCTTCCTCGATCTCGGGAAGCACCGAGCCCTGGCCGAGGAGGAAGCTGTAGTCCTTCTCCTCGCGCGCGTCCATGCCCTCGGGGGTGAGCGTGTAGTCCATGATGACGAGGTCGCCGAGGTCGGCGGTACGCTCCACCGCGCGGAACTCCGCGTGCTGCTCGCGGAAGTGGTTGATCGCCTCGTCCACCTCCTCTTCGCCGAGCGGCTTGGGCGCATGCGTGACGCCCAGGCCGGTGTAGGCGCCGAGCGCGATGGCGGGCTTGATCTCGACCACCGCCGAGAAGGACAGGGGCGCGTTCTCCTCGAGGGTCACTTCCTGCAGGTCCGGCTCCTCGACGGGCTTGAGCCGTGTCTCGTCGAGAGCCTGCCGGTACACCTCGGGAATGAGGCTGCGGGCGACCTCCTGCTTCACGTCATCGGAGAAGTGCAGCTTGATCATGCTGCGGGGGACCTTGCCCTTGCGGAAGCCGGGCAGCCGCGCCTCGCGCTGCACGCGGTTGAAGGCCTTCTCCCACGCCGCGGCGACCACCTCCGGCGCCTCCTCGACCTGTAGGCGGCGCTTGCACGCTCCCATCTCCTCGACGGCGACTTTCATCGTAGCTCCTGACTGGAATTGGTGCGAGAGGGGGGAGTTGAACCCCCACGGGTATGACCCTCTGGATCCTAAGTCCAGCGCGTCTGCCAGTTCCGCCACTCTCGCACGATCGAATTCACGCCCGGCTTCGGGGAACTTCCTGGCGGGCGACGGTCCCAAGAATAGCACAGGGATCGAGCGGCCAATGGCGGCGGAGGGACGGCGAGCGACCCCCATCCCTCGTGCTCGCAGTGTGAGCGAGACGCTACCCGCAGGCGTCTCGGCGGGGGGTCAGATCGGGCGCGCGCTCAGCGAGGCGGGGCGAGCGGGACGACGCGCTTCCAATCTTTCTTCATGCTGACCACGTTCCAGCCGCTCTTCTTCGCGAAGGTCATGAGGGCATCGCTATCGCGCGCGACCTGGTCGTGCTGCACCACCATCATCAAGCGCGCGCCTCCGCCATGTGTCCGGCGCCGCCCCGCGACCGGCTCGGGGGGAAGCCCGTAGGCCCGCCCGGTCGCGGGGCGCGCGAGCTCGAGGCCTCCCCCCGACACGACGAACGTCTTGAAGCCGTGGGACCGGAGATAGGCGAGCAGCTCGAGCATGGGCTGATACACGGCTTTCGGGGCGATGGCCACGATCTGATCGAGCTCCGCCGGCGTCATGCCGGCGTGCGTGGCCATCACCATGCGGAGCGACGAGTCGTTGCGGGGCGCCAATGCCTTCGCGCGGTCGAGCGCGAAGGTCAGCTCGGCGTACAGGGGCTGCTCCGCCCAGAGCGTGCCGTCATTGTCGAAGACGGCGACGCGCTCGGGCACCGGCACGAAATCGGGACTGCCCTCCGTGGTGACTTTCGCGACGAAGTCGACGATGGCCGTCTTCGACGGACCGTCGTTCCAGGAGGGCAGCCGGTCCTGGGCGCGGACCGCCGTCGCGCCCAACGCCAGCGCGATCGAGACGAGAGCGGCGAGCCGCGCCCCGGCCATGCTACTTCCCGTGACCTTCCTTCATCTTCTCCATCACTTCGTCTAGGTTGAAGCTGGCCGCCTTCTGCCGCTGCGGATATTCCCTGAAGGTCATCAGGAACCTTGCCACGAAATCCTGCGCGGGCACGAACGCGAATACATGATTGATGACCCAGTCGTAGTAGGTGTTCGAGGTGATGTCCGCTCGCTCGTAGGGATCCATGCGGAGGTTGAAGATCTTCGGGAACCGAAGGGTCACGAACGGTTCCGCCCAGATGCGCAGCGTCCCGGTGACCCGTTGCTCCATGAAGACGAATTTCCAGTTGTCGTACCGCAGTCCGGTCACTTGCTGGTCGTCGTTGATGTACAAGAACGACTCCCGCGGGCTCTTGTCGACCTGCCCGGTCAGGTGCGGCACGAGGTTGTAGCCATCGAGGTGGACCTTGTAGGTCATGCCGCCGACCTGGTAGCCCTTGAGCAGCTTGTCCGTCACCTGAGCGTCTCCCGCCAGGGCCAGCAAGGTGGGCAGCCAGTCGTGGTGGGCGACCATCTCGTTGGAGATCTGGCCCGGCTTGATCTTGCCCGGCCAGCGGACGATGGCGGGCACGCGGTAGGCCCCTTCCCAGTTCGTGTTCTTCTCGCTGCGGAACGGCGTCATGCCCGCGTCGGGCCACGAGTTCATGTGCGGGCCGTTGTCGGTGGAGTACATCACGAAGGTGTTGTTGGCAATGCCGAGATCGTCCAGCGCCTTGAGGACTTGGCCGACGTTCTTGTCGTGGTCGATCATGGTGTCGTGATACGGGCTCTGCCACCGTCCGGACTGACCGATGCTCGCGGCCTTCGTGTGGGTCCGGAAATGCATGTGGGTGAAGTTCACCCACAAGAAGATCGGTTTCCCGGCCCGATGCTGCCGCTGGATGAAGTCCACCGCCCGCCCGGCGATGTCGTCGTCGATGGTCAACATTCGCTGCTTCGTCAGCGGGCCGGTGTCCCGGCACACCTGCTTGCCGACCTTGCCGAAGCGCGGATCGACGGTCGCATCGTCGGTGGCCGAGGCCTTACAGTCCAGCACGCCACGGGGGCCGAACTTGGCACGGAATGCCGGATCCTTCGGATAGTCGGGCAGCTCGGGCTCTTCCTCGGCGTTCAAGTGGTAGAGATTGCCGTAAAACTCGTCGAAGCCGTGCACCGTCGGTAGGAACTCGTTCCGGTCGCCCAGGTGGTTCTTGCCGAACTGCCCGGTGGCGTAGCCCAGCGGCTTGAGCATTTCTGCGATCGTCGGATCTTCCTTCCGCAGGCCCAGGGTGGCGCCGGGGAGGCCGACCTTGGTCATCCCTGTGCGCAGGCCGGACTGGCCGGTGATGAACGACGCCCGGCCGGCGGTGCAGCTCTGCTCCGCGTAGTAGTCCGTGAACATCATGCCTTCCTTCGCGAGGCGGTCGATGTTGGGCGTCTTGTAGCCCATCACGCCGTGCGAGTAGGCGCTGATGTTGGACTGGCCGATGTCGTCACCCCAGATGATGACGATGTTGGGCTTGGCTCCCGCCTGCTGCGCCAGGGCACCCGACGCCCCGAGGGCAATCACGGCGGCTGCTATTGCCAGAGCAAACAGGGCCCGACGCATCCGGCCCCCGGCTACGAGAATCTCCATCTCACGCCTCCTTGTCGGCACGAGGTTCGGCCTGACGAAGGATCGCGTCGGGGGCGACCGTCCGGGTATCGGACCTTGGTCCTATGGGACCTCGGTCCTACTAGGCCTTCCCTGGCTCCGTTTCCTGAAGGCCCTCGGCGAGGAGCTGGTGAAGCCGCGGCGTCATGGCGTCGCGGGCCGCCGCGTAACCCTCGCTCACCGCGGGGACGTCCCAGCGCTCGATCACCGCGTCCGGGGGCGCGAGCGCGGTGAGGTCGCAGCCGAACTCCACGACCCGCCAGGCTCCCTCGAGATCCCCGCGCGTCACCAGGCGCGGGCGCGCGGCCCCCATCTCCACACCGTCCGCGCGCAGTCCAGCGACGGCGGCAGGGGTCAGCTCGGGGTCGGGCTCCGTGCCGCGGGCGCGCACGTCGACGGCGAGTCCGCGCGCGGCGGCCAGGCGCTTGAAGTGCTCGGCGGCCACCACGCTCTTGGCCGCCCCGTGCAGACAGACGAAGACCACTTTCCGCGTCATGGTTATCCCTTCAGCCCGAAGGCAAGCAGGCCCAGCGCGGCGCCGCCGGCGATGAGGAATGGCTCGGGCACCTTGAAGCGCCAGATCACCAGGAGGGCGACGGCGCCGATGATGAGAGTGGGGACGTCGAAGATGGCGCGTCGGGCGAGCACCACGCACGCCCCCGCGATCGCCCCGGTGGTCGCGGCCGTCACGCCGTTGACGAAGGCCCGAAGCTGCGGATTGCCGCTCCAGCGATCGAACCAGGGGTACGGGATCACCACGAAGAAGTACACGGGAAGGAAGACCCCGATGGCCGCGACGAGCGCCCCCACCTGCCCCGCCACCAGATAGCCGATGAAGGCCACCGTGATCACGACCGGGCCGGGAGTGATCATGGCCACCGCCACCGCGTCGAGGAACTGCTGGTCGTTGAGCCAGCGATGCTCCTGCACCACGCCGCCGTAGAGGAACGGCACGATGGCGAGCCCGCTCCCGAACACGAACGCGCCGGCCTTGGCGAAGAAGGCGAGGAGCTTCCAGATGACGTCCATGGGCGCGGGCTCGCCGAGCCCCTGATAGAGCCAGAGGGGCGCCAGCGCCCAGAGCGATACGGGCGCGCCCCGGACGCGGCGGAGCCAGGCCGGCGGCGCTTCCACCATCATGACGAGCAGGCCGGCGGCGAGGAAGACGAGGGCTCCTTCCGACTCGGTGATCACGGTCAGGACCGCGCTCACCGCCCCGATGGCCCACAGCAGGCGGTCGCGGCCGTTGGTGGTGAGATTCAGCTTCCAGGCCGCACGCGCGATGATGGCGATCACCGTCGCACCCACCCCGTAGAAGACGGCCTGCATCCAGGACAGCCCGCCGTAGCGGACATAGAGCATGCCGATCGCCACCGTCATGAGATAGGAGGGCAGGATGAAGGCCAGCCCGACGAGAGTCGCCCCCCAGACGCGCGAGTGGATGAAGCCCAGGCAGATGGCGAGCTGGGCCGCCAGGGGTCCGGGCGCGATCTGGGAGAGCACGAGGCTCTTCTTGTACTCCTCCAAGGTGAACCAGCGGCGCTTCTCCACGAGGTCGCGCTGCATGGCGCCAAGAAGAGCGGGGGGGCCGCCGAAGCCGAGGCTCCCCAGATAGAGGAAGTAGCGCACGAGCTGCCGCCCGGAGGGGCGGGAGGCGTCCGTCACGACTTTTCCCCGATCGAGGCGTAGAGGCCGTCGAAGAGCGTCATGCCGTGGGCCAGCGCCTCGTGGTCGTCCTTGAGCGCGGCGAGCACCCCGCGCAGCGCGGCGTCGATGCCGCGCGCCTCCTCGCGCTCGTACTTGCCGTCGCGCAGATCGGCCTCGTGGACGATCTCCGCGAGCACGGCGAGCCGGCGGTCGCGCAGGCCCGAGCGCTTGAGCAAGGTCTCGAAGGTGCAGTCCTCGCCTTGATGCCCGAACTCCGCGCCGAGGGTGTCGAACGGGACGGCCTCGGCGGGAAAGTCCGCCGGCGCAGCGAAGAGGAATTCCGCCGACGGGTCGATGAAGCGCTTGATCAGCCACGCGGAGGCGATCCGGTCCACGTGGGGGCGCGGCCGCGTCGCCCAGCGGCGGCCTTGCAGCTCGGTGAGCGGCGTGAGGGGGGCGCGCTCCGCGGTCCGCCCCTTGGGAGGGTTCAGTCGCATCTCGATGGTCTCCTTCACCCGGGTCGCCTCGCGCGCCCCCGGCGCCTCGAAGAAATCAATCTCGCGCAGCCGCTCGAGCTCACGCCCCAACCGGCGCATCTCGTCCTCGCGCGTCACCACCGCGCGGCCCGTCGCCCGGCCCTCCAGGCCCTTGGCGAGCTTGCGGTAGCGGGCGGTCAGGTCCGCATAGTCGCGGTTGCGCGCGTCGTGGAAGAGGCGGATCACGTCCGCCGGACGCATGTTCTCGATCCGGTCCACCTTCAGGAGGGTGGCGTCGCCGCCGTCCCGCTGAATCTCCTGGGAGAGCCACTCGAACCGCTCGGTGTGCTCGAGGCTCCACGGCAGGAGATACACGCTGCTCTTGAGGGCCACCGCGCCCATCGCGCGCAGTTTCCGCCAGGCGCGCACGCGCAGGCTCGAGGGATGCGGGGGCAGGCTCACGATGAGGACGAGCCAGCCCCCCTCAGCGCCCGTGCCCGTCATCAGCACCCCGCCCCCGCGCGGCGCGCGCGGCAGAAGGCGTACAGGGCGTCGTACATGGGGAACTGAGCCTCCATGTTGGCGAAGTCGTCGGCGGCCAGCGCCCGGAAGCCGGAAGCGGCAGCGTAGAGTCCAGCGGACTCCGGGGTCAGGGTGCGGGCGTCGGTGTCGGCCCCGCGCACGATCAAGGCGAGATCACCGAGCGCGGGATCGTCGAGCTCGTACTTGTCCAGGAAGGCGTCGAACGAGCAGCGCTCGCCGTGATGACCGAGCTCCACCCCCGGCACGTCGTAGGGAATGGCCGCCTCGCGCTTCGCCACCGCCATGACCTCGGCCGGCGGAACGAAGAGGAAGGTCGGCTCCTTGTCCACGAAGCGGCTGATGAGCCAGGGGCAGGCGATCCGATCCACGCGCGCTTTCTCTCGGGTGACCCACTTCATGCTGTTCTCCTCTTCTGGTTACTGTGTTTCAGTGATGCATCACATGTTGCATCGTACACCGTGGCCACCGGTTGTCAAGGCCGATTTCTTGAGGGACAGCCCAGGGGCCCCGCCTACCCTCGTTAGGAAAGGAGGACGTCCATGGCCAGCCTCGCGGACACCGTCGCCCAGGCCGGATCGCGGCTCGGGCTCAAGAGCATGCCGGACAAGCAGCTCGCCTACGGCGTGCGTGACGGATATCTCGTGGAGCTCGCATGCGGGCGCAACGGCAACAGCGACTGCATCGTCGAGATCATCCGGCACGGCGATCCCGCACGCGACGCCGCCGTGCGCGAGGCGATCGGCCGCTCCGCCGAGGTGGCCGCCAAGGGCGTCAAGCCCCGGCGGGTCAAGGTCGAGGACGGACTCGTCATCCACCGGCACCCCGTGGTGTTCTTCCAGCGCCCCCGCGCCGACGCAGTGACGGGCGAGGTCGAGGCCCTCCTGCGCGCGGTCCGGACGGCGAGCGCACCCGCGCCCGCTCGATGCCGGCTCTGCGGCAGCGACAGCGGCGCCGAGCCCGTGCTGCTCAACGACGTGGTGGATCGCGTCTGCCCTGCTTGCGCCGAGCGGCTGGGCCACGAGATCCGTCAGGCGATCGAGCGCTACGAGGCGGCGCCCACCAATCTGCCCCTGGTCGTGCTCGCCGCCGCCGGCCTCGCCGTGGTCGCCGCGATCGGGTGGGCCGGCGTCGCGATCGCCATCGGCCGCGTCTTGTGGCTGGTGGCGATCGGCGCGGGGCTGCTCATCGGCTGGGGCACGACCCGCGCGGCGGGCAAGGGCGGGCCGCTGACTCAAGGCCTCGCCGCCGCGTCCACGGTGGCCTCGGTGCTCCTCGGCGAGCTGTTGCTGGTCGCCTACCACGTCCAGCAGCAGGCGCGGCGCGCGAGCCAGCAGGTGGACTGGGTGGCCTTCGCGGCCTCCGCGCTCACCATCCTGTGGCAGCTCGGCGGCGAAGCCCTGTTCGCCCTGATCGGCGCGCTCATCGGCGCCTGGTACGCGACCCGCTGGGCGGCCCGCCCGAAGATCGAAGCCCGCGTCGAGAAGGCCTGAAGGGCCCTCAGGCGGCGGGCGCCCACGGGAGCCCGGCTCCCGCGCGAAGCGCCTTCTCGTAGGCCGCGGCGGCCGCCGCCACGTCCCCGAGCGCGACCCCGGAGCTGTCGAACACGATGACTTCGTCCGCGGCGCGCCGGCCCGGCCGGATTCCCGCGAGCACCTCACCCAGCTCGGCGCGCACGTCCTCCCGCTTCATGAGGCCGGCGACGATGGCGTGGTGCAGATCGCCGATGGTCGCGCACTGCTCGAGGCTGTCCACGACCACCGCGCTCGCGGCGAGCAGATCCGGGGCGATCTCCTGCTTGAGGGGATTGTCGGCGCCCACCGCGGCCACGAGGGTGCCCGGCGCGACATCCCCCCGGAACAGGATCGGGGTCCGCGAGGGCGTACACGTCACGCAGACCTGGCTCCGTCGGGTGGCGCCCGCCAGGTCCGCCGTCGCCTCCACCGCGAACCCGAGCTCCGCCGTCATTTCTTGCGCGAAACGGCGGGCGCGGGCGGGATCGAGATCGTGTACCCAGGCGCGCTCGAGGCGCAGCACGCGGGCGAGAGCGCGGAGATGCGCCGCTCCCTGGGCGCCGCAGCCGGCGAGCGTCAAGGCACGGGCCTCGGCGGGCGCGAGGGCCTGGACCGCCGCCGCCGTGGTGGCCGCCGTCCGCAGGCTGGTGATCTCCATCGAGTCGAGCAGCGCGAGGGGGCTCCCGTCGTTCCCATCGCAGAGCACGACCACGCCCTGTATCGTGGGCAGCCCTCGGCGCGCGGGGTTGTCGGGAAAGTTCGCGTTGATCTTGGCCGCGAAGTAAGGCCGGCCCAGATCCACCAGGGCCGCCTTCAGGTGGAACCCACCCCCTTCCGCGTGCACGCTCAGGACGGCGGGCGGGGCGGCGCGACCCATCGCGTGCAGGATCAGGGCGCGCCGGACGGCCTCGCGGCACTCATCCGGGGTGAGAAGGGCAGTTACCTCGGCTCGGCCAAGGAGAAGCGCGCTTTTGTTTCCTGGTGGCAACATGTGTTGCATTCCACCAGGAAGCCGGGCTCATGTCAAGAGACGGGGCGACGTCCCACGAAATTCAGGGGTTTGATGGACATCACGACCTCGCCGTCCTGGTTGCGCAGCTCGCAGTGCATCCGGACGAGGCCGCGATCCGGCTTCGAGCGCGACGGGATCAGCTCCAGCACCGTGGAGCGAAGGGTGAGCGTGTCGCCGGGGCGCACGGGCTTGAGCCAGCGCAGCTCGTCGATGCCCGGGGAACCCAGCGAGGCCACCTCGCGGAACAGCGAGTCGTAGAAGAGCCGCATCATCAGCGAGCCCGAGTGCCAGCCGCTGGCGATGAGGCTTCCGTACATGGTCTGGCGGGCGGCCGCCTCGTCGGTGTGGAACGGCTGCGGGTCGAAGTCGCGGGCGAAAGCGAGGATCTCATCCTTCGTGATGGTCCGCGCGCCGCTCTCCACGACGTCCCCGACCTTGAAGTCCTCGAAGTAGCGGATGGCCATGGGGCGCCTCAGAGGAGCGGCCGCGCCAGCGCGACGAAGCGCGGCACCTCGGGCTCCGGGCCCTTGAGCAGGACGGTGGCGGTAGCGGCGACCGAGGCGCCCGCGCGCCCGAGCAGGCGGCACGCCGCGCGCACCGTCCCGCCGGTGGCAACGACATCATCCACCAGGAGTACCCGGCGCCCCTCCACGAGGGCGAGGTCGAGCGGGTCGAGCACGAGCGACTGCGCGCCCGCGGTGGTGATGCTCGCGGCCTCCTCGACCAGCGGGGCGCGGGGCGCGCGCGGCATGTAGTTCTTGAGCCCCTTGCGGAGCACCACGTAGCGGTCCACCCCGAACGACTCCACCAGCACCTGCACCATGCCCACCGCCTTGGACTCGGAGCAGACCACGGTGTCGAAGGAGGCGTCGGGCGCGATCCCCTCGTCGGAGAGCCGCTCGTAGAGCAGCTCGCCGCAGCGCTGATTGAGCCGTCCCTGCCCCAGCAGATTGAACGAGGCGATGTACTGGCGCGCGCCGTGCAGCCGCGTGATGGGCCGGTCGGTGGTGAGGGCGCGCGGCGCGATGCGCAGCTCGTACCAGCCCACCACGTCGCCGGGGGCGCCGCCCGCGCCGGGGGTGCCGACGTTGCCGTCGGCCAGACGCCAGCCCTGCGTGTCCGCCAGCTCTCGCGCCAGCCAGCCCGCCTCCGCGGGCCCGCCGGCCTCGAGGGTGGTGAGGCACTCGATGCCCGCGTCGCGCAGGGCCAGCCGCGCGTCGTCGTCCACGACGCCCCGCGGGAGCACGGCGGCCGGCCGCGCGTCCGCCCGGCCGCCAAGCGCCGCCACTGCGCGGGTGGCGTCGGCATAGGCCCCGATGATCACCGGCGAGGTCATCGCGACCGCGCTCATGCGCCCTCGCGCAGCGCCGCCGCGATCGCATCCGCCATCTCGAGCGTGCCCGCCTGGCCGCCGAGATCACGGGTGCGCACGCGCCCGGCCGCGAGCACGCGCTCGGCGGCGGCCCGGATGCGCTCGGCGGCGGCGGGCTCGCCCTCGTCGCGCAGAAAGGCGCAGGCGGCGAAGGTGAGCGGCAGGGGATTCGCGCGGTCCACGCCCACCACCTCCCGCGGCGCCCCGTGTATGGACTCGTAGACGCGGAGCCCGGGCCCATAATTGATGCCCACGGTGGCGGAGATGCCGCCCACCAGGCCCGCGCCCAGGTCGCTCAGGAGATCGCCGTAGAGGTTCCCCGTCACGAGCATCTCGAACTGTCCGGGATTGGACACGAGCTGCATACAGCAGTTGTCCACGATCATCTCCCGCGCCTGGATCCCGGGGAACCCGCGCGCAGTCTCGCGGAAGCACTCGAGGAAGAGGCCGTCGGCGAGCTTGAGGATGTTGGCCTTGTGGATGCAGTGGATGCTCTTCCGGCCCTCCGCGCGGGCCAGATCGAAGGCGAAGCCGCAGACCCGGCGACATGCGGCCTCCGTAACCACCTTGATGCTCTGGACCACGCCCGACACGATCTCGTGCTCGCCCGCGGTGTAGAGGTCCTCGGTGATCTCGCGCACGAGGAGGATGTCCACGTCGCGAAAGCGGGCGGGCAGGCCGGCGAGGTTCCGCAGCGGCCGCACCGACGCGAAAAGGCCGAGCGTGCGGCGCAGCTCGACGTTGAAGTTGGTCTCGTGGCTGTCCGGCGGGTTCAGGAGCTTGGTCTTGAGCGCGCGCCCCGCCGTCCGCACCGCGTCCAGCATGGCGCGCGGCAGGGCCGGCAGCCCCTTGACCAGGGCCGCCTCGCCCGCCTCGAACACGCGCCACCGGGCGTCCACGCCGGCGGCGGCCAGGATGCGCTCCACCGCCGCCGCCTCGTCCAGCCCGACGCCGCCCCCCTGGACGAGGACGATCTCTCGGCTCACGCCGGCGCCCCGCCGCGCGTCAGGCCGGCGATGATCTCGTCGGTGAGGCTGCGTGTCGTCCCCTGCCCGCCCAGGTCTCGCGTGAGCCCGCGCCCGCGCGCGAGCGTGTCCATCACCGCCGCCTCGATGCGCCGCGCCGCCTCGCGGTGGCCGATGTGATCGAGGAGAAGCGCGGCGGAGCGGATGATCGCGATGGGATTCGCGAGCCCCTTGCCCGCGATGTCGGGGGCACTGCCGTGCACCGCCTCGAACACCGCGTAGCGCGTCCCGATGTTGGCGCCGGGGACCAGGCCGAGGCCGCCCACCAGCCCCGCGCACAGGTCGCTGATGACGTCGCCGAAAAGGTTCTCCATCACGAGCACGTCGAAGCGGGAGGGGTCGAGCGCCAGCTCCATGCAGAGGTTGTCGATGCGCCGCTCCTCGAAATCGATGAAGGGGTAGGCCTCCGCGACGTTGCGGGCGGCGTTCAGGAAAAGGCCGTCGGAGAGCCGCAGCACGTCGACCTTGTGGCAGAAGGTCACGCGCCGCCGGCCCTCGCGCCGCGCCAGCTCGAACGCGAACTGCACGATGCGCTCGGCGGCGGCGCGGGTCACGATGCGCAGGCTCTCGATCACTCCCGGCACCACCACGTGCTCGAGGCCGGAGTACAGGCCCTCGGTGTTCTCGCGCACGACCACGAGGTCGACACGCTCGAAGGGCACCTTGACGCCGGGGAGCGTGCGCACCGGCCGTACGCTCGCGAAGAGGTCCAGCTCCTGGCGCAGCCGCACGTTGATCGAGCGGAAGCCCTCGCCGATGGGCGTGGTGCAGGGGCCCTTCAGCGCCACTCGGTGCCGCCGCACCGCCTCGAGGGTGGCCCCCGGCAGGGGATCGCCGAAGCGCTCGGCGGCGGCCACGCCGGCATGCGCGATCTGCCATTCGATGCGGACACCGGCCGCCGCCACCACCTCCTGCGCCGCCGCCGCGACCTCCGGCCCGATGCCATCGCCGGGGACGAGCACGACCTTCATGGTCGATCACTATATACTGCTTCCACACGGAGGCTCTCCAATGAGCTGGATTCACGAGACGCGCGAGGACGTCGCGGACGGCGCGCTGAAGGACGCGTACGCGCGTATCGTCCGCGCGCTCGGCCGTGTCATTCCCTTCTACCGCGCCTACAGCGTGAGCCCGCCGCATCTCCACGCCCACCTGGACTTCTACGAGCGCGTGGCCAAGCTGGGCGTGATGTCGAAGCGGCGGAGGGAGATGATCGCGGTGGCCGTCTCCGCCACGAACGGCTGCCGCGACTGCACCGCGCTGCACGCGGGGCTGCTCCGCGCCCACCGCGTGCCCGAGGACGTGGTGGCCGCGCTCGCCACCGATCCCGCGCGCGCGCTCGCCGAGGGGAAGGTCGAGGGGGCGGACGCCGTCGTGCTCGGCTACGCGCTCAAGCTCACCCGCACGCCGGGCGCGATGCGGGCGGAGGACGTGGCGGCCCTGCGCGAGGCCGGGCTCTCGGAGACGGAGGTGTTCGAGGTGGCGATGCACACCGGCTACTTCAACTACACCAACCGGGTCGGCGTGGGCCTCGGAGTGGAGCCGGAGTAGTACACTGCCGCCACGGAGGGATGGCCATGCCCTCGACCCGGACCGCTCGTGCGCTGCTCCTCGCCCTCGCCATCATCGCCACGCTCGGGTTCGCCGCCGCCGAACGCGCGGCGGCGGCGCCGGAAGGCACCATGACCTGGGGCGTGCACGTCACGCTCGCCACTCGCTGGCTCGATCCCGCGGAGACGGAGGCGCTCGTCACGCCCTTCATGGTGCTCTACGCGATCCACGACGCGCTGGTGAAGCCGATGGCCGGCGCCGCCTCGGGTCCGAGCCTCGCCGAGTCGTGGACGGTGTCGCGCGACGGGCTCGCCTACGACTTCGTGCTGCGCAAGGGCGTCAAGTTCCACAACGGCGACGCGCTCACGTCCGAGGACGTGAAGTACTCCTTCGACCGCTACAAGGGCGCCGCCGCCAAGCTCATCAAGGACCGCGTCAAGGAGGTGCAAACGCCCGACGCCCAGCGGGTCCGCATCGTCTTGAAGGAGCCGTGGCCGGACTTCATGGCGTTCTTCGGCACCACCGCCTCGGGCATTGGCTGGGTGGTGCCGAAGAAGTATGTGGAGAAGGTGGGCGAGGAGGGCTTCAAGAAGGCGCCGGTGGGCGCGGGCCCGTACAAGGTGGTCTCGTTCAATCCCGGCGTGGACCTGGTGCTGGAGGCCTACGAAGGCTACTGGCGCAAGCCGCCCAGCATCAAGCGGCTCGTGCTGCGGACCATCACCGACGAGTCCACCCGGGCCGCCGCGGTGAAGCGCGGCGAGGTGGACATCGCCTATCTCGTCACCGGCCCCATCGCCGAGGAGCTCAAGCGCACGCCCGGCCTCAAGGTCGCCTCACCGCTCCCGTCACTGGGCAAGTTCTGGCTGGACTTCCCCGAGCAGGGCAACGCCAAGTCACCGTGGCACGATCAACGCGTGCGCCTGGCCGCGAGCCTGGCGGTGGATCGCAAGGCGGTGAGCGACGCCGAGTGGCTTGGCTTCGCGCGGCCCTCGGGCGGCATCGTCCCCAAGGCGATGGACTTCGCGCTCGACCTGCCGCCGCATCCCTACGATCCGGCCAAGGCCAAGAGCCTGCTCGCCGAGGCCGGTTACCCCAACGGGTTCGACGGCGGCGACTTCACGCCGTTTCCGCCCTACTTCTCCATGGGTGAGGCCATCGCCAACTACCTGCGCGCAGTCGGCATCCGCACGCGGGTGAAGACCATGGAGCGCGCGGCCTTCCTCACCGCGTGGCGCGAGAAGAAGATCCCCGGCGTGATCATGGCCCTGGTCGCCCCGGCGGGGAACGCGGCCACGCGGCTCGAGCCCTATGTGACCCGCGAGGGCTTCTACTCCTACGGCGTGATCCCCGAGGCGGAGGACCTGTACATCCGCCAGTCTCGCGAGCTCGACCGGAAGAAGCGCGAGGCCATGCTGCACCAGATCCAGAGGCTCATCGTGGATCGCGTGACGCACGCGCCCCTCATGGAGTCGGCATTCCTCTGGGCGGTGGGACCCCGGGTGGAGAAGTCCGGGATGAGCGTCATCCCCGGCCATGCCTACTCCTCGCCCTACGAGGACCTGAAGCTGAAGAAGCAGTAGGCGGGCGCCCGGTCCTAGTCGAGCGCGGCCAGCACGCGGGCGAGGTTGGCCCCGACCGTCGCCGCGCTCTCGAGCCTCAGCACGGGGCCCGGGAGCGCGGCGAGCCACGCATTGTGCATCTGCAGGCAGCGGTACTCACTGTCCTTCTCGAGGTCGCCCTCGTCGTAGCCCGCCGCCCACTGCAGGAACGCGGTGGAGCCCGCGTGCATCGCGCCGCCCGGGCCGATGGCCGCCTCGCCGTAGCGCACGATCTCGCGGGCGCGCAGGCGCGCCATGCGGAGATCGGCGGGGATCCAGAGGAACACCACCAGGTCGAAGAGGGGGATGAACACATCGCCCCAGCCGCAGAGCGACCCCGAGAGCGCCCAGCCGCCGGGCTTTTCGAGATCCGCGCGCAGCAGCGCCACCCGCGCCTCGCGCTCGCGGATGTGCTGGAACGGCGGGTCCGACGGCAGCCAGAAGTAGGCGTCGGTGTCGAGGTGCGGGCAGCCGCGGCGCACCGCCAGCGCGGCGGCCAGCGTGGTCGTGCCCGACCCGGAAGCGCCGACGAAGTGGACGCGCTTGGTCACCCGCCGCGCTCAGCGCTTCAGCAGGGGCTCCAGCTCGTCGAGGTGCTCCCGCCGATGCTCGGCGCGCAGGAGCGAGACCGGCGTCCCCGCCGCCTTGTTCTTCTCGATGATGTCGTCGCGGAGTCCGGCCACCTTGGCGTCCGTCGCCCGCGCGATAGACAGGGCCAGCTCGGCGGCCCGGCGGGGTGGCATGGCCAGGAACATCGGCTTGGCGGCGTCATTGACCCAGTCGACATCGCCGGGCTCGCTCGCCGGGGCCTTCCCCGACTTCTCCCACTGGTCCAGGAGCAGGAAGGCGCGCTGATCCCAGAAGGCGAGGTGGGCGAGCACCCCGGCCACCGTCCAGTCGCCCGGCGTGGGGCGCTGCAGGTCGGCGTCACTCACGCGGGCGACGAAGGCCTCCAGGCGGGCGCGCTGCTTGTCGTTCTCGGCGTTGTGGCTACGGTCGGCGGCCATGACAAGACCTCCTCGAAGAGATTGGGCTCGGTCATTAAACCCCGGCGAAGGCCTCGTGTGAAGCCTCCCCGCGGCGGGCTACGCGAGGCCCTGCCGCGTCAGGCCGACGATGGGCAGCTCCCGCGTCCGCTCGTCGGCGGCGGTAGCGCGCTGGAGGCGTTCGGCGGCGGCGCGCACCTCGCGGTGGACCTGGTCGGCGTCCACGTTGGCGAAGCGCCCGTCGCGGTAGATGATCTTGCCGCCGACCATGGACAGCGTCACGTTCCGCCCCGTCTCGGCGTAGACGAGGTTGGCGACGAGGTTTCGCGCCGGCCGCAGCAGCACGGGGGCCAGGGGCGGGCGCGTGAGGTCGAGGAAGATCAGATCGGCGTCCTTGCCCACTTCCAGCGAGCCCACGCGGTCGGCCACGCCCAGCACCTCCGCGCCCTCGATGGTGGCGCTGCGCAGCACCTGCCAGGAGGGAATGGCCAGGGGATGCTCGGCGCGGATCTTCGGGTACATCGCCGTCGCCCGCATCTCGCTGAAGATGTTGTGTGAGTTGTTGCCGGGAGCCTGGTCCGAGCCCAGCGCCACCCGCCCACCCAGCCGCTTGAAAAGCGCCGCCGGCGGCATCACCCCGTCGATGATGCCGATGGAGTTGGCGCAGCAGACCATGCCCGCGCCCGACTTCACGACCGTCTCCACCTCGGCTTCCGTCGCGGTGGAGAGGTGCACCGCGATGAGATCGGGGGCGAGGAGCCCGATGGACTCGAGATAGGGAATGGCGCGCATCCCGAAGCGCTGCTGGGTGGCGTTGTTCTCCCGTGGATCCTGCGCCACGTGAAGGTGGAGTCGGCATCCCCGCTTGCGAGCCTCGGCCTGCACGCGCAGCAGCATGTCCTTGGACAGGAAGTCCGCCGCGTGGGGGCCGAAGATCACGCGGATGCGCCAATCGTCGTGGCCGTCCCACTCCTCGTGAAGACGCAGTGAGCGCTCCAGCGAGGCCTTGCCCGCCTCGGCGTCCAGCGGCGTGGGGTCGCCCGGCTTCCAGCCCAGGGCGATCCATTGCTCGCGGTTCGCGAAGTTCCGCTCGCTGATGCTGTCGCACACCACGCCGCGGCTCCCGAGCAGCGCGTGGCTCTTCACCAGCTCGCCCATCGGCCGCGTGTAGTCCGCAAACGTCGTGGTGCCGTTGGCCACGCCCTCCATGAGCGCCCACAGGGTGGCCAGCGGCGCGTCGGCGGGATCGGCGTTGCGGAGCATCGGCCCGTAGGCCGAGTCCATCCACTTCTCGACCTCCTGCGCCCAGCCCCGGCCCAGCACCGCCGCGGAGTGCATGTGGGCATCGATCAACCCGGGCATGACGAGGCGATCGCGCGCGTCGAGCGTCATGGTGGCCGGGCCGTGCGCCTCCACCTCTTTCCTCGGCCCGACGGCGACGATCTTCCGAGCGCGTATACCGATGGCGCCGTCCTCCACGAAGCCGACGCCGGGGCCGGCCATGGTGAGGAGATGCCCGCCGGTGATCAGCGTGTCGAGCATCATTCGAGCACTTGATCCGCCCGCTGGAGCAGCACGGGCGGGATGGTCAATCCCAGGGCCTTGGCCGTCTTGAGGTTGATGACGAGCTCGAACTGGGTCGGTTGCTCCACCGGCAAGTCGCCGGGCTTTGCACCCTTGAGGATCTTGTCCACGTAGCTGGCGGCGCGCTGATACAACTTGCCAACATCCGGCCCATACGACATGAGACCACCGGCCTCGACAAAGGGCCTGAATGCGTAGACCGCCGGAAGTCGGTGCTTGGCGGCTAGATCCACGAGCGGCTGTGGCGCTCTCGTGAAGATCGGCGTCGGCACGACGCTCACGGCTTGCGCCCGCCCTCTGGTCATCTCCGCGAAGGCTCGGTCGAAGTCCTCCGGAGCCCGCACCTCAACCACTTGCAGCTTCAGGGCAAGTGCCCGCGCCGCGAGGTCCCATGTCTTGAGTCTTTCAATCCTCGTGCGGTCGGGCATCGAATCCGGCTTCAGGAGGAGGGCGACCCGGATCGCTCCCGGGATAACCTGCTTGAGCAACTCGAGCGATTTGGTCGTCAGCTCCGGAGAACTGATGGCCAATCCGGTGACATTGCCGCCGGGCCGAGCGAGGCTGGAGACGAGCCCCTCGTCCACTGGATTGCCGACCGCGCCGAAGACGACGGGGATAGTCGTGGTCGCCTGCTTGGCGGCCAGGGCGGCGGCGGTGCCTCCGGCGGTCACGATGACGTCCACCTTGCTTGCCACCAGCTCGGCGGCGAGCGAGGGGAAGCGCTCAGGCTTCCCCTCGGCGTCCCGATGCTCGATCAGGAGATTCCTTCCCTCGACGTAACCGAGCTCACGTAGTCCTTGGCGGAAGGCTTCCCGCATGCGTGGGTCGCCGCCCCTCAAGTCGAGCGCCAGCCAGCCGACCCGCACGACCTTGCCCGTCTGCTGGGCCATCGCCGCGAGCGGCGCAGTGAGGAGGCCTCCGCCGAGCGTGGCGATAAACGCCAGCCGGTCGATCCGCTCGATGCTGAGCCGCCGCCCGGTGTCGAACATCAGGGGCGCAGATGAGCCGCCGCGCAGGCGTACGTGGCGAGGCGCCGGTCGGATTCCACGAGCGCGGCAGGGACGCGAGTCGCCATTGCGTGCAGGCGTTCCGTGTCGCCCTCACGCCACCAGCGGCGCCAGCCCGCGACAAGCGCCTCGACGTCGGCCTCGGTCGCCGATTCCGCCCGGGCGACGAGGTCGTCGAAGCGGCGCAGTCGCGAGATCGCGGCCGGGGTCGGCACATGCGGCAGACTCAAACAGAGGGCCCGCAGCGCCGACACCTTGCGGAGGGCTTCCGGGGCGTCGAGCACCCGCGTCATGACTCGGGCCCCAGGGCTTCGAGGTCGGCACGGTCCTGGGCCGATCCGCGCAGCCGCTTGAGGATCCGCAAACCTTCGAGGCTCACGACCGAGAGACGACCCTCCTGCCACGGCATGGTCTGCCGATTCGCGAGGAGGGTCGCGAGCGCCGCGTCGTTCGGGACCAGCAGATCGAGGGGGATCAAGTCCGTGCCGTCGATCTTGATCAGCCGCTGGATGTCGAGCCGCCCGCCCGCCACCGACATGGGAGCCCCGGCCCGACGGAACCCGAGCGGGGTCAGTCCTTCCATCGCGCGGGCGAGATCGTCACGCGCGAGAAGAATGTCGACGTCCTCGGTGGCGCGTGGCGCCGCATAGATGGAAACGGCGAGTCCGCCCACGAGGGCATAGGCGATCTCCGCTGTGTCGAGCGCTCGCACGATCCCTCGGAGCTCGGCGTGAAGGTCAAGCGGCACGAGGCGACTATACCGCGACGGCCTTCCAAGGCCGAGCGAGCAGCGCGCCGCTCACTCGATCACCTGACTCGCCCGCTCGCGCAGCCCTGGAGGGATCGTGAGGCCGAGCCGCTTGGCGGTCTTGAGGTTCAGCACCAGCGCCAGACTGGTCGGCTGCTCGATGGGCAGGTCGCCGGGCTTCGCGCCCTTGAGGATCCGGTCCACGTAGACGGCGCCACGCCGGTACACATCGACGAAGTTGGGCCCGTAGGACATGAGGCCTCCCGCGTCGACCCACTGCTCTTGCGTGGACATCGACGGGAGCCGATGCTTCATTGCGAGATCGACGAGCCGAGTCCGGTGCAAGAAGAACAGCGGAGCCCCTATAACGAGGAGGGCCCCCGCGCGTTCCTTGACGATTGCCGCGACGGCACCTTCGAACTCTGAGGCCTCGCGGACCTCGACGAGGTGCAGCTCGAGCCCCAGCGACCGGCCCGCAGTCTTGACGGCATCCAGCACGTGCGGGTAGGCGGGGCCACTGTCCGGAGCCGCGATGACCCCCACGCGACGAACCTTGGGGACGACGTCCCGAAGCAGCTCCAGCTGCTTGCCGAAGATGTCGGTGCCGAAGGCGTAGGACACTCCGGTGACGTTGCCGCCTGGGCGCGCGAGGCTCGGCACGAGTCCCACCGCCACCGGCTCGGTGAGGCTCAGTCCGACGATGGGAATGGTGCTCGTGGCCTTCTTGGCGGCCAGGGCCGCAGGCGTCGGCGCCGCCGTGATGAGGTCGACCTTGAGGCGTACCAGCTCCTCGGCCAGGCCGGGCAGCCGATCGAAGCGGCCGTCGGCAAAGCGATACTCGATGGCGATATTCCGTCCCTCGACCCACCCGAGCTCTCGCAGCTGCTGCCGGAAGCCCTCGAGTGGACGGGTGTAGCTGCCCGGCGTGCCCGGCGCGGTTCCGATGGAGAGATAGCCGATCCGGAACACCTTCTCCGCCGACTGGGCCTCGGCGGCGAGCGGGGCGACGAACAGAGAGAGCGCTAGGACGAACGTGAGCGAGGTACGCGCGATCATCGCCCTCCGCCGAGCGCGCACGCGCTGCATGCAGCCTCGGTTCCCACGTACCCGTTCACCGCGTCCTCGCGCGCCCGCGCGAAATCGCGCTCGCTCGGCGGCCCGTAGCCCCCGGATCCCGGCGCGTGCATCACCACCTGTGACTCCGGCGCCGCGGTGAACGTGCCCTTGGTGTTCAGGCGCCGCTCGGTGCCGTCGGGGGCGATCAGGGTCACGCGCGCGCCCGCGCCGGGGCCGCCGCCGGCCAGGCCGAAGGGCGGGGTGACGCCGCGCTCCAGGCACACGGACACCTGCGCGGGGCTGCCGAGGATCCGCCACACGCGCTCCACGCCGCAGCCGCCGCGGTACTTCCCCACCCCGCCCGAGTCTGGCAGGATCGCGTAGCGCTCGACGCGCACGGGGAAGGACATCTCCAGGATCTCGATGGGCGTGTTCATGGTGTTGGAGATGCCGCTCGACATGCCGTTGACGCCGTCCTTGGTGGGCCGGGCGCCGAAGCCGCCCTTGATGGTCTCGTAGGAGACGTAGCGGGCGCCGTTGCGGTAGTCCACGCCGCCCACCGTCAAGATGGCGGAGGTGCCCTGGGAGCACGCCATGACCCGCTCGGGGCAGAGCTGCGCCAGCGCGCCGAACAGCATGTCGGCCACGCGGTGCGAGATCTCGTGATTGGCGAACACCACGGGCGCGGGCGCCTGGGCGTGCACCACGGTGCCGGGCTC
>Ga0209382_10002527_pt1 | contig 26430 bp, 30 predicted proteins | sample SoiMetdeltSBSDD5_FD_187599 | JGI IMG/M metagenome (GOLD analysis project Ga0209382, IMG submission 187599) | Bulk soil microbial communities from a Populus tree surrounding site in Tennessee, USA - Soil MetaG P. deltoides SBSDD5 (SPAdes) (version 2) | ecosystem: Environmental > Terrestrial >... | reverse complement strand
CGCCAGACGGAAGACAAAGCAATAGATGTTGTTGTACGGCTTCCCCGTTTTGGTCGTGGCCTGGCCGCGTCCCTCGACCACCACATAGTCCCCTTCGGCAATGAAGTTGTGGGCCATGACGCGGATCGGGCCGTCGAGCTCGGCCGTGAGAGGGGTGAGGAGCTTGTCGAGTACCTCCTGTTTCCCGGTCAGCGTTCTAGACAATTTGGTGGTGCCGATGACGGTCCAGCGGATGTCGTCAGCCATGTGCCCCAGGAACGGGTCAAAGTTGCCCTTGGCCATCTCGGTGAAGATGTGCTGCATGAGCTGTTTGTTGTCGGCTGTCACCATGATGTCCCCCTCCGGTCCGTGGTGCGGCGGAGCGGCTGAGCGATGCGAGCGTGGCCCAGGTGGCTGCCGCCTGGAAGACACGGTCGTGGTGGGAACACGCCTCCACGACCCGGGGAAGCATATCATGCTTCTCATCCGAAGGGGATTGATATCTTGGGTGGGTCGGCTTCAATGCGCACCGGTGTAAAGGAGGCTCTGACGAGGGCTGTGGTGGCGCCCTGGGCGCGGCGGACGCTGCGCTTGGCAGCCCGCCTCCTGGCCCTGGGCCTCGCCCTGGGTGGCGCGGCTGGGGTGCGGCTCAGTCGGCACTTCGGCCTTCTGGTGAGTCGCAATACGCTGCTGCGAATGATCCGCCGCGCGCCCTGCCCGGCGATTCTTCCCCACAGGTCCTCAGCGTGGACGAGTTCGCCCTGGGCAAGCGCCACACCTATGGCACTATCCTCGTGGACCTGGAACGGCGACGGCCTCTGGCCTTGCTCCCCGCCCGGGAAGCCCCGACCGTGGCGCAGTGGCTGGAGGCCCATCCCGGGGTGGAGGTCATCGTGCGGGATCGCGCGGAGGTGTATGCCGAAGCAGCGCGCCTCGGGGCCCCTACAGCCGGTCAGGTGGCGGATCGCTTTCATCTCTTGCAGAATCTGGCGGACGTGCTAACTGACGTGTTCAGAGCACACACCTCACAACTCGCGCGCGTCAATGCCCAGGGCATCGCCATGCCCACGCCGCTGCACGACCCCGCCGTCCCTGCCACCGGCGCCAGCCCCTCCTCGGTGCCGCTCGCCCCACCCCAGGCGTCCACAGCGGCAGCACGATTGGCCCGCCAGCGGCGCACCCAGCGATGGGCCCACTACCAGCAGGTCTGGACGTATCAGCAGCAGGGATGGACCCTCGATGCCATCGCCGCACGGATCGGCATCAGCCGGCGCACGGTGCAGCGGTACCTCCAGAGCCCGACATTTCCCGAGCGCCAGCCGATGCATGCCCGCGACTGCAGCCTCCTCGATCCGTACAAAGCCACGCTCCTAGCCGGCTGGAACAGCGGGTGTCGGAATGGCGCACATCTCTTCCGGACCATCCGCCGCCAGGGGTTTCAGGGCCAGTACGGGATTGTGGCGCTGTATGTCCGGTGTATGCGCCAGGCCCAAGGCTTAGCCCCGGGACGACGGTGCAGCCCGCACCCGCTGCCCGTGGTGACGGAGGGGTCACGACGTCCGCTCACCCCGCGTCGGGCCACCTGGCTGGTCCTTCGCCCGGCGGCACGGTCCACGGACCCGGATCACCACCAGCTCGCGGAACTGACTGCACAGGGGCCTGAACTGGCGGAGGCCGTCGCCCTCGCGCAGGACTTTGCTGCTCTCGTCCGCCAGCGCCAACCCACACACCTTGAACCATGGCTGATACGCACCGCCGCGAGCTGCCTCCCGCCCTTCCGGCGTTTCGCCCGAGGGCTCCGGGCGGACCTCGCGGCTGTCCAAGCCGCGGTCACGCTGCCCTGGAGCCAGGGCCCGATCGAAGGCCAGATTAACCGCCTGAAGCTGCTCAAGCATCAGATGTTTGGCCGGGCCCGCCTTGACCTGCTGGCCCGGCGGTTCTTGCTGGCGGCGTGATGAGAGGGGAGAGCTCGCGCACAGGACCGTCCAGAGCCTGCCGTGCCCATGCCGCCTGGAGACTCTCCACCCTTCCTCACCAAATCGGGCCAAGAGCCTTAAATCGTCCACATCCGTGGACACGATTCGCGGACACTACACGCCGAAACGGCGGCAATGCCGCTGGTGTCTGCACTGGATGATGCGGGTGGATGAAGCCCAGGTGCGAGGGAGAGAGACGAGGCCATCTGGCAGGGGGTCAGCAGAAACAAAGCCCAGCGCCTCTCAGGCCTGGCGCTGGGGCGCAGTCTGATACCGCGCCGACCCGCAGGCGGCGCGCCTCCCGGGATCGCCCGAGAGGCGGTTCTGCGCGGGCACCACCGGCGGGCTTACGCGACGGCTGCCGGCGTGCCAGCGTACTGCTGCACTTCCGCGTTAGTCAAATACCGGCAATCTCCCGTGATATAAGTCCCACACGCGGCGCACTCAAAGATGGACTTGCCCCGCTCGTCTTTGAGCGAGGTGGCGGACCAGGTATGGGGCGGGCACGTCTGCGTCATCGTGCGGTTCCCTCCTCAGACTCATCACTCCGTCTAGTCTCGTCGGCCCCGCACCCCTGCCGGACGGGTACCTGCGTGGCGCCTCACGCGTGGCGCGCCACGCGTGAGGCGCCGACGCCCAGCTCGGGTGTCCGGCGCCCCCCTGGTGCGAGGTGAATGTATCGTGCAGGGGGGAGGCGGTGCTTACGACGCGATGGCGATCCGCCGCGGCTTGGCGGCTTCGACCTTGGGCAGGTGCAGCTCCAAAACGCCGTCACGGTACGTCGCCTGCACCTGGCTCTGATCCACCGTGGCCGGCAGCACGAAGGAGCGCTGGAAGGGGCCGTAGACGCATTCCCGGCGGAAATAGCGCTCGTCCGCCACGGTCCCCGCCGGCTTGCGCTCGCCGCGCAGCGTCAGGGTATTCTCGTGGACCTCAATACTCACGTCGTCTTTGGAGACACCAGGCAGCAGAGCGGTCAGCACGAGGCCGTCATCAGTCTCGTAGATGTCGACGGGCGGGGTCCAGGTACCCGACGCCCAGCCCTGATCGCCGCCATTGCCGCCCCGGAAGAACTCATGGAACAAGCGGTTCATCTCCTCCTGGAAGGCCGGGAGATGCCCCATCGGAGTCCATCGAGCCAGTGCCATGGTTGCTTTCCTCCTTCAGAACTGAATCGTCTTGACACACGTCCCTGTAGATGATCCACCGACAGCAGCTATGTCATGAATATTGTTGGTCTTTCTACCAGTCTATATATAACGGCGGGTCGACTTGTCAAGGGCGGGACGCGGGGTCATCGCAAAAAAATGTGGGCCCCATGGTTGTCCAATAATTGAGGCTATTTGATCGAGATCGGCAAGAATTCACGGGCATAATGATGGAGCCATGCTGTGTAGATGTGCACAGCTGTAAAACGGCTTCAATTTCTAAGACTTACAGTCAAGGTCTCATAAATCCTACTCTGTCAACTCCCCCGCGGCCAGGAGAGGCGGACACGAAGCAGGGCAACCCGCGTCACAATGGCCTGGGTCATCGGCGCTTTTGCTACTGCTGGCGAAGTCAGCAACACGCCCGATCCAGGGGCAGCATGCACTTGTCTACTCCGTTTGTCAGCGGGCTAGCCCTCGCGAAAATGATTGCGCCAGCAGGACAAACCGCGTCATAATTTCTTTTTCACTCGTGGGGAATCAAGCCGACCGTGTTGTGGCCGCAGGGGTCCGACCCCTGGCGCGATGATTGACACTCCTCTCCAACCCCTCTACACTCGCGCCGACGTATCTCTGAGCACAGCCGCGGTGAGCGCGAGAGGAGGTCTCCATGCGTGCCCCACAGACTGACGGCTGGACGCGGCGACGCTTCCTGGGTGGGCTGGCCCTGGCTGGGACGACGGGACTGCTCGGCCTCCACCCGAAGACGGTCACGGCAGAGCCCCCGCCCGAGACAACGACGCTCAAGCTGGTCAAGACCCCTGGCATCTGTGGGATAGCGCCCCTGGTCGTAGCGGAGGAGCTCTTCAAGACCGAGGGGTTCACCGAGGTGCAGTACGTTCAGAAGACCACGGTCGCGGAGTCCTACGCGGCAATGGCCGCCGGTGAGCTGGACATTAACACGCAAGCGATCGGGGGGACCGTCCTGCTCCAGCTGGATGCGAGCGCTCCGGTGGTCGTGCTGGCCGGGGTGCATGTGGGCTGCTACGAGCTGTTCGCCACCGAGCAGATCCGGACGGTCGGGGAGTTAAAAGGGAAAACCATCTCTCTGGGGGAGTTGCGCTCGGGCCGGCAGGCTTTTCTGGTCACCGTGCTGACGCACGTGGGCCTCGATCCCCACAGGGACGTCCATGTGGTCGTGCAGCCGCCGATGCAGGCGATGCAGCTGCTCGCGGACCAGCAGATTGATGCCTTTGTGGGCTTCCCGCCCGAGCCGCAGGCGCTGCGCGCCCAGCACATCGGGCACGTGCTGGTGAATAGCACGCTCGACCGGCCGTGGTCCTACTACTTTTGCTGCATGATCGTGGCGAGTCAGGCGTTCGTGCGCCGGCACCCGGTCGCGACCAAGCGCGCCGTGCGTGCCATCCTGAAGGCGGGCGACATCTGCGCGCGCGAGCCGGAGCGTGCGGCGCAGGTCCTTGTGGACAAGGGGTACACCGAGCGCTACGACGCGGCCCTGCAGACGCTGCAAGAGCTGCCGTACGACAAGTGGCGCGAGTACGATCACGAGGACTCGGTGCGCTTCTATGCCCTCCGCCTGCACGAGGCGGGCATGATTACGTCGACGCCCCAGAAGATCATCGCCCAGCACACCGACTGGCGCTTCGTCAACGAGCTGAAGCGGGAGCTGAAGGGCTAACAGGAGCACACCACGACACGGTCGGCTTCACTCCCCACTGGCGGAAAGGAAATTATGACGCGGTTTGAGCAGCAAACCTCGCCAAAATTTCCTGGCTCTTCGTCAGTTTTGGTGAGCAGGAGCAGAGTCAGAGGAATCGCGGTATGATAAGCTATTATGCATCATGACCTGCGTACGCTCATCACCACATTGCTCCCACCAACCTGCGCCGTGCGCCTCACCGAGGTGACCCTGGAGCAGGCCTCGGTACGGCTCCAGCTCACCGCGATGGCGCCGAGCGCCGCCTGCCCGCGCTGTACCGTGCTATCATCCTCCGTTCATAGCCGCTATCAGCGTCATCTGACGGACCTCCCCTGGGGCACATGCACGGTTCGCATCCAGCTCAGGGCAAGGAAATTCGTGTGCCGGAATCCGCGCTGTGAGCGCCGTATCTTCACGGAGCGCGTGCCAGAGCTGGTGGCAGCCTATGCCAGAAACACTCATCGACTGATCACCGTCCTGCGGGCGGGCGGCATGGCCCTCGGCGGGAACGCTGGGGCCCGACTCGCTGCTCGTCTGCGGCTCCCCACTAGCCCAGCGACCTTGCTCCGGCTGGTGCGCACGCCCCGGGGACCTCCACCCCGGCTCCTCAAGCGGTCGGTATCGACGAGTGGGCCTGGCGGCGAGGTCATCGGTATGGCACCATCCTGGTTGATCTCCAGACGCCTCGCGTCGTCGACCTGCTGCCGGACCGCTCGGCGGCGAGCGTCGCGGCCTGGTTGGCCGAGCATCCGACGATCAGCGTAGTCTGCCGTGATCGCAGTGACCTGTACGCCGACGGCATTCGCCGGGGCGCACCGAAGGCGGTGCAGGTCGTCGATCGCTTCCATCTCGTCCACAACCTCCGTCAGGCGTTGGAAGCCTTCTTGCTGAACCACCGACCGGCGCTGCAGGCCGCCGCGGTATGTACAGCGATGGCGCTTAGCCCGGCTGCTGGTCATGTCCCTATCATGCTCATGTACCGGGGACGGCCCCGGAGCCCCAAGCCCTCGCAGATGTGGGAAGGGACCGCACGGCCACCCCGGCACGCCCGCTGGGTGGCGATCTATGAAGCTGTGCACGCGCTCCGTGCGCAGGGCATGCCGCTGGCCACCATCGCGCGCCGGTTAGGCATTAGTCGCCCGACCGTCTATGCCTACCTCCGACGGGGGGCGGATGCGGGACACGCGCCGGAGCCCGAGGGCTCGCCCTACACCCGCCCACAAGGCCCGTCCGCCCGGGCGGTGTCGTTCGTGATGATCAGCCCGGCCGCCACACGGTCCGCTGAGGCACAGTCGTATGTGGACCAGCTCTGCGCCATAGATGCCGGCATGGTGCGGGCGCATGGGCTGAGCCAAGCCTTTCTGGCCATCGTGCGAGAGCGTCGAGGCGAGGACCTGGAGGCCTGGATGTCGGAGGCGATGCACAGCGGCATCACAGAGGTGGCTCGCTTCGCGCGGGGCCTGCAGGACGACCTCCGCGCCATCAAAGCTGGGCTCACGCTGGAGTGGAGCAACGGTGCCACCGAGGGCCAGATCCATCGCCTGAAGCTCGTGAAGCGCCAGGGGTATGGCCGGGCCAGTTTTGCCCTCTTACGGCAGCGTGTCCTCCAGGCAGCCTAGGCAGGCGTCTGGCGCGCCTCAGGTCACGTATCGCCGCCTTAACACTGGCGCGGCATGAAGCCAACGCATCGACGGTGCGCTCCGGTCGCAGACCATGTGCCAACGCATGTGGGTAATGGCCACACTGGTCTATCGGGTCGATACGATGCTGACGCCGCGAGTGACAGGTGCGGCTATCGGCTCCTCGGGGGGTACGGGCATGAAACCGATGGTGATCGTCATCCCCAGCTACAACAATCGTCAATGGTACGAGCAGAATCTTGCGTCGGTATGCGCCCAAACGTACGGCAATTTTCGGGCGATCTATGTCGATGACGGCTCGTCCGATCAGACGGGGGCGTTGGTGGAACAGTTGCTCGCGGACCATGCGGTCCGTCAGCGGATCCAATTGATTCGCAACCCGGTGCGCATTGGGGCCTTGGAGAATCTCTACCGCCACATTCACACCTGCGATGATCAGGAGATCGTCATTCTGCTCGACGGCGACGACTGGTTGGCCCATCCCAGGGTGCTGCAGACACTCAACGCGGTCTACTCCGACCCCCACTGTTGGATGACGTATGGCCAGTATACGTCCTGGCCAGCGTCTGCCCCAGCCTACTCCAGACCCATACCAGCCCAGATTACCGAGGCGAATACCTTTCGGGAGTATGACTGGTGTGCCTCCCACCTCCGGAGTTTCTATGTGTGGTTGTTTAAACGGATCAACCGGGAGGATCTCATCAGCCCGTGGGGCACCTTCTACCCCATGGCCTGGGACCAAGCCCTTATGTTTCCGATGCTGGAAATGGCCGGGCACCGAGCGAAGTTCATTCCTGACGTCCTGTATACGTATAATACCGCGAATCCGATCAATGACGCCAAGGTCAACCGCCCCTTGCAACGACAGTGTGAAACGGCGATTCGTCAGCAGAAACCATACGATCGCCTGGAAAGCGATCCCGCGCACATGCCAAGATGAGGGGAAAATCTGACCCTCGGGGATTAGCGCGATTATACCTTCCAGCGCCAAACATGTGCGACACCACACATGGGCGGCGGCACCCCAGCCGAGTCGGGTATGCCCCTCAATGGGCACAAGACGTCCAAACGGCTCTCACCAAAACTGACGATGACCCGCCAGGGGTCTTTGCCGCGGTGCACGTCTTCGGGGACCTGCATCATCGTTGCTTTACCCTGGCGTTCCATGGTGATCCATAATTCGCGACGGTCTGATGGGAGATGTCCAGCTGTTTAGCGATCTGGTGTAGGCTCTGGCCTGCGCTTCGGAGACGCTGAATCTCCTGAATGATCCGCGGGTCCAGCTTCGGTCGGCCGTGGCGTTGGCCCGTGGCGCGGGCTTTGGCGATGCCCGCCCGCACGCGTTCGGAGATGAGTGAACGCTCAAATTCGGCGATCGCCGAGATCACGGTGAACATGGCCTTACCCATCGGGGAAGAGGTGTCGATCTGCTCGGTGATGGAAATAAAGTCTACCCCGAGGTGGCGGAATTCTTCCAGCGCATCGATGAGTTGTTTGGTCGAGCGCGCAAAGCGGTCGAACTTCCACACCAGAATCGTGTCGAGCTTGCGGGCGCGCACCGCATGCCAGAGACGCTCCAGAGCCGGGCGATCAGTGGTCGTGCCACTGACCTGGTCGATGAACTCGGCCGTGATCGGCAGCCGGCGGTGGGCGGCATAGGCACGCAGCTCGCGGAGCTGCATGGCCGGGTCCTGGTCCAGCGTCGAGACACGCGCGTAGATGGCGGTGCGAAGCTTCGGGTGTGCCATAGGGCTTCAACAAAACTAAAGTTTTTTTGATAGGGTGATCATAAAAAAACTGCCGCATGAAATCAAGGGTTTTGGGGGTCGTGTTGAGCAGGGTTTTTTTGAAGACCGCTGTTGAGGGTGATGAACTGCACTCTAGGGCCGTTCTGAGCTATCCTACCCGACTGCGTGTCGAGATGCCAGCGGTTTCCGTGGCGTTGAGGGCTCCCCTTTTTAGACTGTTATGAGCCATCAGACATCTCAAGCCAGGATTGACCTGGCGCGAGGGCTGGCCAGGAGGCGGCGGACCATAGGCCACGGCGATGGTTGGCCTGAGCTGCCCGTGGGCGGTCCGTGGCGCTCGTATCAGCCCTCCGCAAGCCATGGCGCAGCGACCGATCGGGAGGAAAACGGCTGATACGCATGGGCTAGGCCTCGGTGGCAGCGTTTCCGCCGAATATCTGGGATCAAACCGGCCTCCGCTCCTCGCGATCTCCGACCTAGGAGGTGTCTCCCCACACCCCCGGGTTGACATCTCCAGCATGTCCCCCTACAGTAGGTACATGTCGTGCTCTGGTGTGGCCGCTGCTCGCCACAACCGAGACTCTCCCCACGTAAGGAGCTCTTCGGTGAAGAAACGACAGGCCAGCCTTGCCCCCGCCTTGAAGAGTCCGGCCCTGTCGGTGCTCCCCCGCCGCTCCCGTTGCTTGGTGCGGCCCAACTGCTGACGCGGGCTTTCCCCGGTATCCTGCGCGTATCACGCGTGTAGACCGATGAGCGCTCCACTTGCCTCCTCCACGGGCTGCTGCAGATCCCTTGAGGATGCTCGGATCCTCGGCGGGAGCGTGGTGCGCTTGTGATCACAGGCCTGCTCCCACAGGGAGGGCATGTCATGCGAACACAGCTGGCAGGATGGGGACTCTGCGCGCTGTTGTTGCTGCCAGTATCCGGGGTGGTCGACGCAAGCCCTGCGACAACTCGACAGGTGGGGTTCGCCTCCTGGTACGGGACGCACCATCAGGGGCGACAGACGGCGAGCGGTGAGCGCTTCTCCCGGGGGCGCTTGACGGCAGCCCATCGCTCCCTACCGCTCGGGACCAAGGTGCAGGTGACGAATCTGCGCACGAAGCAGCAGGTGGTTGTCACCATTAATGACCGCGGGCCGTACGGGGGTGGGAAGGCCCGCATCATTGACCTCTCGGAGGCGGCCGCTAGGCGCGTGGGCTTACAGGAGCACGGGACCGCCCGGGTGGCAGTCGTGGTGGTTGAGCGCGCGTCGTAGGACCTCAGCTGCCATACGGCCCCCTTTGCCATAAAAGGTGACCCTGCCAGTCAATCTGCCCCGGGCCGAGGCCGGCCAGCTCCGAGACCCGCAGCCCCGTATCGAGGAGCGTCCGGATGACGCGCTTCTACCGCACTGTCTGGCAAGCCTGCGCCAGGCGGGTCGCTTCCTCAGGCAGCAAGGGCTCGCGCTTGAACTGGTAGGGCATCGTCCCTCAGCGGCGGGGGCGCCCCCGCCGCACGTCTGCACACACGGGTGACCCAGGCGCTCACCTCGCCTGACACGTGAACTGCTGGCCCCCAATGGCGGCCTCCACCATCGCCCCCCCAATGGGGCTAACCACGACCGCGACGCCCTCCACGAAGGGGACATCGGCGGTGGCCACCCCCGTCTTCAACACCACAGCCGAGGCATCAGTGGCAAAGGCGAGCTGGCCCGCCTTGAACCGGTCCAAGGCGGCCCGGTTCTCGAACACGAGCAGCTCGCTGAAGCTCTGGCCCCCGACCTGCGCGCCCACCGTCGCCTGAGTCAGGTCGCAGTAGGCGGTGTGGCGCCCCTGCTCGTACAGCACCCCCTGGCCGTGGGCACCACCCACGACGAGGCCGCCCTTGGTCACCGTGGGGAAGAGGGCGTAGCCGGTCCCCCGCTTGACAAGCGCGGTCACCCCGGGGTCCTCGGCGCTCATGCGCTGCAGCGCCGTCCCGCTCTCCGTGCGTAACGCCTCCCGCTCCGGGCGGGAGGCGGGCGCCGTGGCACAGCCGACCAGCAGTCCCGCGACCATCGTCAGCACCAGAGCCCTGCACGTCGTCGCTCGCATTGTCCCTCCTTCGTCTGCGTGAAAGGATTGAGGGCGTGCGGCAGGCCCGATCCGCCGCACACGAATCACGTGACGCATCGAACGTCGGCTCTCTTCCATGTTCGCCAATGATAAAGAAAGCAAATCACTTGCGCAATCCGAGTATCTATAAGCATGGAAAATTAAGGGTTAGCCATCAGAGGACGGAGGGAAGTTCGCGATTTAGGACGGAAGGCGACAGGCAGCAGTCTCCTCACCACTGGTGTGTCCGCGCATCGTGTCCACGGATTCGGACTTCTCGTCACCCTGACCCTCACCTTCCTCGTGGCGCCCCTCGCCGTCAATGCGCAACCGCCAACGAAGATCTTTCGGTTAGGGTTTCTCTCGAGTTCGGTGACGCATGTGTCCCATCCTTTCCTCACGGGGTTGCGACAGGGCCTCAGCGAGCTTGGTTATCAGGAGGGCCAGAACATCACGATGGCGTATCGCTTCGGCACGACAGCAGAACTCCCCCAGCTGGCCGAGGAACTCGTGCGGCTCCAGGTCGACGTCATTGTCGCGGGTGGTTCGGAAGGGAGCCTGGCCTCGAAACAAGCTACGCAAACCATCCCCATCGTAATGACGAATAGTGGCGATGCCGTCCAATCCGGACTCGTGGCCAGCCTGAGGCGGCCCGGTGGCAATATCACCGGCATGCCCCAGAATTCCCCGGAGCTGGCCGCGAAGCGCTTGGCGCTGCTCCAAGAGACCGTCCCTGGACTCTCTCGAGTCGCGGTGCTATGGCATCCCCTGCACCCCAACACCCCGGAGCTGTTCAAAAAGACGCAGGCCGCCAGCCAGAAGCTGGGGCTCCAGCTCCTCTCGTTGGCAGTCAAGACATCGGACGATTTTGACGTGGCTTTTGCCACGGCCATCCAGCAGCGTGCGGAGGCGCTGACCGTGCTCCGAGACCCCTTTATGGTGCAGCACCGTGCCCGCATTGCCGAGTGGACGATCGAGAGCCACCTCCCGGCGATCGATGAAACGCGTGATTTCCTCGAGGCGGGTGGTCTGATGTTATGGGGGCCAAGCTTTTGGCACCTGTATCGGCGGTCTGCCTATCACGTCGACAAGATCCTGAAAGGCGCCAAGCCAGCCGAGATGGCGGTGCAAACACCCTGGGAGTTTGAGTTCGTCATCAACCTGAGGACGGCCCAGGCCCTGGGCCTCACCATCCCCCCTACACTTCTTTTCCAAGCCACCGAGGTGATCCGATAAGCCTGCCATCATCCACTTCAAAGGACGGTCGGCTTCCGTGCGCACGGGAATAAAGGATGTTGTGACGCAGGCTGCCCTGTGCGCGACCGCTCGTCGCCGCGAGACGCGCTCGTGGCGTCTGTGCTGAGCGGGTCTCATTTCACGAGCAGCACAGGACATTGGGCCAGGATGCTGACCTTGTAGCTCACCGTGCCCCAGCCAGCGGCAGGATTCTGCAGGTCGATGCGATGGGATTTCAGCACGATCAGATCAACCCCGATTTCCCCGGCATAGCGTACGATCTCCGGGGCACGGTGGCCGAAGACGACCTCCTCCCGTCGGGGCACCCCGTGTGTTTCAAAAAAGTGGCCGAGCCGCGCGAGGTGGTCGCGGGCCGTCTGTTCGAGGCGGGTGTAGAACTCCCGGTCTTCCGTGGCCCACACCTCGCTGATCACCTCGACGACGTGGAGGAGTGTCACCTCTCCGTCGTTCGCCTGCGCGAGCCGTGCGGCGATCTCAAGCGCTGGCTGGTGTACGTCCGTCAAATCGACCGGCACAAGGATGTTCTTGAACATAGGCCTGTTCTCCTTCTCCGGAAGCGCCTCTGCGACGACAGGTATGAAGGCATGCGGGCCGCACGGGCGTGACTCACGTGGGTTCCGCCGCCGGCCGGATGGTGAGCACTGGGCAGGGGGCAGTGCGGACCACGCGCTCGGTGACGCTGCCCATGACCAGATGGCTGAGCCCGGTGCGTCCGTGCGTCGCCGTGACGATGAGGTCCGCGTGGTCGGCCTCCGCCGTCTCAATGATCTTCAGAGGCGGGGACCCCATGACGACAGACCGGGTCACCTCGATCGTGGCCCGCTGCGCCTCCGGCAGCATCCGGGCCAGCGCAGCGCTGGCCTGCCGCTCCAGGTCGCTCAGCAAGTCCGCGCCCATCGTCGGCGGGGTGAACTCCCCAAGGTAGGGCGAGGGCTCAAGGACATGCAGCAGCGCGAGGGTCGCGCCGAATGTCTGCGCCAGCTCGAGCGCGTCGCTGAGGACCTGCTTCGAGCGATCGGAGAAGTCCGTGGGCGCCAAGATGTGGCGGATGTCCATGGCCGTATCCCTCCTCGTCGACAGAGGCCCTGCATCGCGTCCACACGGTCAACACACCAGCACAGGTGGAGGACCTCCAAGACATGCGGGTAGAACTCCCCCGGCGGCATGGCGGCTTCGGGCGACGTGCGCCACCGGTCGAGCGCCACCGCCTCGCCGGGCGTCCGGGCGTCGCCCTTACCCCACAGAGCATGCAGGCGGGCCTCAAGCGCCGGGATGGTAGCCATGAGGTTCCCCTTCAACGGCGCTGGTCCTGGGCTCGGCCATCCGGCGCGTGCCAGCGATCGCCATAACGGTGTCCAGGGCCTGGTGATCATCTCGCGTGGGCGCCGAGAGATCGTCCTGCCCCAGGAGTTCATCCACCTTGAGCTTGACCAACAGGTCATAGCCTAGACGCGTGCGCGCCACGCCCTCGGCCGTCAATGCCGCCTCGGCACGACGTGTCAGGACCATACGCACCGCTTCGGGCAAGGTCGCGCGCATCTTGGCCAACCGCTGCCGCCTGTCGCGCTCCTCCTGCTCCAGGCGGAACTGTTCGTCCGCCCGCGCCTCTGCCTCTTGTGTCGCTTCCGCCGATTTCGCATCCCTGTCCCAGGCCGCCAGGGCTCACGGGAGGAAATGCTTCGTGCCCCCGAACGTCTGGATAGGGAAGTCCACCGCCTTCGCGGCCTCGAGGGCATGGCGCACGACAAAGGCGGCACGCGCCGGCCCGTAGGTTGTCAGGTACTCCTGGGCCAGGGCCATTTCCTTCGGCGCCGGGTCATAGGCGAGGTCATGCGTGCCGGTGAACTGCGTTATGCCAGATACTGCGCCTTGACCAGCTCATCGACCTTTAGCCGTATCAGAATGTCCTGGCCGAATTTGAGGTTCGGGTGTTCCTCCTCCACCAGTGCTCGGGCGTCCTCGTGCAGTGCCTTCAGGCGTTCCGGGGGAAAGGTGGCTTTCATCGCTTCGATTTGTCGCTGCTCGGCTTCCGCTTGCGCCCGCGCGCTTGATTCCTCAACCGCCTGCCTGTTTGGCTGAGCTCCACTGTCGGCAAGCAGGCGTTCGCGCGCCGCGAGTGCCTGTCCCATGACTTCGGGTAGAATGCCGATGGAGTGCAGTCCCGAAATGGACGCCATCGTCCAGTCGATGGCGTAGGCGATTTCATCGATCGTATAGCCATCCCGGAGCAAGCGAGCCAGCACGGCCAGCCCGCGCTCCCGCTTCATCGAGGAGATCCGGCGTTGGTTGAGGCCGGCATAGAACTTGTCGAGAAGCTGTTCCAACCGAGAGTCGGCAAGTTGTTCAAAGGGAGAGGAATCATTCTTTAGTTCCCTACTCAGTAGTTGGCTATTAGATAGATGGCTAGTTCTGAGCCCATTACCCGACAGAGAGTTTATATAATTAATACTCTCTCTCTTAGGTTCAGGTGGTAGGGAGCCAGGTAGTAGCCGGCTACTAAGTAGGGAGGTTGAAAGCTCTTCCGATCGCTCATGCGGAAGGTAGATTTGATATAGGGTACCCTGCCGGTAGCTGACCTCCACCGTCCCGATCCACTTGAGTTTTTCGAGAGCGGCGAGAGACAGGTCCAGCCCACGCTTGCTCAAGCCCGTGACCCGCATGAGCGCCGGCCGGCTCACCCGGCAATGGTTGCGGTTGAACCCGTAAGCGTACCGGAAGAGCCAGAGGTACGTCACCTGGGCCGCGAGCGGCAGCGTGGGGAGAACGAAATCCATGACCATGCGAAACGCCTCGGCCAGGAATGCTTCCGGCAGGTCCTCGCGAAGTTCGGCTGCCGGAGATGGTGGGGTAGAAGGAGGGTTCACACGCGGGCGTGCGGAAGCGGGGATTACCTCGCGAGCAATCGGAGGTGCAGTCTGAGGGAAGAAGGCGTCGAGACCGCGTGCGAGTGGCGCGTCTCCGAAAAACTCCCGCATCTGGTGGTCAACTTGCCTCTCGAGTTCTGCGGCGGACCGGCGCGGCTTTGACACGAGCGCGAACCTCCTCGGCAAGCTTCAGGTATTGCTGGGCCGGTCTGGACTCGGGATCCAGCTGGAGCAGGGGGGCCCGTTGGAACGTCGACTCCTGCACGCGGACAGTGTGATGGATTACCGTCTCGAAGACTTTTGGACCGAAGTACTCGCGAATCTTTTTTTCCAGGATCTGGTGCATCGTCGTCCGGAGCTGGAACTGCGTGATCACCACCCCGAGAAGTGGGACAGGATGGCCCCTGGCATCGCTCACGCGCTTGATCGTCACCATCAGATCTTTCATGCCCTTGAGCGCATATGTGTGGGTCTGAATCGGGATCAACAAATCGGTGGCGGCCATGAGGGCGTTCAGGGTCAGGACGCCCAGAGAGGGTGGGCAGTCGATCACGATGAAGTCGAATGCCCCTTGAATCGGCTGGAGGGCGCGACGGAGTTGCACCGTGCCGCCGACGAGGTCGCGGGTCAGGTGGACCTCGGCGCCGGCAAGATCGACATTGGCCGGGATCAGCTTGAGATTGGCGTGCGAGGTGTCGTGGAGACTCAGCTCGGTCATCCCCGGCTCGCTCATGAGGACGTCGAACGCGGTTTTGCCCTCGAGCCCGTCCGGATCCGGTCCGAGGCCGAAGGTCGCGTTCCCCTGAGGGTCGAGGTCAAGTAACAACACGCGCTCACCCAGGGTCGCCAGGGTGTAGGAGAGGTTAATTGCGGTGACCGTTTTGCCGACCCCGCCCTTCTGGTTCGACACCGCTATGACTAGCCCCATACGGTGATACCTCAGGAACTCAGGATGAGCTGCAGCCGCAGGATATCCTCTTCCGTGAAGCGCCGGTACCCGTTCTGAGGGTCCCGGGGGAGTGGAGGAATGTCGCCGCTCTTTTCCTTCCGAAGCAGCGTCCGCGGCGAAATGCCGAGACGCCGACAGGCCTCTTTCATGGTCAAATACCCGTTCGCGCTAGGGGTTCGCTTGTTCATGACAAAGGTTTTCCTGAGTATTCTATGACAATCCGGCTGAAATCAGAGCAAACATATGGTTCTTTACATAAGATGTCAAGGGAAATAGGGGCAAAGGTGTGACAACTCGCGAATGTGTAGGCATCAATAGGAGACCAATTGTTTATTGCGTCGGACAACGCCTTATCTTACGTAAAGATAGCTACTGAGTATCCGGCTATATAATAGGTAGATATTACCTCCTCAGTAGGAGGCTATTAATTAGGTGGCTATATACTAGGGATGAGAAAGCTACTCAGTAGGGAGCTTATAACCAATTTATAGCCAGCTACTCAGTAGGGAGATATGAATATAACAGGGATTTCTGCTTGAGGATCGTCCGCATATCTCTCCCATCAAAGAGCAACTGGATCCCTCACATCGCGAACTGGCACGTGAACGGTTTCTCGCCAGGTGGGAGTACCGCAAGGCCGCGAACCACAAAGACTACATCGTGACCTACTGGCCGGGGCACAAGCTTTTTGAGGACCAGCAGGCCCGCGAGGAATCCGCCGGCAGTTAGCGGAGCAGCTCACCCAACAGTTCGAGACGTGCGCTAACCCTGCGCACACCGCGCTCAACGGCGCCGAGCAGACCCTCCTCGAGGAAATCCTTGCCGTCTGCGGCGACGCGGGGAATCAGGCGGCGTACCAGAAGGTGATTCGCGAGCACCCCGAGGGTCTGCTCTGGATGGCGATCTCCGAAACCCGCCAGGCCAACCGCGAGCGCCGTATTACCAAGATGAGAGGCGCGTACTTCATGGCCATGGTGAAAGACGTGGCCACGCGTTGGGCGTCCGCCCCGAGTCCGCCTTCCTCATAGCACAAGGCCCGTGGCTCAGACGAGTCGGCGGCGGGTGCTCCGCTACTGGTCGCTATGCAGACGTAAAGCGTGATGGGATCAGATGATTTCAATAGACGGACCTCGCGGCCTTCCGTACAACAGGCCGTCTGTGTGACTAACATGACAGGAAGCGTGCGCGTACCAGTCGCGCCAGCACAAAGGAGGGAGGGACACGCCATGCGAAGACTCACCTGGAGTGGCATGTTGCTCTGGGCCTGGTGGTTCCTCGCCAGTACGAATACCGGACCGGGGTACCGACTGGACGTCGTCGGTCCCTTCGAGACCCGGGAAACGTGCGACGAGTTGGCAGAGTGGGCTCGGGCGGCGACCAGCGGGGTGCGTCAGGCAGAGCCGGATGCCCGGGGCATACAGCGCTATAATATTTCCCGATGTTGGGAGGGATCGACATCCTCCGTCCCGCGCCCATCAGGCGATCGTCGTGATGGCTCGTAGGATCACCACGGTTCGCGGCGAGTGAATGCCCCGCCAACGTCTGGGAAATTGTCATGAGGGCTGCACTCGTGCAGCCGTTGACGTGCTCCGACCGGAGGACCACATTCTGCGCACAACTCCACGCCCGCGAGGATCGCGTCAACCGTCCGATCTCACAATGGCCTATGGAGGCGCGCGCAGTCAGTGGCATACCAGGCCATCGTGCGACCCACCTCTGCTTCCACCTCACGCGCCTGCTGCGCGGCCTGCGATTCGGCCCACTCGTCCAGCCGCAAGCCCGCCCGATTCGCCCGGTGCAGGCACACCCGGCAGATCCGTGTGCCGCAGGGGCTGAGGCGCCACTCCCGGCCACCGCGCGCCGAGCAGACATCCATGGCGCTGAATGACACGGTCGCACGATGATGGCTCAGGTCGCTAACGATCTTGGTCGCCTGGCCGTTTGCGCAAGGGTTTTCGATCCTTGCACCCTGGGAGTCATCCTGAGCAACCGTATACTGGCCGCAAACATCGCCTCCAAGGCGAAGACGTCGCCCACGCTCAGGCTCTCTCAGGTCGACGCGCGCAACTTTTTCCTTGCGAATTCAGCCTCATGTTTGGTACGATGCAGAGTTAATCGTGTTCAGTCAATCGCCTTTAATATGCCAGTCCTCTGACCACGACGGTCGGCGGATGCCCTTGGGGAGGACGGGCTGGCCGGGCGGGTCGCCCTCAAGCGCCCGCACCGCCGGTGCAAGGAGGCGCACGGCCATGCCGACATTGACGGAGTTGCGGCGCCAGGTCCGGCACCGACTCATGGCCCTGGCCAAGCTTGAGAGGCCCGAGCCGGTCCTCTGCGGTCACTGCGTCCTGCTCGACGCCCGGGGGCTGCGGGGCGCTGCCGCCGAGGCCTAGTGTGTTGCCCGGGTGAACACGGAGTTCATCGGCTACCCGAGGCGCCGGCGGGCGACACGGGTCAGGCGGATCCGCTGACGCCTCGGGAGGCCAGAGCCCTGCCACGACAGGGAGCGGGCATCAGACGGCCGGCGCCCGGTGATCAGCGTCGAGTCCCGTGCGAGGAGGAGTCCACCATGACGAGCCCCCACGAAGTTCCCACCCCGGGGACGCGGGAGCACTTTGCAGAGGTCACGAAGCTCCAACGCTGGGGCACCATCCAGGAGTATGTCGAGCTGTGCCGCAGCCAGGGCTATTTCACCGAGGCGTTCTACCGCAAGGCCGTGGCCCACATGGAGCGCATCCACGTGCGCCGGATGCTGCGGCAGGTCACCGACGGGCGCGGCTGGCCGACCCTGGCCAACATCGTGCGCGCGGGCGAGGACGGCCGGCCGGAGCGCATGTTCATGCAGGAGGAGCTGTTCGGGCCGGAGGAGTACCGGCAGGTGGTGGCCTACCACTACGGCATGGCGCGGCACCACTTGGTCAAGGCGCAGACGTATCGGGAGCATGCCAAGGCGCGCTTCGGGCTGCAATTGCCGCTGTTCGACGAGGACGACGGCGCGGTGGGCGACGACACCAGCGAAGCGCGGTGGGACGCCGTGACCGGCACGCACGGCCGGCCCACGCCACGCGATCGAGCGGATACACCGGAGGACGCCTGCCGCCTGACGTGCCCCACGGCCTGATCGCGCACGGACCACCGGCGTCACCGCAGGCATCGGACAATGGGCATGAGCGCGCAGGACACGGACGGAGCGGATTGCATGTGTCCGAAGGCACACGGCGACATGCCCGATGAGAGGCGTGTGGGGACCAGTCGACGCGAGGCGCGTGACCCTGTACTGACAGCACGGGTGGAAGTGCGCGCGCGGGAGTGCCGTGAGGAGACATGCGCGCGAGGTGTGGGAACGCGCCTGCCGGAAACTGATGCGCACGAGCCGCCGGACGTGGTGTTGCGCGCGTCACAACCCCCCCGCTCCCCTGGCTGCGGACAGACTCCTCCCGTCTAGTGCGGCGGGTCTCCCGAGCGGGGCATGGCCGCGTCGCTCGGGGGTTCAGCGCTGCGGCGGGCGCATCCGCGGCTCAAAATCCAATTCCCCGCCCTGGAGGACGAACTTGCTGACGTAGCGCAGGGCGGCCACCGTGTTCCGGATCGGCCCGATGTTGGCCAGACCTCCCCGCGCGTACCACAGCGCCGCGCAGTCACGCGGCCGCAGGCCGGAGACGCCCGCGAGAAGCACGTGATAGTGCAGGACCCCCCGCTCTTGGTACTCTAGGGTCCGCGCCCACTCGATGCCCTGGTCGTGCTTCAGCCAGTGATGGCCGTGGAGGATGCGGTTGAGCTGCATCACGAAGCGCCGAAACTGTTTGGGGTTTCGGGAGCAAGCGCCGGAAAATGTACGGTAAGCCAGAAGTGCTTGTAGATGAAGAAGTTAGCCTCGGCTAAAACAGGCAACGATGAGGCGCCTGCTGAAAAGGCATGCGGTTGCTCCCCGATTATCATGTCCGGTAGCATGCCTCGAACACCTTATTTTACTGATGAAAACAGGTGCAAACTATCAAGAGGAATTTCTCGGTGATCCTGCTTACCGTACATTTTCCGGCGCTTGCTCCTGGAACCCCCATCTGGTCACCCCTCATGTTATCTTAGTTTTCAACGTGATCAATTTATCAAATTGAGGAAAGGGGAGGCCAGACGCACCGGCTGGATGTGGAGCAGGTGAGAGGCGGGCTTACAGGTCACGGCATAGGAGGTGCGGCATGCACATCGAGTCCGTGGACACCCCCTCACTGCTGGAGTTGCGGGCCATCGTGGCGCAGCGTTTGCAGGCCTATGGGGCCTTCGACGGGTGCACCGCTGCGGACCGGCGCACCATTCTGGCCCAAGCCTGCATGGTGATTTGGCATCTCACTGCGGGAGATGAGGGGCGAACGATCTATCTCACGCATCTCGCGCCCGCAGTCGATGGGGTGTCCTCCCAGACGGTGCTCGACACCATGGCGCGCCTGTGTCCGGATGTCATCGCCGCCGTGCAGGGGTACATCGCCGCGTGGCACGCGCGCTTCCGGCAGGACGGGTGGTATCCGATCCAATGGACGGGGTGCTATGACGGTCTGAATGGCACGCTCCTGGAGGTGTTCGTCACCGACACGCGGCCGCAGGTTCTGGCGGCCTATGAGCGGAATGTCTCCTGATGGTCCGTCCTACGGAGATACCTCCCGCACACCGCACCAGCCGGAGATTGGTGCGGAAGCCACGTGCACTGCTGCACGTACGTGGCTATTCCATGGCGACGCACAGGCCCACGGCGACACACAAGTTCACAGGGGAGATGACGATGTTCAGCATCTTGGGCTGGATCATTTTCGGGTTGATTATCGGCGCCCTCGCCAAGCTGGTGATGCCGGGGCGCGACCCAGGCGGCATTATCGTGACGATCGTGCTGGGCATCGTCGGTGCCTTGCTCGGCGGCTGGCTCGGGCGGGCGATCGGACTGTACGGCCCGGACGAGGCCGCGGGCTTTGTCATGGCGCTGATCGGGGCGCTCATCCTGCTCGGGCTCTACCGGCTCCTCGTCGCGAGGCGTGCGTAGGACTACGCCGGTCCCTCTAGGATCATCCCATGCGGTGCGGCACGCCGCATGACCTGAGCGGCGCTGATGTCCCCCGTGTCGGCTACAGGCGTCCTCGGTGCGCCGTTGTTGGGTCTCTTGCCCCGACGGAACAAAAATTTACGATAAGCTCTAAACCCATGTGAAAACATAGGGCTCTGAAATCTATCTCGTCGTGCCTTCCGGGGCATAATGGTCGTGAGAAAAGGAAAATGAGACCGTTTATGGCTGTGTAGACTCCCCAATGCTCTCTTCGAGTAAAACTTCGCACGGGCGGGGCAAGAAACCCTACAGGCTCTACTTGCCGCCGAACAAACCTCGCCATTTTGGCATTTCTGGATTAATCAACAGCATCTGTCACGGCCGTGTCTGGTATGTAAGACCGCTGCCATGCAGGGCATCTTCGATTGTCTAGCAAAACTCCCTAATAATATGAACGGCTGCTACAAAGTATTACGGTTGTAGTAATTTTTTCACTACATACGTAGCTCGACAACTCAGGTGTTCACCCGTTCCAATTCCACAATTTTCTGGTTGATGGCGTCAATCTGTCCATCGTATTTTTCCTGGATCGCCGCAAACCGCTCAGGATATCGCTCTTCTAGCAGGCTGCTGAAAAACTCCGGATTGTGATCCCGCGAAAGGTTGAGCATCGGGTACAATCTTGCGAGCCCTTGTGCCCCTCTCACGGAGGACCAGGCGATGCGTGGAGACGATCCCCAGTAAGCCGCCATGTTCAGCTCTCTCTCGCCCGAGGAACGCGTGCCCAAAGAGCACCCCCTGCGCGCCATTCGAGTGCTGGTCGATGGAGTGTTGAACGAGCTGTCGCGCCAGTTTGACACGCTGTCCTCGCATACCGGCCGCCCATCGATGGCGCCGGAGAAGTTGCTGCGGGCGTTGCGACTGCCAGGGCTCTACACCATCCGCAGTGAGCGCCTGCTGATGGAGCCGCTCGACGACAATCTGCTGGGTCGCGGGTTTGTCGGGTTGAACATGGAGGCCGCCGTTTGGGATGCCACGGTAGTCAGCACGAACCGCGAGCGCTGGCTGGCGGGGGAGGTGGCCCAGATGTGCTTCGACCAGGTGCGGGCACGGGCCCGCGAGCGCGAGTTGCTGTCGGACGACCACTGCACCGTGGATGGGACGTTGATTGCAACGTGGGCCGGGCAGAAGAGTTTCCAGCAGCAGGAGTCGGCACCCCCATCGCCGCCTGATGATCCCGGCAACCCAAGCCTCGACTTCCGTGGGGAACGGCGCACCACCGCCCCCCATGCCGCGACAACCGACCCGGAGGCCCGCCTGTACAAAAAAGCCAACGGACAAGAGGCCAAGCGCTCCTCTCTGGGGCATGTGCGCAGGGAGCATCGCCACGGCCTGGTGGTCGATACCCGGGTGACGCAGGCGACCGGGACAGCCGAGCGTGAGGCGGCCTGAACCATGGCTGACGCGATGCCTGGGCAGCAGCGGGTGACCCTGGGGGCCGACAAGACCGATGATACGCATGACTGCGTCCGCGCGCGGCGCGGGCGGCGAGTGACCCCATATGTGGCGCAGAACACCGCTGGGCGCTCCAGCGCCATTGATGGGCGTACGACTCGCCATCCGGGCTCTGCCATCAGTCAGAGGAAACGCACATATGTGGAGGAGATCTTGGGGTGGCTCAAGACTGTTGGGCGGCTGCGGAAGGTCCGGCATCGTGGAGTCGCCCGGGTGGGCTGGATGTTCACCTGTGCCGCCGCCGTGTACAACTTGGTGCGGATGCGCACGCTGGCGGCAGCGGCATGAGGCCACGGGCAGACAGGTATGCAGAACCCCCTCTGCACGTCGCCGCCCTTGCCCGAACGGGGTGTTCACCACTGTCAGACGCTCCAAAGATCCTCCCGTCGTATATCCGCCATCTTTGCCAACACCATGGTCCAGCTTCTGAATGGTGTTTTTCAGCAGCCTGCTAGTGCTCCTGTGGGAGAGCGTGAGGACCGGCGCGCGCCATAACGGAACAAATCACATCGACGTGCGCCGCAATGGTCTGCCCGCTCCCGTCAAAATGGGCGGCCCGGCGCGGAGTTATCTGCACCTCCTACACACACGGATGTGTCGGGGGTATTCTACGCACCACGTGCTAGAGAGAAAATGAAATTTTGCAACATAGATACTCCAAAGGCCCCGAGAAGCTTCGCCATACCCGTTCACGCGGCCGAACAACGGGAGGAGGGCGCATGGGACAAGAGGACCGCCAGGAGGAGCGCCGCGGCGCCACTGGCCGCCTGGGCCTCGCTGACGCCCAATTCCCGTGCCATCGCCTGGAGACCGCCCGTCTGGGCGAGCATATCGGTGAATGGCATGGGCCTGACTCCTAGGGTGGTGGCGCCGCCGACTCAGTCCAGGAGGTCCTGGGGCACATGGCCGCCGTTGGCGGCGATGCGTGCCAGCACGGTCTTATGGAGCCACAGGTTCATCTGGGCCGAATCCCCCATCAGTTCCGCCGGGCAGCCCAGCTCCGTGGCCAACTCTTTGCGCGCCGCCAAGCTGCTGTCGAGGTCGAGGAGCTTCAGCAGATCGACGATGGAGGTCCGCCAATTTAGCGGCTGCGGGTTCGCCGCGGCGCGCTGCTCCAGTTGCGCGACGACATCGACGAGGGCGACCGCCTGGGGCGGCGGTGCCGCCGGCGGCGGACTCGGGCTCGCGGGCGCGGCAGCGGGTGGCGCAGCGGGAGTGGCGGCGTCCGCGCCGCCGAGGCCGAGTTTCGCTAAAATGGTGCTGAAGAATCCCATGGTGTGCTCCTTTGCTGTCGGGCGGGATGGCGCGACCCGGGCCGCATCGCAGGGGCGCGTCACAGGCCGCGTTCAGCCTTGTCCACATCGTAGGTGTAGGCGCGCGCGAACATCCGGCGCCCTGCCTGAGAACGGGGCAAATTTCTGCGCACGCGTGGTGCGAATGACGCGCGACGCGTACCTGAGAACCGCGGCCTCCTGCCTGAGAACACCACGGTCTGCCTGAGAACCGCGCCGCTTGCGCACGCTCGGCGAGAATGACCCAGGCGTGCCCGCCAGGTCGCCTTCTATGTAGAGAAGTATAGAGCGTCAGTGTCGCCATGTGACAGCCATTCGTGGACCATGACGCGACCCGCTCGTGGAGCCCCGCCGCTGCGTTGATCCCCATGTTTCATGCCGGCTTCATCTCTGTGAGGCGTGTTCTGAGTTCTTGGACCGGCCGAGTGTCCAGGAACGTCCGTCGGAGTTCTTGATTCTGCAATCGCGCCGCCACCCTTTCGATGACCTCCATCGCGCTCCGATAGGCCGCTCTGGCGCGCTCCAGGTCGGCCTGCCGCTCGTACAGTTCGCCTAAGGCCTGGTACGTCTTCCAAAGCTGTGGTGGGTTGCCGATCTCCTGCGCAACCGTCAGCGCTTGAGACAGGGCTGCCTCGGCCTGCTCCCCCTGTCCTTGAGCCAGGAGGGCCTGCCCCTTCAGCCGCCAGCCCTTGACCAGATTTTTACGGCTCACAGTCGGCTCGGCCAGCTTCAGGCACTCCTCGGCGAACGCCAACGCCTGTGCCGCATTCCCCTTGGTGAGCCACAGTTCTCCTAAGCTATGATAGAGATACTGGGTATAGCGCCACTTCATCCACTCGTCTCCCCACGTCCCTGGCTGTTGCACCTCACGGTAGACCTTCTTAAGATACCGCTCCGCTTGCTCGTGATCTCCCAGGAGCAGGTAGTTGTTGCCTAGGTTGATCTCCGCATACCGGGTGTGTTCGGGCTCGCCTGTCGTGTACGACGCCTCCGCGGCCTCGTGATTGTACCGGATGGCCTGCTCAAGGTCGTACAGCTCCCCGTACACCCAGCCCAGGGTGTTCAGGATGCGACACTTGAAAAATTGATCCCCAAGCTGTTCACTCCACTTCAGGGCCTCTTGCAATGACACCACTGCCTCATCATACGCCCCCTTGCCGCAGCATGTGAGACCCTTGGCCCAGACATTCCAGATCAAGACCAACGCCAGGTTGTGCGCATGTCCGAAGCGGATCCCCTGCTCCTCAAGCTGGAGCCCCTGCTCGTACTCCCCCTTCCAACTATGGAGGAGCCCAAGATCGAAGAGGCTATACCCTTCCTGGACTCTGTCCCCAGCCTCCCGACTGATCTCCAGCGCTTCCACAAAATAGGGGGCCGCCTCGTCGAATTTGCCGAGCACCATGGGGACCTTGCCAATCACCCAGAGACTGGTCGCCAGGCTGCTTTTGGCGCCGATCGCTCGCGCTAACGTCTTCGCCTGTTCGGCATAGTCGAGGGCCTGTTCGAACTCGTGGGCCCAAAAAAACGCAAACCCGATCTGGGCCAGGGCTTCCGCCTCCCTCGCCCGGTCTCCAAGCTGCCGGGCCGCCGCCAACATGCGTTGGTAGGCCTCAGCGGCCAGGCGGAACTCACTGAGGAGAACGTGCACCGCGCCTTGGCCGGCGTAGAGCGTCAAGAGAGTCGAAGGCTCCACGGCGGCCCCCAACCGCTCGCACACGTGTAACGCCCGGCTATAGTGCTCGCGGGCTTCCCGGTTCGCATAGGCCTGCTGGGCCTTGTGCCCGGCTTTGACCAGGTATTCCAGCGCCTTCTCCCATACCTCCCCGTGCTCGTAATGATAGGCGAGCACCTCATAGGACTCCGGCAGGCGCTCGGCGTACAGTTCCTCGATGGCCATGGCGATCAGCTGATGCAACTCCTTGCGGCGTTGCATCAGCAGGCTGTTATAAGCGACGTCGTGCGTCAGGGCATGCTTGAACATATACGCCAGTTCCGGATAGAAGCTGCGCTCGTAGATGAACTCCAGCACTTTCAGTTCCTGGAGGAAACCTTCGAGCCGCGCGTGCATGTCCGAGATGCGCTCCAGGAGACGGACCGTAAACTCACGCCCGATGACGGAGGCGAGCTGTAACGCCTTCTTGGGCACCTCCTCCAGCCGGTCGATCCTGGCCATGATCACATCCTGAATGGTCGTGGGGACATAGATCTCGGCGATGGGTTTCGTCAGCATGTACCGGCCGTCGCGCTGCTGGAGTGCCCCCACCTCCAGGAGGGATTTGAACACCTCCTCCAGGAAGAAGGGATTCCCTTCCGCCTTGCGGACGATGAGGTCGCGAAGCTCCGGGGGGAACTCTGAGATGGCCAGCATGCCCGCCGCGAGTCGGAGGCTGTCGTGGTCGGACAACGTGCGCAGCCCGATGCGCGTCGTGTAGGTACGCTCCCCAAAGGGATTCTGGTAGCCGGGGCGATAGGTCATGAGCAGCAGCACCCGAGCCGTGGGGATACTATCGGCCAGGTGCAGGAGGACCTCTTCAGACGTCTTATCGATCCAGTGTAAATCCTCGACCACGAGCACGAGGGGGCGGCGTTGAGCCCCTTGCAGCGTCATGGCCCGTAAAGCCTCAAAGAGCTTGAGGCGCCGCTGCTGGGCATCCATCCGCAGGACGGTGTCGTCCCCCGGGGGGACAGACAACAGGTATTTGACATGTGGGATGGCCGGCTGGAGTTCCTCACCGAGGACCTCCATGCCCCGCTCAATTTTGGCGCTGACGGTGGCGTCGTCGTCCCCCTCCTCGATCTGAAAGTTGTGCTTCAAGAGGTCGATAATGGGGAGATACGCCATCTCCTGGCCATAGGAGATACACCGGCCCGTCAGCCAGGTCACCGGCTCGCCTTCAAGACGGCGTTGGAACTCCAACAGCAGGCGAGATTTGCCGATCCCCGCCTCGCCCATGAGCAAGATGACCTGCCCCCGCCCCGCCTTGGCCTCGGCCCAGCGCTCCTGTAGGAGGGTCAGCTCATGCTCCCGTCCCACAAATGGGGTGAGCCCTCGTTCCGCGCCCACCTCCAGTCGGGTGCGCGGCCCGCGGGCGCGTATGACCTCGTAGGCGCTGACGGGTGCCGCCTTGCCCTTGATTGTCTGCGCACCCAACGGCTGGGTGACGAAGTAGCCGCTCACAACCCTGTAGGTATCCTCGGCGAGGACGATCTGGCCCGGCTCTGCGAGGTTCAGCATGCG
>Ga0209382_10002525_pt1 | contig 26451 bp, 26 predicted proteins | sample SoiMetdeltSBSDD5_FD_187599 | JGI IMG/M metagenome (GOLD analysis project Ga0209382, IMG submission 187599) | Bulk soil microbial communities from a Populus tree surrounding site in Tennessee, USA - Soil MetaG P. deltoides SBSDD5 (SPAdes) (version 2) | ecosystem: Environmental > Terrestrial >... | reverse complement strand
GCTCAGTGGCTTGGATGACGACACCAAGTTCGTCATGCACGCGGCCCGGCTCGGGTTCCAGTGCCTCGAACTACTGGAGACGAAACACCTCGAGCTGCCCATCCAAGACCCTGCGGGGAGCTGGCTGCCAGCGGTGCGGGCGGGCGACGTGCCGTTCGATGGTTGGCTCGACCGGTGCGTGCAGCTCGACCGCAAGCTGAGCTACTTCGAGGACTTCACGCGCATCGGGCCCGGCCCTGACCGCGAGCGGATCGAGGCGTGGTCGGCCCGCGTCCACATGGAGGCGTGGTCCTAGCGCTGCCCGAAGCTGTGGTGTGCTCGCCGAGCATCCTGCGGTCGCCGCGGTCTGCAACACTCGCCCGATGCCGGGAGAGACGAGGCCGCGTCGGTGGGCCGCAGCGGCAGCCGCGGTTGTGCTGCTGGGACTGTCGGCGGCCTGCGGAGACGACGGCCGGGCGCTGCGTGAGCCTGCACCCGATCAGACCACGACCAGCGCCGCACCCTCCACGACCAGCACCGTCGACTCGGCAGGGAGCGTCCTCGCGGACGGCAGCACGTCCTCGACCGAGCCGCTGCAGCTGTCCAGCTCCGCCTTCGCCGACGGTGCCGAGATCCCTGCCGGCTACACCTGCCGCGGGGCCGACAAGTCGCCGCCGCTGTCCTGGGTCCACGTCCCCCCGGGCACCGTCGAGCTGGCCGTGGTGATGCGGGACATCGAGCCGGCAGCCGAGGGCTTCGTCCACTGGGTGGTGGCCGGGATGGCACCCACCGTCGGCGGCCTGGCCGAGGCCACCGCGCCTCCGGGGGTCGAGGCCGAGAACGACTTCGGGCGGCCCGGCTGGGCGGGACCGTGCCCGCCGTCGGGCACCCACCAGTACGAGATCCGGCTGTACGCCCTCGCCGAGCCCTCAGGCGTGACCGCCGGGATGCCGGGCCAGGACGCCGCCCAGGCGGTGGAGTCGCGGGTGTCGCACGGGACCTCGGTGCTCAGCGGCTCCGCGGCGGCGACCAACCCGTAGCTCAGGCGACCCGGAAGCGGGACTCGCCCAACGGCGGGCGGTCATCCACCGCCATCCGATCGACCACGGCCCGGGGTGGGCCGATCCCGGCCCACGTCAGCAGGGCATCTACCGCGGGCCGGGGCCCCTCGGCCTCGATCTCGACGCGGCCGTCGGGCCGGTTGCGGACCCAGCCGCCGACGCCGAGGCGCTCGGCCTCGCGCCGGCAGCTCTCCCGGTACCAGACGCCCTGGACCCGCCCCGACACCACGGCGCGCACCCGGACGACGGCCGGTGCCGTCACGACGATGGCTTGCGCCCGTTGTCGCCGACGTCGGTCTCGTCCGGCTCCTCGTCTGCCATCTCGGCCTCCAGCTCGTCCAGCGGGTCGGGCCCCCCGTCGTCGGCGACGGGCTCGTCGGCCGGCTCGTCGTCGGCGACTTCACGCGACTCGGCGTCGATGACCCGGCGGCCGCGACGGCCCCGCTCGCGCGGGGCCACCCGTTCCGCGACCCGGGCGGGCAGGTCCGCCTTGCGGGCCTGGAAGCTGGCCCAGCCGAGGGCGAGCAACGGTGCGAGGAAGAAGACGGAGATGTTGATGGACAGGAACACGACCGCCGCCATCGCGAACATCGAGTAGGTCAACCAGCGGCTGCGGTCGGGACGCCGGTTGGCCCAGAACGCGGCGAACAGGGTTATGGCCACCGGGACGAGCGCGAAGACCAACACCACCGGGCCACCGACGGAGATCAGGCTCTCCTTGTGGTCCGGCAGCGATTCGCCGGTCACCGTCTCCCGGGCCACGTGGGCGACTCCGCCGAAGCTCCGCGGGAAAGGCTCGCCCCGGTCGTCCACCGGGATCTTCGCGAACAGCACGAACACCAGCGCGACGAGCGCCAACAGCACGGACAGCATCACCGCCCGGTCACCCGGCCGGGAGCTGCTGAGCATTCCCATGACACCCTGCGGCGGTGGCGCGGCCTGCGGTTTGGGAGCACCGGCGCGGCCGGAGCCACCGGAGCGGGTCGAGCGCGACGAGGACGAGGACGACGAGGACGAGGACGACGTGGTGGTACTCGCAGCGACGGCGTTCTCGCGGCGGGCGGCGAGCGCGTCGCGGCTCGCCCGGTTACGGGCGGCCCGGCGCTGCTTGGAGTCTTGGCGCTTGTCCGGCACGGTGCAACGCTAGGCCCGCCGGAGGACCGGCGGCGACTGGGCGGGCGCAGCACCCCGGTCGAGCACGGCCGGATCGCCCGGCCACGCCTCCACCAGCACGTCGCGGGGTACTCACCGCGCCGCGTAGCGGAGGGTCAGGGCCAGTATCACAGCGTCGTCGAGCGGGCCGACCACCGGCAGGAACTCGGGCACGAGATCGATTGGGGACAGGAGCCACAGGCCCCCCAGCGCCACCGCCGCCGTGGCCCGCCGGGGGGACCCGGGGGGTCTCGTCCCGGCGTGCGAGCGGCCCGCACGCCGTTGGGCAACAGGCGGCGAGCGGCCAGCGCCACCAGGATCGCCCACGACGCGACGAGGCAGGCCATACCGACCGCGACGGCCCGCACCCATCCCCGAGGTCTGGGGGCCACGGCGTGATCCGCGCCGGCGCTCACCGGAAATCCCGACTGCGGACGGAGGCCTTGATGGGGAGGGCCTCGATGCGCTCGGCCAGGACGTTGGTCACCCCGTCGACCCGTTCCAGCCGGCCCCGTATCAGCAGCGCGGGGGCGGTGCGCACCACCCGGCGGTGATGGGCCCAGCATCCCTTGGACACCACGATGTTGAGCAGGCCGGTCTCGTCCTCCAGGTTGAGGAATGTGATGCCCGCCGCCGTGGCCGGGCGCTGGCGGTGGGTGACCACCCCGGCCACTGTGACCCGCGAGCCGTGGTCGTAGCCGGCCAGCCCGGAGGACGTGGCCACCCCCAGGTCGTCGAGCAGGTGGCGGACGAAGCGGGTGGGGTGGCCCTCGGGGCTCACACCGGTGGCCCACAGGTCGGCCCGGGCCTCGTCGATGGGGTCGAGCCCGGGCAGCCGGGGCGCGTCCACCCCGGTGATGATGCCGTCGAGCCGATCGGCGCCGGCGTGGGCCACCGCCCCCGCCACCCACAGGGCGCGGCGCCGGTCCAACCCGAAGCAGCCCAGCGCCCCGGCGGTGGCCAGGGCCTCCAGCTGGGCGACGCTGAGCCCCGGCACCCGGCGCACCAGGTCCTCGGGGCTGGTGTAGGGGCCGTGGGCCTCCCGCTCGGCCACGATCCGCTCGGCCAGGTCGGCCCCCAGGCCCCGCACCGAGCCCAGCCCGATGCGCACGGCGGGCCCACCCCTCCCCCACGTCTCGGGCGGCGCTTCCACCCCAGGCGCTCGCATGCATCGCCCCCACCCCCCGCTCCGTCCCTCCGGCCCGTCAGCCAAGGCGGCCGGGCCGGCCTGCAGGTGGGGGGCGAGTGGGTCGGGTGGATCGGAGGGTGGTTCCAGGGTGGCGTGGGCGCCGGAGCGGGCGAGGTCGGGGGTGCGCACCTCGACGCCGTGGCGGCGGGCGTCCTGGGTGAGCGAGTGGGGCGAGTAGAAGCCCATGGGCTGGGCGTTGAGCAGGGCCGCACAGAAGGCGGCCGGGTAGTACCGCTTGAGCCACGACGAGGCGTACACCAGGTAGGCGAAGCTCACCGAGTGGCTCTCGGGGAAGCCGTAGCTGGCGAAGGCGGCCAGCTTGTCCCAGATGCGGTCGGCCACCTCGCCCGTGATCCCGTTGGTGGCCATGCCCTCGTACAGCCGGTGCCGCAGCCGGCCCATGCGCTCGTGGCTGCGCTTGGACGCCATGGCTTGGCGCAACTGGTCGGCCTCGCCCGGCGTGAACCCTGCGGCGTCGATCGCCATCTGCATGAGCTGTTCCTGGAACAGGGGTACGCCCAGGGTCTTGTGCAGGGCGTTCTCCAGCAGGGGGTGCAGGTAGGTGGGATCCTCCAGGCCCTTGCGCCGGCGGATGTAGGGGTGCACCGACCCGCCCTGGATGGGGCCGGGGCGGATGAGCGCCACCTCCACCACCAGGTCGTAGAACGTCTCCGGCCGCAGGCGGGGCAGCGTGGCCATCTGGGCCCGGGACTCGACCTGGAACACGCCGATCGAGTCGGCCCGGCACAGCATGGCGTAGACCTCGGGGTCCTGGGGCAGCGTGGCGAGGTCGATCTCGTCGCCGTGGGCCTGGTGCACCAGGTCGATGGTGCCGTGCAGCGCCTCCAGCATGCCCAGGCCCAGCAGGTCGAACTTGACCAGGCCCACGGCCGCGCAGTCGTCCTTGTCCCACTGCAGCACCGTGCGCAGGGGCACGGTCTCGTCCTCGCCCGGGCCGCCTCCGGGGGTGCCGTCCCGCACCGAGGCCTTGCCCTGGAAGCGGGCCCACTCGACCGGGCACACCTCGATGATGGGCCGGTCGCAGATGACCATGCCCCCCGAGTGGATGCCCAGGTGGCGGGGCGCCCGCTCGATCTCCCGGGCCAGGCTCAGCACGGACGCAGGGATGTCGTGGCCGCTCTCGGCGCTGGTGGACGCCACCGTGGACCACATGTCCATCTGCTTGGACCAGGCGTCCTGCTGGCCCGGCGAGTAGCCCATCGCCTTGGCCATGTCGCGCACCGCCGAGCGGGCCCGGTAGCTGATGACGTTGGCGACCTGGGCCGCGTGGAGCCGGCCGTGGCGCCGGTAGACGTACTGGATGGCCTCCTCCCGGCGGCCGCTCTCGATGTCGATGTCGATGTCCGGCGGGCCGTCGCGCTCGGGCGACAGGAAGCGCTCGAACAGCAGGCCGAGCGACACCGCGTCGGCGTTGGTGATGCCCAGCGCGTAGCAGACCGCCGAATTGGCGGCGCTGCCCCGACCCTGGCAGAGGATGTTGGACTGGGTGCAGAACTCGACGATGTCCCACACCACCAGGAAGTAGCCGGGGAACCCCAGCGCCTCGATGACGTCGAGCTCATGGTCGACCTGGTCCCACGCCCGGGGGTTCTGCTCCCGGGGGCCGTAGCGCCGATGGGCGCCCTGGGTCACCAGCCGCCGCAGGTAGGCCATCTCGTCGAGCCCTTCGGGACAGGGGAAGGGCGGCAGCCGGGGCGCCACCAGGGCCAGGTCGAAGGCGCAGGCCCGGCCCAGCTCGGCCGCCCGCTCGACCGCCCCGGGCCAGCGGGCGAAGCGCCGGGCCTGCTCGTCGCCCGAGCGCAGGTGGGCGGTGCCCGCCGCCGGCAACCAGCCGGCCAGGTCGTCCAGGCTGCGGCGGGCTCGCACCGCGGCCAGCGCGGTGGCCAGGCGGCGCCGGTCGGGCGTGGCGTAGTGGACGTTGTTGGTGGCCACCAGGCCCACCCCCGCCTCCACGGCGAGCCGGGCCAGGCCGTCGTTGCGGACCGAGTCGACCGGGTCGCCGTGGTCGCACAGCTCGACCACCACGTTGTCCGCACCGAAGCAGTCGACGAGCTGCCCCAGCTCACGGGCGGCGGCCGCCGGGCCTTGCTTCAGCAGGGCCCGGGGCACGGCCCCCTTGCGGCAGCCGGTGAGCACCAGCCAGTGGTCGCCATGGGCCGCCGACCAGTCGATGCCCGAGTAGTCGGGCTTGCCCTTCTCGCTTCCCGCCAGGTGGGCGGCGCTGAGGGTGGCCGCCAGCCGGGCGTAGCCGGCCGGGTTGCGGGCCAGCACCAGCAGGTGGTTGCCCTCGGGATCGGCCTCGCCGTTCTGGGGGGCGCTCAGCCCCAATGACAGCTCGGCCCCGAACACGGTGGGGACCTCCATGGCGCGGGCCGCCTCCGCGAAGCGGACCACCCCGTAGAGCCCGTCGTGGTCGGTGAGCGCCAGCGCCTGGAGGTCCATGCGGGCGGCCTCCTCCACCAGCTCCTCCGGGTGGCTGGCCCCGTCGAGGAAGCTGAAGTTGGAGTGGCAGTGCAGCTCGGCGTATGGAGTGGCGCTGGCCTGCCGCCGGAACTGGGCGGGAGGCTCGTAGTCCGCCCGGTGGGACGACCATGCCGGGCTGTCGCCCCCGTTGGCCCCCTCCGGCACCAGGGAGGGCCGGTGGTCGCGGCGCGGGCGGTCGGACAGGGCTCGCTCGATCTCGCTCCACGGCACGTTGGGGTTGTTGAAGCCCACGCCCGCACTATAGCGAACATATGTACGGGTCAGGCCTCGCGGGTCGCCGCCTCGCGGGCTTCGGGGATGATCGGCTCGAACAGCTCGATCGGGTTGCCCGACGGGTCCTCGACCAGGATCTGCTTGCCGCCCACGCCGGTCACGATCTCGTTGCGGAAGGTGACGCCGTCGCCTCGCAGACCCTCGACGAGCCCTTCGATGTCGGAGACCTCCAGCGAGAACCGGTTCCAGCCTCCCGGCTGGGGCAGGGTGCCGTCGGGCATGGCCTGGCCGCCGCCCGGTCCGCCCCCCGGCGCGCTCAGGGTGAGTCGGAGATCGTCCCGGGCCAGCATGGCGAAGGCCGGGGCCGGGTGCATCACCTCCCGGAAACCGAGGTGCCCGCAATAGAACGCGATCGCGGCGTCGACGTCGTTGACGATGTAGCGGACGGTGGCCATCGGAGGCTCCTTCCTCTTGCCGGCGACGGTATCGGCCCGGAGCGTGAGGCCCTTCGCTCAGTCGTAGGTCGCCTCCACGGACCAGCGGCCCGCCTCCACCACCAGCAGGTAGGCGGTCCCGTCGGCGGTCGTCACCTGGAGCCGGGCCCGGCGGCGGTGGGTCTCGGGATCCCACCAGCGCTCGTCGCAGGGCCACGGTCCCGCCCAGGCGGCCACGGGCCGGCGGCCGGAGCGGTCGCCCGCCGCCACCGCCGCGGGCGCGGCGCTCACCTCGCCCCGGCCTCCCACCGCCACGGGGCGGCCGGCGTCGTCGACCACCTCGACCGGCAACGGCGGGATGTGGACCGTCGCCGGCGCGGGGGCGGGCACCGTTCCCGGCCAGGGCTCGGCCACCCAGGCCGGCCGGGCTGCGGGCCGGGGCTCGGTCACGTCGGCGGCCGCCACCGGGACCAGGCCGACCCGCTCGCCCGGGCCTCGACCACCCCGCCACTCCGGGACCCGCACGGCGTCTATCCCCAGCAACCCCTGGACCCGGGCCAGCGCCCGGGAGGCCCGGTCCCCCGCCTCGATGGGATCGACCGCCCCGGGGCCACCGGTGCTGAGGGCGAGCTGGCGCCCCCCGGCCGGCACGATCTCCTCCGGCGCCAGCCAGATCCGGGTGAGCCCACCCGAGGGCCTGTGTGCGTTGTCCACCCCGCCCACCCAGCCCTCCAGCTGCCAGCGCACCCGGTCGGCGATGGCCAGGGCGCTGAAGGTGCCCTCCGTGCGCCACACCCGCTCGTGCGTCTCGCCGTGCTCGGTCTCGGCCCCCACGACCAGGCGGGTGCAGGCGCTGCCCGTCTCGGCCAAGCGGCGGTGGAGGTCGTCGGCCAGGCCCCGGGCCACGAAGGCGGCGGCCTCGACCCGCTCGGCGGGCGGGTCGAGTTCGGCGACCAGCGTCCAGTCGGCGGGGGGCGGGGCGGTGACCGGGGGCCGCCCGTCCTCCCCACCGGCCAGGCGGTGGGCGCGCAGGCCCTCGGCTCCGAAGCGGCCCACGACCTCGGCCACGGGCAGGGCGGCCAGGGCACCGAGTGTCCGCACCCCCAGCCGTTCCAGCACGTCGACCAGGGCAGCACCGGCCGGCCCGCCCTCGTCGGCCAGCACGGTCACCGGGATCGGCGCCAGGAAGGCGGGGCTCTCCCCGGGCGGCACGACCAGGGCCATGTCCTCGGACCGGGCCACCGGGGCGGCTCGGCGGTGGCGGCGGGCGGCGAGGGCGGCGGCGAAGGGCCCGTCGGCCACCCCCACCCGGACCGGGGCTCGGCCGCCCAGCGTGTGGCTCACCAGGGCGGCCGCCCGGCGGGCCAGCGCCTGGTCGCCCCCGTGGTAGCGGGCGGGCCCCCGGGTGGGGAAGGCGCAGGCGCCCGGGTAGGTGATCTCGATGCGGGGCGTGAGGGCTTCGAGGCTGGCGGCCACCGGCTCGAAGGCCCGGGCCTCGGCCGCCGGGTCGTGCTCGAGGATCAGCACCTCGGGGCAGCGCGACTGGGCATCCCGGCGGCGCTGGTGGCGCTCGACCCCCTCGGCCCGGGCGGCCGGCGAGCACGCCACCACCCGGTTGGCCCGCAGGACGGCCGCGGGCACGTCCAGCGGCACCCCCGCCGCCACCACCGGCCAGTCGGCGCACCACACCACCAGCGTCCGGGTCGTGTCAGGCATGGTGGCGAAGGCGGCGGGGGTGGAGGGGGATGGGGGTGGCGAGGGGCTCGGCGGGGGTGGCGTGGCCGTGGGCGTCGGGGAGCCATAGGTCGGCGTGGCGGGGGCGGGTGGCGTCGCCTCGGCCGGTTGTCTCGACCGTGACCCGGCGGCCTTGGAGGTGGCCCCAGCCGGCGCCGAGGCCTTCCCAGTGGGCCGCGGTCACGGTGAGGCGGAGGGGGCTGCGCTCGCCGGGGAGGTCGCCGCCGACCGCCAGGAGGATGCCGCCCCGCTCGCGGACCCGGGATACCAGGCGGCGGGCGTCGGCGGGTCGCAGGCGGAGGGTGGGGGCGGTGGACACCAGGACCAGGTCGAAGCCGTCGACCAGGGCCCCCAGGACCGACGCCCAGCCGGTGCGGTCGCGGCCCGGGTCGGCCACCATGACCAGGCGTTCCAGCGCCACGCCCAGGGCGTCGGCGGCCACCAGGCCCAGGGAGCTCAGCCCCACCACAGCCACCCAGGCGCCCGCCTGGGAGGGGCCGGCCGCCAGGGCCAGGGCCAGGGACGTGGCGCCCGCGACCCCGGGGGCGGCGCCGACCGCCACCGTGGCTCCCCGGCGGAGGGCGCCGCCGGGGAGCAGGGGCTCGAACGGGGGGAGAACCGGCAGCCGCCGCTCGCGGGCCAGGTCGGCGGGCTCGACCCGGGCAGCCACGGCGGCGGCAGCCGAGACCGAGGCGGCGGGCTCGACCCGGGCAGCCACGGCAGCAGCCGAGACCGAGGCAGCCGAGACCGAGGCGGCTGGCTCGACCCGGGCAGCCACGGCGGCAGCCGAGGCCGAGGCCGAGACCGAGGCGACCGAGGCGGCCGAGGCCGGTAAGCCCCCGATCACAGGGTCACGAACGAAGGCCTCCGCACGAGCCACGCCCCATGATCGAACACCTGTTCGCCCCCTGTCAACAGCCAGGCAACAGGAAGATCAGCTACTCGACGGTGACGCTCTTGGCCAGGTTGCGCGGCCGGTCGACGTCACGCCCGAGGGCGAGGGCGGCATGGTAGGCCAGCAGCTGGAGCGGGATGCCCAACAGCACCGGCGCCAGCTCGGGCGCGCTGCGCGGGACTCGCAAGACCGCGGCGAAGCGATCGTCCGCGTCCAGCGCGGCATCGGTCACCGCGATCACCGGGCCGCGCCGGGCGCGGATCTCCTCCACCGTGGCCAGGTTCTTGCCCAGCAGGGCGTCGTCCGGCAGCACCACCACCGTCGGCACCTCGGGGCCGACCAGGGCCAGCGGCCCGTGCTTGAGCTCGGCCGCCGGGTAGGCCTCGGCGTGCACGTAGGACACCTCCTTGAGCTTCTGGGCACCCTCCTGCGCCACCGGGTAGCCGCCCACCCGGCCCACGAAGAACATCCCGGCCGCCGGAGCGACCAGGTCGCGGGCCACCGCGGCCACCGAGTCCTCCGACGCCAGCACCTCCGAGATCTGGTCCGGCAGGGCCGCAAGCGCGGAGAGGAGGCGGGCCGCGTCGTCGGGGCCCAGGTCCCGCACCCGGCCCAGTTGCAGCGCCAGCAGGGCGAACGCCACCACCGTCGAGGTGTAGCTCTTGGTCGACGCCACCGAGACCTCGGGCCCGGCGTGGATGTACACACCCGACCCGCACTCCCCCGCCACCGTGCTGCCCGTGGCGTTCACGACGCCGATGACGTCGCCGCCCTTGCGCTTGACCTCCCGGATGGCGGCCAGGGTGTCGAACGTCTCGCCCGACTGGCTCACCGCCACGTACAGCGTCTCGGGATCGATGACCGGGTTGCGGTAGCGGAACTCCGAGGCCGCCTCGGCATCGGCCGGGATGCGGCTCAGGGACTCGATCAGCAGGGCCCCCGCCTGCCCCGCGTAGTAGGCGGAGCCGCAGCCCAGGACCTTGACCCGCCGCACGCCCAGCACGTCGCGGGCCGACAGCCGCACGCCGCCCAGATGGGCCGTGGCGAAACGGTGGTCCAGCCGGCCCCGCAACGCCCGCTCGACCGCGGCGGGCTGCTCGTGGATCTCCTTGTGCATGTAGTGGGGGTGGCCGGCCAGGTCGAAGGCGGTGGCCGCCACGTCGGTGGTGGCCGGGCGCTTGTCGGTGGGGCGGGCGTCGAGGGTGAACGTGCGGTACGAGCCCGCCTGCACCACGGCCATCTCGTGGTCGTCGAGGTGGACGATCTGGTCGGTGTGGCGGACCAGCGCCGCCGGGTCGGAGGCGACGTAGTGGGCCCGGCGCCCGACACCCAGGACCAGCGGGCTGCCGTTGCGGGCCACCACGATGCGGTCCGGCTGGCGATCGTCGACCACGGCCAGGCCGTAGGTGCCGGCGACCAGCGTCAGGGACTCGCGCACGGCTTCGTCCAGCGGCAGCCCGGCCTCGCGGCGCAGCCCCACCAGCTGGGCGATGACCTCGGTGTCGGTGTCCGACGCGGGCGTGACGCCCTCGGCGGCCAGCTTGGCCCACAGCTCGGGCGCGTTCTCCACGATGCCGTTGTGCACCACCGCCACGTGGCCGGAGGCGTCGAGCTGGGGGTGGGCGTTGCCGTCGGTGGGCTCGCCGTGGGTGGCCCAGCGCGTGTGGGCGATGCCCACCGAGCCCGCCAGCCGCTTGGGCAGCGCCGCCACCATGTCGTCCACCCGGCCGGCCCGGCGGTGGACCCGCAGGCCGGAGGAGCCGATCACCGCCACGCCGGCGGAGTCGTAGCCCCGGTACTCGAGGCGGGCCAGGCCCTCTACCAGGACGGAGACGGCGTCCCCGCTGCCGATGGTCCCGACGATGCCGCACATGGGCGATGTCCTCTCAGCCGTAGACGATCCGGCGGATCTGCCGGTGGGTCAGGGGTGGGGCGGCCACCGGCCGGGAGGCCAGCTCGGCGGCGATGCGGTCGAAGATGGCCGGGTTTGCCAGGCCGGAGGCCTGGAGCTGGCGGTGCCGGCGGCGCACCACGGCCTCGGTGGTCTCCGAGAAGTAGGCGACGACGTCGTCCACCACCCGCCGGGCCACGCCCGGGGGCAGGTGCGTCGAGCGGACCAGATGGTCGACGAGGTCGTCCATGGACGCCGATCGTCGCCCAACCAGCGCCGTGAAGGCAAAGATCTTGCCCGAATCCGGGCAGGATCCAGAGGTTCAGGTCAAGGGAACAGGCCGCGGGCGGTGATGGCGGCCGCCACCCGGTCGACCGCGACCACGTAGGCCGCGGTGCGCATGTTGACCTCCAGCGTCTGCGAGCGGGCCCACACGGCGTTGAAGGCGGCCTCCATGCGGGCCCGCAGCCGCTCGGCCACCACCGCATCGTCCCAGGGGTAGCCCTGGCGGGCCTGCGCCCACTCGAAATAGCTGGCAGTGACTCCGCCGGCGTTGGCCAGGATGTCGGGCACCACCGCGATCCCCCGACGGTCGAGCACCGGTTGGGCCTCGACCATGGTCGGCCCGTTGGCCGCCTCCACGATCAGCGGCGCGGTGATGCGCTCCGCCACCGCGCCGTCGATGCACCCGCCCAGCGCCGCCGGCACCAGCAGCTCGCAGTCGATGTCCCACACGGTGTCGGCGCTGATCGGCTCACCGCCCCCGAACCCGGCCACGGTGCCCGTCTCGGACACGTGGTCGGACAAGCCGCCGATGTCGAGGCCGCCCTCGTTGAGCACCGCCCCGCCGATGTCGCTCACCGCCACGACCCGCATGCCGGCCGAGCTGAGCAGGAAGGCCAGCGGGGCGCCCACCTTGCCGAAGCCCTGGAGCACGGCCCGGCTGCCCACGAAGGGCAGGCCGAGCTCGCGGAAGGCCACCCGGGCGCAGGCCAGGCACCCGGCCGAGGTGGCCCCCGAGTGGTTGCGGGTGCCGCCCAGCGAGAGCGGCTTACCCGTGACCGACGCGGGCATGGCGTGGCCCTTCACCATCGAGAGAGTGTCCATGAGCCAGGCCATGACCCGGCCGTCGGTGTTCACGTCCGGGGCCGGGATGTCGACGTCGGGCCCCAGCAGCGGGCTGATCTGGTACGTGTAGCGCCGGGTGACCCGCTCCAGCTCGCCGAGTGACAGCGTCCGCGGGTCGCAACGCACGCCGCCTTTGGCGCCGCCGAAGGGCAGGTCTACCAGCGCCGTCTTGAACGTCATCATCGCGGCCAGAGCCTTGACCTCGTCCGCGTCGACCTCGGGATGGAAGCGGATGCCGCCCTTGCCGGGGCCGCGGGTCGTGTCGTGGTGGACCCGCCACCCGGTGAACACCTCGACCGACCCGTCGTCGAGCCGCACCGGGATCGACACCTCGAGCATGCGCTGGGGGGTGCGCAGCATGTGGTGCACGTCGGCGTCGAGCTTGGCCAGCTCGGCGGCTTCGTCGAGGTTGTCGAGGACGGCCTGCCAGGCCCTGGAACTCATTGCCACTCCTTCTTGAGGCCGACGTCATTGGCGGCCGTCCCCGCAAGCATGCCCACTCTTGGGGGTGGAGTGACGTTACTCCTGTGATTCGTCCTCGGCCGCCTCCGGCAGAGCATCTTCCGAAGATTCGGAGGCAGCCGGCTCGGCAGCTTCACCGTTGCCGGAGGGGGGCGGGTAGTAGATGTACAGCCCCCGGATGACATCGAGCAGCTGGGCACCGGTCCAGCCCTCGGCGAGGTGCACGATGATGACGCTGCCGTTGGCGTGGACCTGGGTGACTCCGCCGCTCTCGAACAGGCGACGGGCGAGCTCGTCGACCGGCCGGTCGTCGAGGATGTCCTCGATCGAGGCGTAGCGCTCGTGGCCCATGCCGGTGAGCGAGCGGTTGATCTCGAACCGCGCCAGGCCCGGCGTGGACGACGGCTTCTCGACGACGTTGATCGGCTGTCCCATGGCGGGCGGCATGATATCCCTGCGGTCGGACCGCTCCCGAACCGGAGGACGCAGTGAGCACCGAGACCATCGAGGTCACCGGCCACATCGTGGATTCGCTGCTGCTGGCCAAGATCCTTGACACCATCCTCGACGCGGGTTGCGACTACGAGATCGAGGACGTCCACATCGGCAAGACGAGCCTCGACCCCAGCACGGCCCGGATCGCAGTGATCGGCGACGAGGCCAAGCTCGACCAGCTGCTGGACGAGCTACAGGTGCACGGGGCCAACCGCACACACCAGCACGACGTCCACCTGGTCCCGGTGGAGCAGGACGGAGTGCTGCCGGCGGGCTTCTACTCGACCACCAACCTGGCCGCCGACGTGCGCGTCGACGGGACCTGGCGCCCGGTCGAGAATCCGGAGATGGACTGCGCCCTGATAGTGGCGGACGGTCGGGCCTACACCGCGCCCATGCACAAGGTGCGGGCCGGTGAGCAGGTCGTGGTGGGCAGCGACGGCGTGCGGGTGCACGCCCCGAGCCACGCCCGGGACACGCAGGTGTTCGAGTTCATGGCGTCGGAGGTGTCCTCCGAGAAGCCGAAGGCGCTGCTCGTGACCCAGGTCGCCGACCGGATGCGCGCCGCCCGCCGGCGCGGCGGCCGGGTGCTGGTCGTGGCCGGGCCCGCGGTGGTCCACACCGGCGGAGCGACCGACCTGGCCCGCCTGGTGACCGAGGGCTGGGTCGACCTGCTCTTCGCCGGCAACGGCTTCGCCACCCACGACATCGAGGCCGACGTGCTCGGCACGTCGCTCGGCGTGTCAGTGGCCGAGGGCAAGCCCACCGAGGGCGGGCACGCCAACCATCTGCGGGTGATCAACGAGGTGCGGCGCCACGGCTCCATCGCGGCCGCGGTCGAAGCCGGCTACGTGACCGGCGGGGTCATGCACGCCTGCGTGCGGGCCGGCGTGCCGTTCGTGCTGGGCGGGTCGGTCCGGGACGATGGGCCGCTGCCCGACGTCATCACCGACACCGTGGCTGCGGCCGACGCGCTGCGGGACCAGCTCGGCGGGATGGAGGTGGCGCTGATGCTGGCGTCCACGCTGCACGCCATCGCCGCCGGCAACTGCCTGCCCGCCGGGGTGGAGACGTTCTGCGTCGACATCAACCAGGCGGTGCTGACCAAGCTGGCCGACCGCGGCAGCCACCAGGCTCTCGGCATCGTGACCGACGTGGGGCCCTTCGTCGGCCAGCTCACGAACGAGCTGCTGCGCGACGCATGACCGCAGGCGACTTGCGCTGGGGCCGCCGCATCCTGATGTGCCCGCCACGCCACTTCGGCGTGCTGTACGAGATCAACCCGTGGATGTCGAGCGAGGTGAAGGTCGACGCCGATCGGGCCCAGTCCCAGTGGGGCCGACTGGTCGCCACCCTGCAGGCCGCGGGCGCCGAGGTGGTCGAGATGGCGGCTCGGCCCGAGGTCCCCGACCTCGTGTTCACGGCCAACGCCGGCCTGGTCAACGGCGACCAGTTCGTGCCCAGCCACTTCCGCCACGCCGAGCGCCAGCCGGAGACCGAGGTCAACGCGGCCTGGTTCGCGGCGGCCGGCTGGCGGGTGGACCGGCTGCCCGAGGACCTCGACCACGAGGGCGCGGGCGACGCCCTGCCGTTCACGCCCGAGGGCGGCCACACCGTGCTGCTGTCGGGCTACTCGTTCCGCTCGGATGCGCGGGCCGCCACCGCCCTGGCCGACCTGCTGGGCTGCCCGGTGCGGCCGATCCAGCTGGTCGACCCCCGGCTCTACCACCTCGACCTCACGTTCTGCCCGCTGGACGGGCGCCGGGCGCTGGTGGCGCCGCTGGGCTGGGACGGCTACGGCCGCAAGGTGGTGGAGGCCCTGGTGCCGGAGCCGCTGGTGCTGAGCGACGAGGAGACACTGGCGTTCTGCGCCAACTCGGTGGTGGTGGGGACCACCGTGGTGATGCCCGCGGCCCCACTCCGGGTGGCCCGGCAGCTCGAGGCCTGGGGCTTCGACGTGGTGGAGTGCCCGGTGGACGAGTTCCTCAAGGCCGGGGGCGGCTGCCGCTGCCTCACACTGGCACTCGACGTGGCGCTGTCCGCGTAGCCTCCCGCCACGCCCACGCCGCCAGGACGATCGACACCACGCCCAGGACCACGTGGACGACGGTGAAGCCGAGGTCGTGGTCGGCGGCCACGATGCGGATGTCGCGCACGACCCACACGGCGACGGTCCAGGCGGCCAGGGCTCCCACCGCCACGAGACGGGCCCGGGCACTCCCCCGCCACAGGGCGGCGAGCACGGCCACGGCCAGGAGGGTGAAGCTCAGCGCCAGGCCGGTGCGGCCGAGCTTCTCGCCGGTGTCGAGGTCGGCGTCGCCCCAGACGTTGAAGATCCGGGTCGTCCACACGAACAGCGTCCAGCCCACCAGGGCAAGGGCGGCGGGACGGCGGCGCATGCCACGAGGCTAGGGGCGCCTACCCGCCCACAGCGACTCAGCCCCCGTCGTCCTCGTCCTCGTCCTCGGGCTCGTCGTTGGGCTCGTAGTCCTCGGGGGCGACGCCCCACTGCCGGAACAGCGGCTCGGGCTCGGGGCCGGGCAGGAGATCGTCCTGCTCGGCCTGGCGCCGCGCCGCGTCGATGGTCTCGCCCAGCTCGTCGAGGTTTTCCTGCATCTGGTCAGGGGTGTCGGGCACGCACCGGGTGTACCCGTCGGGTCGGGGCTAGCAGTCGTCGGGATCGAAGAGCGTGCCCTGCGGATCGGGACGGACGATCCGGGGAATGCCGGTCCACGGCAGGTTGTCCATGAACACCCAGCTCCTCCGGTGGATGGCGGAGGGGCCCATGCCGCGCAGGGACGCCTTGTGCCGGGGGCAGGGGTAGCCCTTGTTGGCCTCGAACCACCACCAGGGATGATGCTCGGCCTCGGCCAGCATGATGCGGTCGCGGGTCACCTTGGCCAGGATCGACGCGGCGGCGATCGACAGGCAGCGGGAGTCGCCCCGCACCAGCCGGTCGACGATGCCGCCGCCCACGAAGTCCCACTTGCCGTCGAGCAGCACCCGGTCGGGCGCCATCCCCATGGCCTCCAGGGCACGGCGGGCCGCCAGGCGCTGGGCCTCGCTCATGCCCAGCTCGTCGCACTCCTCATGGCTGGCGTGGCCGACGCCCCAGGCGGTGCACCAGCCCGCGATGCGGTCGAACAGGGCTTCCCGCTCGCGGGCGGTCAGCTGCTTGGAGTCACGCACCTTGTAGACCCGGCGGTCCTGGGGCAGCACTGCGGCGCCGACGGTCAACGGGCCGGCCCAGGCGCCCCGACCCACCTCGTCCATGCCCACCACGACGTCGTGGCCGGCCTCCCACAAGGCTCGCTCGTAGGCCAGCGACGGGGACCGGCCCTGCAGCGCCCGGCGCAACATGGGGGCGGTGGCGACCATCGAGCCGAGGCTAACCCCCGCCGCAGGGCCTCCGATGACTCTCGCGGTGCGTGAGTTCGAATTCACCCACCGCATCCATTGACTCGGCTGATGAGGCCGGGAAACATGGCCGTGTCAAGGGCCAACCGGGGAGGACGACCATGGCTGAGGGCGCACCGAACCGCGCGGGCTCCCGAGCTGCGGACGACATGTTGCCTGCCGGGGAGCGCGTCGAAGTTCGCAACCGTTTCGACGGCTCGTGGTCCACGGGCTTCGAGGTAGCCGAGGCACTGCCGCCGCCGGAGACCGACGCACCGGGGGCGTACCGGGTCAGACGGGTCGCCGACCACGCGGTGCTCAACGCCGTCTTCCGGCCCGACGACCTGCGCCGGGAGCCGCAGCGCCGCGCCTGGTGAGCCTCAGCCCGCCGGCTCGCCGCCGACGTAGGCGTCGGTGACGACCGCGGCGGCCGCGGCCGCGTCGAAGCGCGGCGTGCCCGCCGGGGCCTGGTACGGGCCCAGCCGCACCACCACCGTCTCCGAGCCGGGATCGACGGCGATGACCTGGCCGCCCAACCCCAGGGCGAAGTACATGTCCTCCGGGGCGCCCGGGACCAATTGGGCGTCGCCGCCGCCGCCCGACTGGTCGGCCGTCGTGGCGGCCAAGGGACCGAGCACGGTGCCCCGGCGGTTGAGCCACCACAGGTAGCCGTAGGCGTCGTTGAGGGGCTGGGACGGCCCGCCGGTCGCCTCCGCCACCCAGTCGGAGGGGACGACCTGCGTGCCGTCCCAGTCCCCGTCCCGCAGGAACAGATAGCCGAAGCGGGCCATGTCCTCGCAGGTGGACTGGAGGCCCATGAACGTCCGGGTGTTGCCGGCCTGGTCCATGGTCATGCGCGAGTGCTCCATGCCGATCGGCGCCAGCAGCTTGTCTTCGGCGTAGGCCGCGGTGTCGACCCCGGTCGCCGCCCGCAGCACGACGTCCAGGGTCTGGATGGCGGCGTTGTTGTAGGCCCACGTGGTGCCGGGCGGGGAGGTCTGGGTGAGCCCGACCGCCAGCGCGTCCATGTCGGGGGCGAACGGGAGCTGGGTGTAGTCGATTGCCGCGTCCCACTGGCGGCCGGAGTCGTTGCTCAGCAGGTTGGCGATGGTCACGTCCTGCGAGTCGGTGCCGGCCCAGGCGTCGATGTAGTCGGACGCCGGATCGTCGATGTCGAGCAGGCCCTCGTCCTGGGCGATGCCCACCAGCGTGCTGGCGTAGGACTTGGTGGCGGAGAACACCTCCTGGCTGGAGGCGGAGGTCTTGTCCCGCCAGTACCACTCGCCCACGATCCGGCCCTGGCGGGTCACCAGCAGGCAGTTGGACGCGGCCTGCTCGGCCTGCGCCGCTATCGCATCCAGCTTGGCCTGGTCGAAGCCCATCTCGGCAGCGTCGGCCCGGGCCCACTCGGCCCCGGGGTAGACGATCTCCTCGGCGGGCGCGTCGGTGGTGGACGGAGCGCCACCCTCGTCCCGTGAGCCCGAGGCCCCGCCCGAGCACGCGAGCGCGGACAAGCAGGTGGCCAGGGCCACCCCCGTGCGGACGAAGCTGCGGCGGCGGCTCATGACCCCACGCTAACTCGGAGGTCCCGGGCTGAGCGATTGCGCCAATCCCTCCGACACGTGTGCCAGGCGGGGCCCGGGGATCAGCCCAGCTTGGCGATGTTGGGCACCTCGTCGGCCTCGACCTCGGTGGCGAGGAACGCGTCCACCATCTCGTCCGCCACCGTCGGCGACGTCAGGCGAAGGCCCAGCGCCAGCACGTTGGCGTCGTTCCAGCGCCGCGCCCCCTCGGCGGTGGGGCCGTCGGTGCACAACGCGGCCCGCACCCCCGGGACCTTGTTGGCGGCCATCGACACGCCCGTCCCCGTCCAGCAGCACACCACGCCGCGGTCGGCCCGGCCCTCGGCCACGGCCTCGCCGACGGCGCGGCCCACGTCGGGCCAGGGGTCGCCCTCCCCCACCACCACGACGTCGTGGCCGCGCTCGGCCAGGGCCTGCTTGATGTGGTCGGTCACGCCGGTCCGCTCGTCGGTGCCGAAGGCGATCCGCATGCTGCCCAGCGTAGGGCTGCCCGCAGGGGTAAACCCTGGGCCATGGAGCGCTACCAGGTGACCGACGGCAAGGGCTTCCGGCTGGCCGACCACGACCCCGGCGCCACCAGCGGCATCGACGGGAAGGCCGAGGGCCGGGCCGAGGTGGCCCGCCTCACCGCCCGGCTGGAGGAGCTGCACGAGCTGCTCTACGCCGACGGCCGCCACAGCCTGCTGGTGGTGCTCCAGGGCATGGACACCTCGGGCAAGGGCGGCGCCATCCGGAAGGCGTTCCAGGGCCTGGACCCCACCGGCGTGCACGTCGCCGCGTTCAAGGCGCCGACCGAGGCCGAGCTGGCCCACGACTTCCTGTGGCGGGTGCACTCCCACACGCCGGCCAAGGGCAACATCTCGATCTTCGACCGTAGCCACTACGAGGACGTGCTCATCGTCCGGGTCCACGGGCTGGTGCCCAAGGCGCAGTGGCGGGCCCGCTACGAGCACATCCGCAACTTCGAGTCGCTGCTCACCGGCGAGGGCACGGTGGTGCGGAAGTTCTTCCTCAACATGTCCAAGGACGAGCAGGCGGAACGGCTGCGGGCGCGGATCGCGGACCCCACCAAGCACTGGAAGTTCCGGCTCGCGGACCTCGACGAGCGCAAGCTGTGGGACGACTATCAAACGGCCTACGAGGAGGCCATACGGCGCACGGCCACACCGGAGGCGCCGTGGATCGTCGTGCCCGCCGACCACAAGTGGCACCGCGACCTGGTCATCTGCCGCACCATCGTGGACACGCTGGAGGGCCTCGACCTGCGCTACCCCGACACCGGGGAGGACCTGTCCGGTGTCGTGGTGGAGTAACGGTCAGCCGGCCTTGCCGGGGCGGCCCGGGGCCAGCAGGCTGCGGCGGCGAGCCTCCTTGACCCAGCGCTGGGCGGTGGAGACCGGGACGCCGTTGGCGTCGGCGAGATGCGCGACCGGGCGGTGGGTGGTGGCTGCGAGGTGGCGGTAGGCCACGGCCACCTCGGCGTAGAAGTCGTCGGCGTAGCCCCGCCCGTCGTCACGCAGGGCAGGCGTCAGGCTGGCCTCGGGCCAGGCGGTCAACTCGTCGGGGGCACTGGGGTGGAGCTGGGCGTTGGCGGCCGCCTCGATGCGCCCCACCGGGATCGAGCGCAGCACCTCGGCCGACACCAGGCCGCCCACGTGCAGGTCGACCAGATGGAAGCGGCCGTCCTCGCCCTCGGCCACCCGGACCCGCACCGTCGGCGGCTCGGGCTCGGCCCCGGCGGGGACGTCCCGCCACTCGTGCCAGCCGTCGTCGAGGGCGACGAGGTGGGCGGCGGCCATGGCGACAGGATACTGCGGCACGTGACAAGAATCCTATTGAGCGCATCCAGACGTCTGATTACGCTCAAACCGACTACAACCCACGCGGGTGGGTTAGGAAGAGAGAGGGATGTCTACGACAGTCGCCATCGCTGCTGCGGTGGTCGTGTTTGTGGTGCTGGTGGTGCTGCTCAAGTCGGTCCACCGCATCGGGCCGTCCGAGGTCGGACTGGTCAACAAGAAGCTGGGGTTCCGCAAGCTGCACGGCGACAACCCCATCGCGTTCCGGGGCGAGGCCGGCTACCAGGCCGAGCTGCTCATGCCGGGCCTGCGCTTCCGCCTGTGGCCGATCTCCTCGGTCTCGCGCCACCCGTGGGTCCAGGTGCCCGCGGGCGAGATCGGCGTGATGATCTCCCAGGTCGGCCGGCCCCTGCCCATCGGCGCCAAGAGCGCCCGCTACCATCCGTCGTTCGGCGACTTCTCGCAGCTCGACGCCTTCCTCCAGAACGGGGGCGAGAAGGGCGTCCAGCGCCCGGTGCTGCCCCCCGGCACCCTGGTGCCGCTCCACCCGGTGGCGTTCATCGTGATCACCTCCCGCGAGGTCTTCGGCGTGCCCGTGGCCCCCGACCTGGCCGCGGCGGCCGGCGGCGGGCAGCTCACGCCCGAGTCCTTCGGCCTGTTACCCGAGCAGCTGGGCGTTGTGGTCATCGCGCCCCAGGGCGCGGACGACGTCGTCGGCCTGGTCACCACGCTGGAGGGCACGCCCCTGGACAAGGGCGACATCGCTTCCCGCCTGGGCGGCTTCGACGACATCACCGCCCTGGAGGGCGAGCAGGGCACCACCAACGCCCAGCTCATCGAGACGCTCATGGGCTCCAAGAACGAGCTGCACAACAACTACCAGGACTTCCAGGCCTTCCTGGACTCCGGTGGGCGCATCGGCCTCCAGCACGACCCGCTGCTCTACGGCGCCTACCTGCTCAACCCGTTCCTGGTGCGCGTGCAGCTGGTCCCGATGCTGGTGGTCAACCAGGGCGAGGTGGCGGTCATCAAGGGCTTCGTCGGGCTGCCGACGCTCGACACGTCGGGCGCCGAGTTCAAGTTCGGCTCGATCGTGCGCCCCGGCCACCGCGGCATCTGGGAGGAGCCGCTGCGCACCGGCAAGTACGCCATCAACCCCCGCGTCTACGCGGCGGAGATCGTGCCCACGTTCATCCTCACGCTGAACTGGGCCAACGCCGCCAGCCAGGCGCACGACCTGGACGCCCGCCTGGAGCCAATCGTGGGCAAGAGCCGGGAGGGGTTCATCTTCACCATCGACCTCCAGGTGCAGATCCACGTGTCCGACACCAAAGCGCCGAAGGTGATCTCGATGGTGGGCACCATGCTCAACCTGGTCAACGAGGTGCTGCAGTCGGCGGTGGGCAACCACTTCCGCAACACCCTCCAGGACCTGGAGGCGGTGCGCTTCATCGAGACCCGGCGCGAGGTTCAGGGCTCGGCGTTCCACGCGGTGAGCGAGTACCTGGCCGCCTACGACGTCGAGACCCGGGGCGTCTACATCCAGGACGTGGTGTTCCCCCAGGAGCTGGTGGAGGTCCTGACCCGGCGCGAGATCGCCAACCAGGAGCGCACCACCTACGTCGAGCAGGAGCGGGCCGAGACCGCCCGGGTCGAGGTCGAGAAGGCCCGCGGCACGGCCAACATGCAGTCCGAGCTGGCCGCGGCCCAGGTGTCGGTCGAGATCAGCACCAACCAGGCCCAGGCGCGCGAGGCTGCGGCCACCGGCGAGGCGGCCTACGTGCGGCTGACCGGCCAGGCCGAGGCCGACCGCACCCAGGCCATCGGCCTGGCCGAGGCCCGGGCGACCGAGGCGCTGGGGCTGGCCAAGGCGGCCGGCTACCAGGCGCAGCGCGAGGCCATCGGCGACGTGCCCACCGCGTTGGTGGCCGTGGCCGGAGCGGTGGCCGACGGGCACATCGACGTCGTGCCCGACGTGCTGGTCACCGGGGGCGGAGGCGCCCTCGACGGCCTGGCCGCGACGCTGATGAACACCCTGCGCAACAGCGCCAGCAACGGGGACGCCCCCAGGGCGGTTCCCCCGGCCCCCGCTCCGCCGGCTCCGGCCGAGGTGGAGTCGGGTCCCGACGGAAGCTGAGCGTCAGGCGCCGAGGTGGGGAGCCACCTCGGCGCCGAAGCGCTCGATCTGGTCGACCAGCTCGGTCCGGTCCCGGGAACGGAACCGGACCTGGAGCTGGTTGGCCCCGTTTTCGGTCCATCGCCGCAGGGATGAGGCGATGGCGTCGGGCTCGCCAGTGAACGTGTGGCCCACGTCCCAGGTGGGCGTGCCTACGTAGCACCCGACGTTGGCGCCCACGTCGAATGCCTCCGGGAGGCTCGCCTGCGCCCTCAGGTCTCGCAGACGGGTGACGATCCCGGGCAGGTCCCGCGGGTGGACACCCTGAGGCAGCCAGCCGTCGCCGTGCTGGGCCGCCCGCCGGACCGCCACGGGCGAGGATCCGCCCACCCACAGCGGGACCGACGCCTGCACGGGCCGGGGGGCGAGGGCGGCGCCGGCGACGTCACCGTCCAGGGCCGCCCGCAGCGAGGGCAGCGCCGTCTCCATGTAGGCGCCCCGGGCCGCGAAGTCCACGCCCAGCAGGGCGAACTCGGCCTCGATATGGCCCGCGCCCACCCCCACGATGGCCCGGCCGCCCGAGAGTCGGTCGATCGTGGCGAACGCCTTCGCCACCTCCAGCGGGTGGTGGTACGGCAGGGCCAGCACGTGGCTGAGCAGGCGCACGCTCCGGGTCTGGCCGGCCAGGAACCCGAGCGTGGCCACCGGGTGGTACCAGGTCTCGCCCATGGTCTCGTCCAGCGGCCGGGGGATGGCCACGTGCTCGCACACGCCCACGTACAGCGCGCCGGCCCGGTCCGCCGCCTGGGCCACCGCCACCAGGTCGTCGACGCCGGCGTCCGCCTCCCACGGCTCGACGAAGATGCGGCTCTGGGCCTGGATCGGCAGCTGCAGCCCCCAGGCGACGGTCCCGGCGGGGATGACCGCGCTCACTTGACCGCCGTGGGGGCGACGGGCCCACCCAGCGCCCGGGTCAGGGGCAGCGGCGTGGCGCACAGCAGGAAGTCGTGCTGGCCGTCGGCGGCGCAGTCGGCGGCCAGGTCGTCCAGCGCCCACAGCTGGCCCTGCGCCAGGCCCATGTCCACCAGGTGGAGCAGGTGGACCGGCAGCAGCACCGCCGGGTCCTCCGGCGGCCACACCTCCAGCGCCAGCGTGTCGGTGGCCACCGCCGCGACGTCGTGGTCGTGCAGCCACTCGACCGAGCCGGTCGACAGGCCCGCCGCGTCCCGCCCGAAGCGGGCGCGGTCGCCCGCCCGCAGGTGGTGCATCTGGCCGGTCCGCACCAGCAGGACATCGCCCGGCTCCACGGTCACGCCGGCCCGCCCCAGCGCGGCCTCGAGGTCGTCGCCGCCGATGGCGTAGCCGCCGTCGAGGTGGTCGACCTCGTGCAGCCGGGCCACGTCGGCCAGGACACCCCGGGTGACGACCGGGCCGTAGTGCTCGATGCCGAGACGCGCCGCGCCGGCCTCGCTCACGACGGCCGCATCGATCCCGTTGTACAGCCGGCCTTCGTAGCTGGCGTGGGCGAGGGCATCCCAGTGGGTGGCGGCCTGGACGCCCATGCTCAGGGCGTCGTCGCTGGTGCAGAAGTCGGCGGGATCCCCGGTCAGCGGCGTGTTGACCATGAGCATGCGGCGCTGCGGGTTCTCCCGGCCCGGGATCTGGCCGGTCTGCGGCCCGTCCTCGTCGAACGGGATGGCGAGGGAGAACACCCGACCCTGCCGCGCCGCTCCGATCCCGCGCCGCACCGCGGCGGTGTCGATCAGGTTGAGGGTGCCCCGCTGGTCGTCCGGGCCCCACCTCCCGGCATTGGACACCCGGGCGGCGAGTTCCCGCAGGTGATCGGGTAGTGCCACGGAGCCTGTTCTAGTTGGCGGCTACCCTCCCGGCCCGAATGGCTGGGAGACGTTCGGTTGCGCCCCACGTGGTGGCTGCCACCGCGGTGCTGGCGGCGGCTCTCGTGTGGGGGGCGCCGCCCGCGGGCGCCGATCAGGTCCGCGACATGCAGTGGCACCTCCAGTACCTGAACATCGCCCGGGCCCACGAGCTCAGCCAGGGGGAAGGCATCACGGTCGCGGTGATCGACACCGGAGTGGACGCCGACCATCCCGACCTCGAGGGGAACGTCCTGCCCGGGTTGGACGCGTGGGCAGAGACCCACGGCGAGGACCCCGGCGACGGCTGGACCGATCCCGACGGCCACGGCACGGGGATGGCCGGGTTGATCGCGGCGCACGGCCACGGCCGGGGCAACGCCGCCGGGGCCCTGGGCATCGCCCCGAAGGCCCGCATCATCCCGATCCGGCTCCCGGTCGAGCTCGAGCTCGGCGGGCCGGAGATCCACGACGCCATGACGGTGGCCATCAAGGAGGCGCTCAAGCGCGGCGCCGACATCATCTCGCTGTCGGTCACCGGTCCCCGCGGCGATCAGATCAAGCCCATCCTCGACGCAGGGAAGATCGTGGTCGTGGCGGGGGGCAACGCACCGGACACGGAGTACCCGACCGCCACTCCGGGGTCGGTGGCGGTCGGCGCGGTGCGGTCCGACGGCCTCGTCGCCGACGTGTCCGTGAGGGGGCGGGCCGCCCCACCGCCGCTCGACGAGCTGGCCTTGGGGCGCACCGCCGGGGCCGGGTACATCTGGTTGACGGCGCCGGGCGAGGAGATCGTGTCCCCGTTCCGGTCGGGCGGGTATGGCTCGGGCACGGGCACGAGCGCTTCGACGGCGATCGTCTCGGGGGCGGCGGCCCTGGTGTGGTCGCGGTACCCCGACCTGACCGGCGAACAGGTCGTACGCCACCTGCTCCTGACGACGACGGACAAGGGCGCGCCAGGCCCGGACGTGGAGTACGGCTACGGCGATCTCGACCTGGTGCGGGCCCTCGAGACGGTGCCCGCACCGCCCGTGCCGACGACGACCACGACCACCACGGCATGCGATCCCTGCCCTCAGAGCACGGGCGAGCCCGCGGCGGCGCGCCCGAGCGCCCACGGCGGCTCGGGAGCCGCCCGGACCGGGCCGGTCGTGGCCGGCGCCGCCGTCCTGGCCGCCGGCAGCCTGGCGCTGGCGCGGGTGAGAGGGCGCCGGCATCGGCCGGCGGGCGCCGGGCCGGATCCACGTCGGGCTCCCAGCCCATGGACGCTGCCGACTCCGGGTCCCCTGCCGTTACCGCCTCCACCTCCGCCTCCGCCTCCGCCGGGCCCGGTCACTGGGCCGTCCCCTACGTGGCGCCGCCCCGGGCCCGGTAGAGGTCCCGCAGGAGGCTGACCTCGGCCCCGTGGTGGATGAACTCGCGCTGCTGGTGCAGCAGGTGGTTCACGAAGGGATCGTCGCCGCCGAGGCGCATCCGGGGCGCGTCCACCCCCATGAGCGTGTCCGATAGCGGCCGCCACAGGTCGTCCTCGCTCAGGGCCCGGACCGCAGCGCGCCACCGCTCCCACCAGCTGTCCAGGAAGGCGACGGCGTCGGCTGCCGCGGGCGGGAAGGCGAGGTCGTAGGACCGGGGCTGAGCCTCGGGATCGCCCTCCATGGCCAGGGCCCACTGGGCCATCGCCGTGCAGCCGAGGTGGCACAGGCGCCAGGCCATGGTGGTGAACGGCGGCACGGTCTCGCCCAGGCTGCCCGGCGGCCACTCGTAGCGGAAGACCCCGTCGCGGTCCGCATGCAGGGTCCAGCAGCCGGGGGCCGGCTCCCACCACAGCTCGTCGTCCGTGAGCCCCTCGAGCCGGCGCCGGAACAGCACGTGCCACCACCAGTCGACCTGGGTCAGGACCGCCCGTCGCACGCTGCCAGCCACGCCGGCCCAAGCTAGGCGCCGGGCCGCCGCCGCGGCTCGCCGCAGGGGCCTACAGTCGGGGCGGCAGCGTGCGTCGACGCAGGGGGTGCGCCATGCGTTCGTATCCGGGAGCCAAGCGGGTGGTGGTCGCGGGGATCGTGCTCCTCATGTCCCTCGGCCTGGTCCAACCCGCCGCGGCCATCCTCGAGGGTACCGACGACACGGCGAACCAGTTCGAGAGCGTTGGCATGCTGCAGCTGCAGGTGGGCACCGACCAGTGGGCCGCGTTCTGCTCCAGCACGCTCGTCGCCCCCGACGTGGTCCTCACCGCGGCGCACTGCACCGACTTCTTCACCGCCCCGGTGGGCGCGCCGGGCCTCGGGGCCGACGACCTGCGCGTGTCGTTCGCGGTCGCGCCCGACGAGAGCTCGACGTACTACGTCGCGGACCACATCGTCGTGAACCCCGACTGGCTCACCGCGGGGCCGTGCCTGGGCAACTCGAAGCACCTGTGCCTGGCGTCGCCGCACGAGGACATCGCCCTCGTGTTCCTGCAGGAGTCGGTCGCGGGCGTGACGCCCTCGCCCATCGCCGGGCCCGGCTACCTCGACGCGCTCGACGCGACCAGCGAGACCTTCACCGT
>Ga0209382_10002524_pt1 | contig 26457 bp, 13 predicted proteins | sample SoiMetdeltSBSDD5_FD_187599 | JGI IMG/M metagenome (GOLD analysis project Ga0209382, IMG submission 187599) | Bulk soil microbial communities from a Populus tree surrounding site in Tennessee, USA - Soil MetaG P. deltoides SBSDD5 (SPAdes) (version 2) | ecosystem: Environmental > Terrestrial >... | reverse complement strand
TTCGGCGGCGCCGCCAGGGTCTACAACGTCATCGACGTCCGGCAGGCGTATCTGCAGGCGATCGTCGTGGAGGGCCTGAAATCGCTGGGCCACGCGGACCAGGCGGCCCGATCGACCCATTTCGCCTACGAGATGGTGGCGCTGACGCCTGCGAGCGCCGAGCGGCTGGGGGTGGCGCTGGCCGAGGAGGACCGGCGGCGGGCGTACATCGAGATGTCCGGCCGTCGCGGCCTGGGGGTCAAGGCGGACGATCTTCTCGATGCGCTCCTGGCGCAGGCGCAGGCCGAGGTCCGGTCGCGCAACCCGGACCTGGACGCCGATACGAGCGCGGCGGTGGCGCGTGCCATCTCGGTCGGCGCGCTGCGCTACCTGATGATCAAGTTCACCCGCAACAAGGTGCTCGCGTTCGATTTCGACGAGGCGCTCTCGTTCGAGGGGGAGACCGGTCCGTATCTTCAATACGCCGCGGTGCGGGCGGCCGGCATCTTCGAGAAGATGGCTCGCGCGGGGGGCCCCGACGAAACGCAGGCGGCGCGCTGGGCCCTGGAGGCCCCGTTCGATCTGCCCCAGGGGGACGCAGCGGAGGAGCACTGGGGGCTCCTGATGCACATTGCGCGCTTCCGGGAGACCGTCGCCCAGGCGGTCGAGGCGCTCGAGCTGTCGCAGATCGCCAAGTACGCCTTCACCCTGGCGCAGCGCTTCAACTCGTTCTACCACAAGTATCCCGTCATGCAGGAACCGGACGAGCGCCTGAAGCGGGCGCGTGCGATCCTCACCTACCTGTTCCTGGCGCAGATGCGCCATGCCTTCCACATCATGGGGATTCCCGAGCCGGAGAGGATGTGAGCCCGTCCCGGAGCGCCGGTCGCTCCGCGGGCGCTGTGCTATTATCTTCATCCGAATGAAGCGTTTATCCCTCTTCCTTCTGCTCATGGCCGCCGCCGCGCTGCCCGCGCGCGGGCAGGAGATCATCCCGTTCAGCGAGATCAAGGCCGGAATGAAGGGGGTCGGGAAGACGGTCTTCAACGGCACGCGCATCGAGGACTTCCAGGTCGAGGTCATCGGAACGCTGGAGCACGTGGCGCCGCAGCGCAACCTGATCCTCGTGCGGCTGGCGGGAGGACCGCTGGCCCAGACCGGGGTCATGGCCGGCATGAGCGGGAGCCCGATCTATTTCGGCGATCGGCTGGCGGGGGCGGTCGCCTACACCTGGGGGTTCGCGCGCGAGCCGGTGGCCGGCGTGACGCCGATCCAGGAGATGCTGCAGGTCGAGGACAAAGAGCTTCCGGCCGGATCCCCCCCGGGCGGACGCCGCACGATGGCCGGGCCGGCCGGCGCGCCCCTCGCGCTCCTGAAAGACACGGAGAGGCTGCCGGCGCATTTCGCCTCGTATTTCGACAATTTCCTGCCCGCCGCCTCGGGGACGGCGTCTCCGATGACGCCGATCGCCACGCCGCTCCTGTTCAGCGGCATGCCGGCGAGGGCCCTCGATCGGATCGCCCCGGCCCTGGCCCGCGCCGGCCTGCAGCCGGTGCAGGGCGGGACCTCGTCCCGCTCCCCAGCCGGTGCGGGGGACGCCAGGCTCAACCCGGGGGCCGGGGTGGGGATCAAGCTGGTGCGGGGGGACGTCGAGATCGCCGCGATCTGCACGGTCACGTACCGGGAGAAGGACCGCGTCATGGCCTGCGGGCACCCGCTGCTCAACCTGGGCCCGACCGATCTGATCATGACCACCGCCCAGGTGAACGGCCTGTTCCCCTCCCTGCAGGAGTCGTTCAAGTTCGCCTCCGCCGGAGAGGAGGTCGGCGCCTTCCGCCAGGACCGATCCACCGGCGTGTTCGGTTACGTCGGCAAGAAGCCCCGGCTGATCCCGGTGCGCCTCGAGCTGCAGCCGCAGTCGGGACGCCCCCAGCGGTTCGCCTTCGACATCGTCGAGGATCCCTTCCTGGCCCCCTACCTGCTGTACGCCGCCTTGAACGGCATCCTGAGCAGCGAGGAGAAGGACTACGGCGAGGTGACGCTGTCGTACAAGACGGGGTCGACCATCCAGGTGTCGGGCGAGGAGGACATCGAGCTGAAGAACCTGTTCGCGGGGGACCTGGCGTCGCTCTATGCCTCCGGCACGGTGGCGTTCATCACCCAGCTCCTGCTGAACAACGAGTACCACCCGGTCCACGTCGAGGGGATCAACCTGATCCTCGGCTACCAGGACGAGCGGCGGCTGGCACGCGTCGAGCGCGCCTGGGTCAACAAGGACCGCGTGCGGCCCGGCGAGACCGTCCAGGTGTCCGCCGCCATCAAGCCGTTCCGCGGGCCCGAGGTGATCCGCCAGATCGACATGACCATTCCGGAGGAGGCCCTGCCCGGCACGCTCATCCTGCAGGTCGGGGACGGCCTGACGCTGGCGCGCCTGGAGGACGAAGGAGAGAGCGCGGGGGACGACTTCCATCCACGCGACCTCAACCAGCTCATCTTTCTGATCAATCATCTGCGCAGCAACAACAAGGTCTACGCGCTGCTGTCGCGCGCCGACAACGGGATCCTGTTCCAGGGGCGGCGGCTGCCCAACCTGCCTCCTTCGGTCGCCCAGGTCATGGTCAGGCCGCAGTCGCGCGGCAACTACCTGAGGCTCTGGTCCCGGGGCATCGCCGAGGAGAATCTGGATACCGACTACATGATCTCCGGCTTCAAACAGCTGACCATCGATGTGGAGGAATGACGTGGCGTCAACCGCCGTGCCGGACAAACGCATGAGGGCGAGGAGGCTCCTGCTCGCCGCCCTGGCCCTGTCGGTGCTCCCCCGCCCCGCCCTGGCCGTCTCGCCCGTCCTGTGGACGCTCGAGACGTACGACGACTTCGAGAAGGGGAAGCCGGACGGCGCGGCGGTCGCGGCCACGGGAGAGCTGGTCCTGGCGCCGGCACTCAAGCCCCTCAAGGTCCCGCCCCTCGACCAGTCCTCGGAGCCGTTCCTCTGGTCGCAGGCGGTGGACAGCAAGGGGACGCTTTACGCCGGCGGTGGCAACGGCGGGAAGATCTACCGCGTGCCGAAGGGGGCCGCCGGCTCGCTCTACTACGAGACCGGTGACCTCGCCGTGCACGCCCTGGCCGTGGATCGGAACGACGTCCTCTTCGCCGGCACCTCGCCGAACGGCAAGATCTACCGCATCACCGGCGAGGCCAAGGGGGAGGTCTATTACGAGCCGGAGGACCGGTACATCTGGGACCTGGCGGTCGGTCCCAAGGGCGACCTCTTCGCCGCCACCGGCGAGGGGGGGGTGATCTATCGCATTCCATCCAAGGGGAAGGGAGAGGTCTTCTTCGACAGCGAGGAGTTCCACATCGCCACGCTGGCGTTCGACCCCGCCGGAAACCTGCTGGCGGGGACCGACGGCAAGGGACTCATCTACCGGATCACGCCCGAGGGGAAGGCGACCGTCCTCTACGACTCGCGCCTGCGTGAGATGAACGCCATCGCGGTCGACGCCAAGGGGATCATCTACGCCTCCGCCATCGGCCAGGAGGGGGAGATGCCCGTGCCTCTCCTCCGCCAGCCGGCCGCGCCGCAGGAGGCGCCTCCCCCGGCGCGCGGCGGCCCGTCGAATCCCCCCGTCGTGATCCCCGGCGTCGAGTCCGGAACGACCGCCACCGTGACCGTGACCGCCTCGGCCGCGGGGCCGCCGCAGGCCTCCGCCGGATCGCTCCCCAGGAGCGAGGTCTACCGCATCGACCCGGACGGAAGCGTCACCACCATCTGGTCGTCGCAGAGCGAAGTGGTCTACTCGCTGGTGGTCGATCCGGCCGGCCGGCCGGTCGTGGGGACGGGCGAGCCGGGGCGCATCCGCGTCCTGGCGGATGCGCAGCAGAGTACCCTGCTGGCCCGCCTGCCCGAGTCCCAGGTGACGTCCCTCGCCCTCGGGGGGGGACAGGCGGTGTACGCCGCGAGCAGCAACGTGGGGCGCCTCTACCTGCTGGACGCGGCAGGGAGCGAGGCAGGGTCCTACCTGTCCCCCACGTGCGATGCGCAGACCGTGGCGCGCTGGGGCCGCATCTCATGGCGCGCCAGCGTCCCGGCCGGCGGAAAGGTCGAGGTCGCGACCCGCTCGGGCAACAGCGGCGCCCCCGATTCGACCTGGAGCGAATGGTCCACCGCCTACTCCAACCCCGACGGCAGCGTGGTGACGAGCCCGTCGGCCCGGTTCCTGCAGTGGCGCGCCCGCCTCGCGCGCGCAGGCGGCGGGCAGGGCTCTTCCGGACCGGGGCCGGCCCTCCAGGCCGTCTCGGTCGCCTACCTGCCCGGCAACCTGCCGCCGGTGATGAAGCGGCTCGTCGTCGAGCCCCCCGGTGTCGTGCGCGAGCGATCGCCGTATGCCGTCGAGGCGGATCCGCAGGACCTCGCCTTCACGGGCATCCGGGTGAACCCGGAAACCGGCGGGGCCGATTCGCGCACGCCCCAGCTGCCGGAGAAGCGCGTCTATGTCCGCGGGATGCGCGCGATCGACTGGGAGGCCGAGGATCCCAACGGCGACACCCTGTCGTTCGACCTGGCGTTCCGGGGAGAGGGGGAATCGAACTGGAAGCCCCTCGCGAAGGGACTGCGCGACAGCTATTTCGCCCTCGACTCGACGCAGCTGCCGGATGGCCTGTACCGGGTGCGCGTCGAGGCGTCCGACGCCCTGTCCAACGCCGCGGGCCAGGCCAAGAGCGCGAGCCTGGCCGGCGATCCGTTCCTGGTCGACAACACGCCGCCGAGCCTTCAGGTTTCGGCGCGCAAGAGCGGCAAGGACGCGAGCATCGAGGTGTCGGCCACCGACTCGATGGGACCGATCGCGCGCGCCGAGTATTCGGTGGACGCGACGCGCTGGGTGCCCGTGGCACCGTCCGACGGCGTCTCGGACTCGCGCGCCGAGACTTACAGCATCAGCCTCCCCGGGCTGCGGGCCGGCGAGCACACCGTCATCGTCAAGGTGACCGACCTCCTGGGCAACACCGGCGCGGGCAAGGCCACCTTCACCTCCGACTGAGCGGGCCCTTGAACGAACCCGAATGAGGCCGAGAGCCGTCTTCCCCCCCGCTCTCCGGCTGACTCTCCGCGCGCTTGCGGGCGCGCTCCTCCTGCTGGCGGCCCCGATCGCCTGCGACCGCTCCCCCTCGACCGCCGGCCGGGGCGCGACCGGCGGCCGCTTCATCTTTCCGCTTTCGAGCGAGCCGACGACGCTGAACTTCGTGACCGGGAGCGACTACGTCGGCGAGTGCGTCGGGCGCCTGGTCGGGGACGGGCTCGTGGATCGGGACGAGAGCCTGCGCATCGTGCCGCGCCTGGCGGAATCGTGGGATTTCTCTCCGGACGGACGCGTCCTGACCTTTCACCTGCGCCAGGGGGCGCGCTTTCACGACGGAAAGCCCCTGACCAGCGCCGACGTCGAGTACACGTACGAGCGCGTCATCGATCCGGACAGCCGGGCGGTCGGGCGTGTGGACGGGTTCCTGCCGATCGAGCGCGTGGAGACTCCCGACGAAAGGACGGTGCGCGTAACGTACCGGTACCCCTATTCTCCGGCGCTGGCCGCGTGGGAAGTGCCGATCCTGCCGCGCCATCTCTACGAGCGCGAGGACTTCCTGACGGCGAGCGGCAACAGGGCGCCCGTCGGGACGGGCCCCTTCCGCTTCGTCTCGTGGGAGGCGGGCCGCCGCATCGTGCTCGCGGCCAACGAGGACTACTGGGGGGGGCGCCCGTACCTGGACTCGATCGAGCTGCCGATCGTCCCGTCGCAGGAGACCACCCTGCAGGCGCTGCTCGCGGGAGAGGTGGACTACGCGACCCTCACGCCGGTGCAATGGGAGGCCCGCTCCGCCGATCCCTCGTTCTCCCGCCGCTTCGCCACGGTCGAGTACCTGCCGCTCTTCTTCTATTACATCGCCTGGCGCTCGGACGGTTCGAACCCCTATTTCTCGGACCCCCTGGTGCGCCAGGCCATGACGCTCGCTCTCGATCGCGAGGGGTACGTCCGGAGCGTCCTCCATGGCGCGGGCCGGGTCGCGGACTCGCTCTTCCATCCGGCGGTGCTTCCCCCCGACCCGGAACGGCCGGCCACCCGCTTCGACACGAAAGGCGCGGCAGCGCTCCTCGATCAGGCGGGATGGCGGGTCGACCCGCGAACGGGCCTGCGGTCCCGGCGCGGCGTCCCGTTCCGATTCACCCTCCTGATCTTCAGCGGCGGGCAGGACCACGTGCAGTTCTCCCAGGTGGCGCAGGAGTCGCTGCAGCGGCTGGGCATCGAGATGTCGATCCAGAGGCTCGACTGGCCGACGCTCTGGGGTCGGCTGCAGAAGGGGGAATTCCAGGCGGCGCTCTCGGGCATCGTCTCGAGCGTCGATCCGGACGGAATCGCCTACGGGATGCTGCATTCTTCGCAGGTCAAGGGGGGGCAGAACTACGCCGGCCTGAGCGACCCGCAGATGGACGCATGGCTCGAGGAGGGACGGCGCCAGGTCGACCCCGCGCAGCGCGCGGCGACCTATCGAAGGATCGAGCGGCGGCTGGCCGAGCTGCAGCCTTACACGTGCCTCTTCTCCCCGCTCACCCGGGCCGCGATGGCCCGCCGACTGGGAGGGGCCCGTCCCGGACCGCGTGGACTGATCGCGACCTACCCCGGCGTCTCCCGCCTGCGCGTCATGGAACACCAAGGCCCGTGATCCCCTTCCTCGCGCGCCGTATCCTGTCGGTGCTTCCGACGCTGTTCGGGGTCACCGCGGTGGCGTTCGGCATCCTGAATCTCCTGCCGTCCGATCCCATCCAGGTCTGGTCCCCCGGGAGCGCGCCGTCCGCGGAGGCGGTCGCGCACCTGCGCTCGGTCCTGGGCGCCGACCAGGGACCGGCGGCACGCTACGTCTCCTGGGTGCTCGGGCTGTTCCACGGAGACCTCGGGCATTCGCTTCGCGATGGACGACCGGTCGCCTCGATCATCGCCGAGGCCCTCCCCTGGAGCCTCTACCTCAACGTCGCCTCGATCCTGGCGATCTACGGGCTGGCGGTCCCGTTCGGGCTCCTGGGGGCCTCGGCGCCGGGGCGCGCGGCGGACCGGCTCGGAGGTGGGGCGCTCCTTCTTCTTTATGCGGTGCCTCCGTTCGCCGCCGGCCTGCTCCTGCAGCAATGGCTCGCGGTCCGGCTCGGGTGGCTCCCCCTGATGGGGATGTCGGCGGACGGCGCCTCACCGCCCGCGCGGGTCCTCGATCTCCTGCGCCATCTCATCCTGCCGACGATCTGCCTCTCGCTGTCCGGCTGGGCGATCGTCGCGCGTTACTCGCGGGCCGTCTTCCGTTCCGTCCTGGGACGGGAGTTCCTGGCTGTCGCCCGCGCCAAGGGACTGTCGCGCTTTCGCGCCTACCGGCACGTGGCGGCCAACACGATGGTCCCCTTCGTGACTCTGCTGGCGGCCGTCCTCCCGGGCCTGGTCGGCGGGAGCATCCTGATCGAGCAGATCTTCTCGGTGCCCGGAGTCGGAAGGCTGTACCTGGCGGCGGTGGAGGGACGGGACTACCCGGTGGTCATGGGCCTGACTCTCCTTTCGGCGGCCTGCGTGGTCGCGGCGCAGCTTCTGGTCGAGCTGCTGTACGCCGTCGTCGATCCCCGCGTGCGCGAAGGAATGGAAGAGGATGGGGCGCGTGCCCTCTGACGGGCGGCGGAGCCTGTGGATCGTCGCGGCGTTCGCGCTCCTGGGAGCGCTCGCCCCGATCCTGGCGAACGAGCGGCCGATCGTGGCGCGTGTCGAGGGGCGCCTGGTCTACCCGGCCCTGGGAGACCTGCCCCTGCTGGGGCCACTGTTCGACGACCCCGAGGCGCGCCGCGTCGACTGGGACGCGGCGAGGCGCGCGGCCCGCACGATGGCACAAGGCGGAGCGCGCTCGATCCTGATGCCGCCGGTCCCTTACTCCTATCGCGGCGTGAGGCTCGACCAGGCGCTGCGGCCTCCCGGAAGGACCCACCCGCTCGGCACGGACGCACTCGGGCGGGACCTGCTCGCCCGGATCATCCACGGGGCCAGCCCCTCCCTGGCGGTCGGAATCGGCGCGACCGCGCTGGCGCTTCTCATCGGGTTCTCGCTGGGAGCCCTGGCGGGGTTTCGCGGCGGTCTCACGGACCACGTCGTGGTCCGGCTCGTCGACATCGTGGCCTGCTTCCCGCCCTTCGTGCTCGCTCTGGCGCTGGTCGCCGCGCTGGGCCACTCGGGGCTCCTGCCTCTGATGGCGGGCATCGCCCTCAGCCGCTGGACCTCCATGGCGCGCTACGTGCGAGGCGAGATCATGCGCCACCGCGGGGGCGAGGTGTGGGCCTCGGCGCGGGCCGCCGGCGCGGGAGCGCCGCGACTCGTGGTGCGGCACCTACTGCCCCTCCTGGCGGGCCCTCTCTGGGTGATGGCCGCGTTCGGCGTGGCGAACGCCATCCTGCTGGAATCGGGCCTGAGCTTCCTCGGCTTCGGCATCGATCCCCCCGCCCCTTCGTGGGGGTCGATCCTGGCGGAGTCCCGCGCGAGCCTCGACGTCGCCTGGTGGCCGGTGGTCTTTCCCTGCCTGGCGCTGGTCCTCGTCCTCGCCGCCTTGTGCGCCGCGGCCGAGGGGGCAGCCGGGGGCGAGTCGCGCAGGGTCTGAACCTTTCGATTCAGGAAGTCGACGAGGAGGCTTCGGCGCCCGCGCGCGCGTGGCAAACCCGGTTCTTGCCCGTGCGCTTGGCATGGTACAGGCCGCGGTCGGCGGCGGCGACCAGGTCGGGCCCGTTGATCGCGTCGGCGGGAAACGACGCCACGCCGAGGCTGGCCGTGACGTGAAGCGGGCGCATCATGCCGGGCAGGGTGAGAGGATTCTTCTCGATCTCGCTCCGGATCTTCTCGGCCACCGCCAGGGCGTCGGGCGACTCCGCGTCCAGAAGCAGGGCGATGAACTCCTCCCCTCCGTAGCGCGCCACGGCATCCGAGCGGCGCAGGACCCGGGCGGCGAGCTGGGCCACGTGCCGCAGCACCTCGTCGCCGGCCTGGTGTCCGTAGGTGTCGTTGAAGCGCTTGAAGTTGTCGATGTCGATCATGACCAGGGCGACGGAGCGCTCGAGACGGCGGGCGCGATCGACTTCCTGCTCGAGGAGCGTCCGGAAGTGGCGGTGGTTGAAGACCCCCGTCACGCCGTCGAGCTCCGCCAGCCGCTTGGTGGCGAGGAGAAGGCGCTGGGTCTCGACCGCGACGGCGGTCATGTCGGCGCAGCGCTTGAGCACCTCGAAGTCCTCGGGGTCGAAGGCGTGCCGCCGGCTGCAGGCGACGCGAAAGGCCCCCATCACCCGGCCGCGCGCCCGCAGGGGAATCGTCATGTCGCTGCGGAGGTTTTTCTGCTTCACGCTTTCGGCGAAGCGCATCTCCGCGGTGACGTCGTTGCGCCACATCGGCTTGTCGTTCCTGATGACCCAGCCCATGAGGTGGGAGGCGTCGGCGGGCAGCCGTTCGGGGTCGCGCGGCTCCTGCTCCCCCCGCTTGAGGACCTCGCGCACCATGATGCTGTCCCCCTCGACGAGCCCGAGGGCGGCCCCGTCCACGGGAAAGAGGCGGCGGAGCGATTCGGCGATCTTCTCCAGGACGGTATCGAGGTCCTCCGCGCCGGCCGTGGCGGAGGCGATTTCCATGAAGGAATGGAGAATCCTGCGATCGGTGCTGCCGGGATGCTCCGGGTCGGGAGCGCTCAGGAGGTGCCGCCCCCCGGCCGGTAGCCGAGCGGATCGATCAGGACCCGCGCGAAGCCTGCGGCGACCACCGCGGCGATGAGACGCTCCTTCTCGGGGGGCGACGCCGACCGGCTCAGTCCTTCGCGATCGAGCTCGACCCTGGCCCCTTCCCCCTGAAACCGGACCCGTACCTGCCTGTATCCCAGCTTTCGAACCGCCGCTTCGGCCGCCTCGACCGCGGCGAGCGCCTCGCGGGTGACCTGCACGTTCCTGGGGATGCGCGAGGCCAGGCAGGCCATCGCCGGCTTGTCCCAGGTGGGCAGTCCCAGGCGTTTCGACAGAAGGCGGACCATCTCCTTGGAGAAGCCCGCCTCCACCAGGGGGGCGCGTGCGCCGGCCAGCGCCGCCGCCCGCATGCCGGGCCTGTCATCCCCCAGGTCATCCGTGATCGCTCCATAGATGATGGCTCGGGCGGCAGTGCCTGCCGCCATGGGCCCCAGGACGCGGAACAGCTCCGCCTTGCAGTAGAAGCAGCGCGCGGAATCGTTTTTGACATATCGGGGATCGTCGACCTCGCCCGTCGGCACCAGGATGTGCCGGGCGCCGATCAGGCGGGCCAGGCGCTCGGCGTCCTCCCTTTCGGCGGCGGCGAGCGACGGGGACACCGCGGTGACCGCGGTGACAGCCTCCCCCAGGACATCGTGGGCGACCTTCAGGAGCAAGGTGCTGTCCACGCCGCCCGAGAAAGCGACCAGGCAGGGACCGATCTCTTTCAGGATCCGCTTCAGTGCTGCGTGCTGACCTTCCATCGCAGGTAACCGGCGTGAACCCCCGTCGCCACCATCACCTTGGCGAGGTCGAAAAGAAGGAACGGGAGCATCCCGGCTCGCCATGCGGCGACGGGGCTTCCCATGAGGACGGTCAGCCAGGCCAGGCCGCAGGCATGGACGCCGATCGCCCCGGCCAGGAACGCGGCGCCCGCGCCCCAGACCCCGAATCTCCTGAGCCTCCGGGTGAGCGATCCGGTCGTCCAGGCGGCCAGGATGAACCCGACTAGATAGCCTCCGGTCGGCCCAAGGAAATAGGCCGGTCCGGCCCCTGGAAGGGCGAAGACCGGCAGGCCGGCGAGGCCCATGAACAGGTAGGCCATCTGACTGGCCGCCCCCGCCCGGGCGCCGAGCATCGCCCCGGCCAGGAGCACGGTCAGGGTCTGCAGGGTACCGGGTACCGGGGTGAACGGCAGCGGGACCGCGACGCGGGCCCCCGCCCAGGTCAAAAGGGCGAATCCGATGACCAGGAGGCTGCGGGCCAGGGGGCGCGCAGCCGGCAGGATTCGATCGATGTCACGGGCCGCCCCGGGGTCTCCGGGATGCGAAACCAGGTCTCCGGTCGCGAGTCTCATGGACCCTCCCACATCATAATAATCATCATATTAATTAAGCCCGAACCATCCGAAACCGCTCCATTCTAGGACCCCGGTTATTTCCGTGTCAATGAAACTGGTGACATGAATCGACTTTTTTGGGGTTCCCTAACTTTTCCTTGACAGTCCCAACCCTTCACAGTATATGGGCACCGCATTACAAAAGTTCGCCGTTTGGAACTGCCGACTGCTGGACCTTAAAAATTGAGCGAGGTCGTAGTGGGGGGGCTTCCCATTGCCCGCCATGTCCCTCAAAGGGACAGAAGCGGGTCATCGCCTTCCGCCTTCTCGGTGACCGTGGCAACCACGGTCATCTCAATGCCATATTTTTCTTCCGCAAAGCGTGTAGCAGCCCACCAAGGAGGACTCGAATGAACGCACTTTCGAATACAAAGTGCACGCGTCTACTGGTCGCCCTCGGCCTCTGCCTGATCCTGGCCGCGCCGGCGATGCTGCTCTGGGCATCCAGGGCACAAATCACCTCCAGCGGGGACGAGGAGGACGCCTTCATCGCGAAGCTGATGGAGATGGACGCCAAGAAGATGGCGAGCGTCCAGTATCCGCCGGCGACGCAGCGTCCCGCCGGATTCGCGGTCTTCGGGGAGGACTTCAAGTCCCCGCGCCGTGTGGACGGTGATGCCAAGGGGCTGCTGCGCACCAACATCGCGGACATCGACCCGTTGAACGCCGAGGCCGCCCTCAAGGGTCTGCCGTCGGAGCTCAAGTTCGCGGACACCGAGGTCACGAAGCTCGGGAACCGTGGACACGTGGTCCAGGGCCCCAACTACCTCATGCTCAAGCCCGAGGCGATCGCGGCGAAGGGGCTGGACGCCGTGCTCGACGGCATCCGTAAGGACGTCAAGACGATCATCGACTACCGCGCGAACTCGACGATCCTGGCGTACGTCGAGGCGGGGCAGATCGGAAAACTGCGGCAGAACAACGACGTGGCCTATTTCTACGGCATGCAGCCGGCGGACAAGATCGACATGCAGGCCGGGCGGCGCCCCCTGATCAACAGGGAGAGGGCGCTCAACCCGACCTTCCTGCTCGAGGTCGCCATGGTGCCGGGCGGCGCGGGCGCGGCGGCGAAGGGACGTCTGGCGAAGATCAGCGGCGTCGAGGACGTGGCTGACTACGGCGTGGACGGTTCCTCCTACCTGGTCCGGGCGGATCACAAGGCGCTGGGAAAGATCGCCCGCCTGCCCGAGGTCATTCACATCCAGGAGTCGATGGAGCTGATGCAGTTGAACACCCGCGTCCCCTCGATGGTCCAGGCCGGTTCGGCGGAAGATGCCCAGTTCATCCGTCCCTTCGATGACGCGGGAGTGGACGGCGGCGGTATCGATACGAACGCGGACGGCCAGAGGGTCAACAACGGGACGGACACGGTGCCGCCGCAGCTGGTGGGCGTCATCGACAACGGGATTTCGGCCGATACCCCGAGCTTCTCTCAGACCGCCACGCAGGTGGGCGACATCACGCACGCCTTCCCCTCGACCAACCACAGGAAGGTGCACTCGATCATCGCGTTCCGTGACAACGGCGACGACTGCGACGGCGTGCTGGACGGAGCGGGCAGCCACGGCAACATCGTGGCGAGCGCGATCGCGGCCTGGCCGAGCGGCCTGGGCGTGTTCGCGACCCGGTCCGGAATCGGCGGCGGCGGTCAGCCGCGCAACGCCAACCTCGACGGCGTGGCCAAGGGCGCGCGCATCATCGTCAGCGACGTGGCCGCCCGGGCTCTCTGCACGATCAACTCCCTCATTGAGAAGGGCGGAAACGTCGATCCGGGCAGCCTCTCGACCAGGCTGAACGAGCTGATCTGCCCGAAGACCGCCGGCACGGGGATCTGCACCGGCATCGTGGGCGGCGCCACCGAGGCGCACTTGGCGGTCACGCCGTTCGGTGCCCCGGACAACTTCTCGACCATCCAGTTCCTGGCGAGCAACGGAACGTACCCGCAGCAGTCGGCCGACATCGACACATTCCTCTATAACAACCGGGACTTCATGGTCTTCGCGCCGGTCGGGAACAACGGCGGTCTGGCCGGCACGAACCGCCTGGGCCTGATGCTCGTCGTCATCCCCGACCTGTTCAACGGCACGGCGGCGGACGAGGACCCGAACTTCCCGCGGCCGATCCAGACGCAGCCCCCTTCGACCGCCAAGAACATCGTGTCGGTCGGCGGCACGCGCGCCGACGCGGTGACCGTCTTCGGCACGAACGACCAGGAGAACAACACGGTCGGGTTCGAGTCGCGCGGCCCGGCGACCCCGGAATCCCGCCGCATGGCGCCTCTCGTCACGGCCCCGGCGACCGACCTGGTGCCGGCGTTCGAGACGGCCACCGTGTCCGCCTTCCGCAGCCGCGACAACAACAACGCGGTTCCGGTCGACGCCCAGATCGACGAAGGGAACTTCGGAACGTCGTACGCGGCCGCCTACATCACGGGCGCCGGGGCCCTCATCCGCGACTACTTCGCCCAGGGCTTCTACCCCACGGGAGATCGCACGACCCTCAACCGCGTCCCGAACGTCTCGGGCGCCCTGGTGAAGGCCGCCATCGTGGCCTCGGCCAAGTTCGGCGTGCTGGTCGGAACCCAGGGACAGGACCTCAACGAGCGGAACCTGCGCCGCACCCGCGCCATGAACCTCGGGTCGCCGGGCGGCACGTTCGTCGGCGTCATGGGGAACAGCGAGCAGGGGTACGGCCGGGCAGTCATCAGCCACGTCCTGCCTCTGGCCAACTGGTCGAAGAACTTCGTGACCAGCCCGAACGCCCCGTCCACCCCGGAGCACCCGGCTCGCGGCCTGCTGGTGTGGGACGACATCGCCACCGGTGAGCTGCCGATCGACAACGCCCACACGTCCCAGTCGCATACGTTCCGCGTCGGGAGCCCGAGGACGATCGTCGGCGCCGGCGGCGGCCTGGCCGTACTCCGGAGCGAGCTGGTCATCGGACTGGCCTGGACCGACATCCCGTCGGCGGCGGGCAGCGGCGGACCGCTGGTCAACGACCTCGACCTGGTCGTGACGTCTCCCGGCCCCGACAACTGCCTGGCCCCGGGCGACCTGCACCCGGACGGCGTGACCACCTGCCCCGCCGGATCGGCGACGGACAACCTCGCCTACGACGGCAACGTCTACAACGGCGGCCACAACGCCGCCGCGACCGACCAGTGGTCCCTGGCCCGTCCGGTCGCCAGCGGCGAGGTGCATGACCTGCGCAACCCGCAGGAAGCGTTCCACCTGAACTCCGACCCGAACGCGGACCGGAACTTTGCCGACTCGACCCTGTACCTCGGCAACTGGTCAGTGACCGTGAAGCGCGGCGCGGGCGGTTCGACCCCCGGCTCGATCACCATCGGTGGGCCGAACGAGGACGCCAACGGCAACCGTCGCCTGGACGCCGGCGAGGACACGAATGCCAACGGCCTGCTGGACCTGGGCGGTCAGACGTACGCCCTGGTCGTGGCCGGACCGGTCATTCTGGCCGAGACGGCTCCTGCACGCGGTCCGTCCGCGTTCCCTGCCAGCAGCATCTCCCTGGACAAGATCCGGTACTTCTGCTCCGACTCGGCGATCGCGTCGATCTACGACTCGACGGCCGGCGCCGGGGCGTCACGCTCCACGAGCTCGACGACGTTCACCGTCAGGAACGCGGCGGGAGCCACGGTCGACACCGAGACCGGGATCTCCTTCGCGGCCGGCGCCTCGACCGGCGTCACGAACTCGGTCGGCGTTCCGGTCCGTCTCGTCGGCGCAGCACCGATTCCGGGGAACGGCATCCTGGAAACCGATACCGGCCAGCAGGTCTTCGCGACCTACGCCCCGGCCGGCCAGACGCCCGTGTCCGCAGGTGGCCAGGTGAGCTGCTCGCCGAACTTCATTCCCGGGTTCTTCGCCATCCTGGGGAACAACGTGATCGGCGACCAGAACCAGCTCACCAACGGCTGCGACAACGACGAGTTCTTCGATGCCGGTGAGACGGTGACGTACGGCGTGGCCCTCAGCAACCGCGGCCGCGGCCTGATCGGCGGCGACGATTACTCGGACGTGGTGGCCACCCTGACCCCCTCGGGTCCGGGCGCGGCGGCCATCCGGGTCCTCGATTCCCCGCGGAACGTCGGACGGATTCCGCCGGGCGCCACGAACGGCGTCTTCTTCCACGTCTTCGTCGATCCGACGACGGCGAACGGACTGTCGCAGGCGAACCGCTCGGTCACGATGACCCTCAGCCTGGACTCGCTCACCAGCGGCCAGCGTCTGAACCGCCAGTCGTACGCGTTCAGCCACGTCATCAACGCCGACCGGGAGACCCTCAGCTACTCGACGGACTTCCCCTCCGGCGGCCGCGAGGTGCGCGACCTGAACCGCAACCTCGTCATCGACCGTCCGGACGTGGTCGACCCGTTCAAGCTGTTCGTGCTGGCCGACGAGGACAAGACCTTCTCGTCCATGTTCGTCGCCGGCGCCGGCAGCCTGGTAACCAACACCCTTGGCGAGGACCTGAACAACAACGGCATCCTCGACACGACCGAGACGGATTACATCCCGAACGGCACGCTGGACCGCGGCATGCTGTTCTCGGCCACCGGCCCGTCGAGCGGTGACAAGATTCCCTGGAGGTTCGACAGCACGAACGGCGGCTGGGTGCCTGTCCGTCATCCGGGCAGCACGTCGTTCAACATCTCCGCCAACCCGATGTGGGAGTACAAGACCACCGGGCTCTGCGGCTTCCAGACCAGCACCGGCGGCTCCTTCGGCATGTGGCACACGGGTGACGGGAACACCGCCACTCCCGGTGCCGGGGCGACGGCCTGCGACAACCACGCCATCCCGAACAACGCCGCGACCGAGGCGCGCGCCGAGCTGACGTTCGACGTCCTGCACTCGCCGATCGTCGCCAAGGTTCACCAGGACAATGACGCGCGCGGCTTCGCCTACGGCGTCGAGTTCCAGCGTTTCGGCGCCAACCTGAACCTCCAGGTCGTCAACGCCGCGTACTTCGGCGGCGGCATCAACATCGACAACAACGTCGATCTCGACACGGTCAACTGCCTGCTCTGCCAGCAGCTCGACACCTACTACACCCGTCGCGGAGGCGGCTGGCCGTACAACACTTTCGCCCTGTCGTCCACGGCCCAGTACTTCGCCGACGGCGAGGGGATCGACCCGGCGAGCACGACGCCGCTCCAGAGGACGTTCGGTCCGCTCAACGACCCGAACAACTCCACGGCGCTGGTTCCGCCGGTCTTCGACGCCGGTGATTCGGGCTACACCGGGGCGACGCAGAACACGAACCCGGACAGCTCCTCGCCGATCCCCCAGGCTCCGCCCGATCTTCTGAAGTTCCCGCTCCCGGGAGCGCCGGTCCCCGGCGTCTGCACGGGCGGCCCGACCCCAGGCGGACCGTGCCAGGTGACGGCGGATTGCGGCACCGGCGGGGTCTGCACGCTGGAAGGAATCACGACTGCCGGCCCGGTGCGCAACTTCGATACGACTCTGCTCGGATATGAGGGCGGATTCGCCGCCGAGAATCTCGCGGGGACCTCCGCTCCTGAGAACGTCGCAGGAAACTGGACCGGTCCCGGCAAGACCGGCGGCAACCGCTGGGAGATTGGGATCGGCTTCTACTCGATCGAAAGCACGAGCCTGACTGCCGACTACGGTTTCGGCGTGGACGATATCGTCTTCGAGTGGGATGAGTTCCACCCGGTCGACGAGAGCGCGTTCGTGCCGGCCCACACACCGGCCTGCAGCCGCTTCAACACCCCCGGCAACCCTTCCGGCGGCCAGTGCGGCACCATCGCCGTGGATCGCACCGACATGTACGAGTGCGACGACTCGGTGGAGATCACCGTCTTCGACCCGAAGCTGGCAGCAAACACGCCCAGCGTCCAGGTCATGATTGTGACGGACAGCGACTCCATCCAGTTCGCGACCATCCGGTTCGCGGTTCTGACGCCGAACGCGAAGCGTTACACGCTGCCGGCCGTCCCGGGCCAGACCGGCCTGTTCCGCGGCAACGTGCCGTTCTCCACGGTGAGCAACAACCCGACCAACGTCTTCACCAACCCCGGCACGGACGGCCAGTTCATCGTCTACTACGTGGACGCCGGGTGCGACGGAGACCGCGACGGCCAGGTCAACGAGTCCGCATTCGACAACTTCGACGGGGACGGCGTGGCCTTCAGCGTGGACAACTGCCCGTTCACGTACAACCCCCTGCAGGAGGACGGGGACACGGACGGCATCGGCAACCTCTGCGACAACTGCCCGACCGTCGCCAATGCCAACCAGGCGGACGTCGGGAGCAACGACAACGTCGGCGACGCCTGCGACTACGACGATCTGGACGGTGACGGCGTGGCCAACCCGGCCGACAACTGTCCGGATCTCTACAACCCGATCAACGCCGCTGCCGGCGATACGGTTCAAGCGGGCCGCTGCGTCTACAGCCCGGCTGCTCCATCCACGTCCTGCCTCGTGAACGCCGACTGCACGGGCGGCACCAACGGCGTGTGCGACCTGAGCCGTGGCTTCGCCTGCGCCGGCACGGGTGATCTCGATGGAGACGGCCAGATCGACGCGAGCGACAACTGCGTGCTCGCGGCGAACGCGAACCAGAAGGACACGGACCTTGACCATATCGGCGACGCGTGCGACGGTGACTGTCTCGGGATCAGCCTGGTCCGCATCTGCAGCAACGCTCCAGGGACCACCTGCACGAGCAACGCCAATTGCTCCGGCGGCGGCGTCTGTCAGACGGCCACGCGGCACAGCCCCTCGACCGACTGCGCGACCGTCAACGACGATGCCGACATCGACAACGTCGACGACGCGAACGACAACTGCGCCGCCATCTACAACCAGGTGATCATCCCGGGCACGACGCGGCAGCTCGACACGGACCGCGACGGACTCGGCGATGCCTGCGACCCCGCCGGATCGTCCGACGACGATTTCGACGGCGTCCCGGACGACCTGGTCACCTTCCAGGGGTCCATCTCCTGCCGCGTCCTGCCTCTGGCCCGCTACTCGGTCCTGGGCGCGGACTATTTGGACATCGACGGCGACCACGACATCTTCCCGGACACCGGGGAGACCGGCCGGGTCTCGGTCCGCATCCAGAACACCGGACCGGCGCTGACCGATGCCAAGTTCACCTTGCTGTCCAGCGATTCGGACGTGGGCTGCATCACGCAGCCGACCCTTTCCGTCCCGGTGTTCGGGGCGGGGGCGACCATGACCCTCGGCAGCCTGGATCCGCTGCAGCCGGGCTTCCAGTTCAGGGCCAGCAACACGCTCACCACGCTGCCCCTGCAGGAAGCGGCCAAGGTGACGCTCTGCCTGTCCGTCGTGGCCAACGAAACTCTCGGGTCGGCCACGCCGGTCTGCTTCAACTTGTCTGCCGACCTCGACTTCCCGTCGGCCACGCAGGTCTTCATCAACGGCCCGGACAATCTCCCCGGGACGGCCGATGACGGCACGCTGCTCGAGACCTTCGACCTCGACCGCGACGGCGACGGCAACTTCACCGTCAACGACTCCTTCCGTTCGACGGACGCGGGAACCGGCCTGACGTATCACGGCTTCTACATCCGGGGCGCGGACACCGGCGTTGGCGCGGACGTTCTCGCCGCCACGCCCTGCGGCGGATTCACCGAGCCGGCCGCAGGCAACCCGGGTTGCGTCCTCGATCCGGACTTCCCGATGGACTGGCACTACCACTGCGCGCCGGGCGCCACCAACTGCCCGAACACGCAGAGCGGCGGCGGAGTCTCCGGCACGAACGGTTGCGCCGGCGGCTGCTCCTACCGGACGCCCACGGACGGTGCGAGAGCGTTCACTGCCCCGAACTCGATGCACATGGGGGCCCACTTCGATCTCGACCAGTCCACCGCGGGCGACACGACCCACTTCCGGGCCCTCCAGGCCTTCGTCTCCGCTCCGATCAACCTGGCGCTCTTCCCGCGTCCGGGTGACCTCGAGCTGTCGATGTTCCACATTGCCGACCTGATCGCGGCCGGCAACGGCGTCTCGGGTCCTGCGGCCACACAGTGCGTGGACTGCGGAGACGTCCATGTGCAGGTCGACCTGGATGCCGATCCGGCAAACGATGTCTGGGGCAACTGGGACAAGCTCGTGCCGTTCCAGAACGGTTACGACTACCAGATGGGGTCCTACAGCCAGTTCTCGGCCGGGTACTACTGCCGGTTCACGCCGATCGATACCGGCGGCGCCCCGCCCGCGCCTCGCGGCATCCACGAAACAATGTGCTTCCCGTCGGGCGCCTGGGCGTTCTGCGGCAGCACCAACGGCACGACCCCCGCAACCACCAACAAGTGCGCGGGCCCCGGTGTCGTGGATCCGTCGGGACTCGGAGTCTGGGTCCAGACCAAGTTCAACATGTCCGGCTTCCTCGGTCAGAGGATCCGGGTCCGCTGGATCGGAACGTCCTGGATGTTCGACCCGACCTCCGAGTCGTACTACCAGGTGGGCGGCGGCTGGGCGACGACCCAGTCTGATGACGGCTGGTGGCTGGACAACATCCAGGTCACCGGTGTCATCACCGGCCAGCGCTCGCTCCTGCCCGATACCGGCCCGATTCCGGCTACTTCGTGCCCGGCCTCGGCCGACAACTGCAACGAGCTCGCGGCTGCCACCGACAAGGGAACCGCGCCTCAGATCAAGGTCACTGACCTGAACGGCAACCTGGTCAGGGCTGACGGGGTCTCCCAGGTGCTCACGGAGGGGACACCGATCCGCATCAGTGCGGCCGGTTCCAGCGTGCCGGGCAATTGCGTCAATGGCACGCTGCAGTTCCAATTCACGAAGAACGGAGCCATCGCCCAGGACTGGAACGCCAAGACCTTCTACCAGGACGCCCTGAGCTTCGGCGCCCAATACAGTGTCAATGTCCGCTGCTCGAGCGACTTCAGCTGCACCAGCACCGGTTCTCTGGCGACCGGCGTCGACGACATCTTCTTGACGATGGCGTACGACCGCGTCACCGGCGTTGCCACGGCCAGCTGGAAATCCAGGGACCAGAGCCTGCCCGCGGCGACCTTCGCCGGCTATGACGCCTTCAGCGGCACGCAGGCGGACGACGGCTCGTCGACGACGCCAGGTGCTCCGGATACGGCGCTGGCCACCCTGGCCACGCTGTCCTGCAACGTGGCCCAGGTCAATCCGGTCGGCTCCACGATGTCGGTGACCACGAGCACGACCACACCGTCGAACACGGTTCAGTACTTCCTTGTCGGCCACAACCGTGTCAGTGGCGCCAACACCGCGCTCGGCCTCAGGTCGAACGGCACGCTCCGCACTTCCCCGATCAGCTGCCCATAGCGGGTTGACCGGACGCAGTTTCAGGGGGGCCCTTCGGGGCCCCCCTTTTTTTTGGAAAATGCCCGAGGACCGTGGAGGCAACCGGGGGGCGTGTCAGGGGCGATGGGGAGCCTGCCCCAATCCTCTCTATCCAGGCCAGAACCTCTTCCTCGCGATAGCGCCTCGGAGACAGCCCCAGCGCCTGGGCCGGCGTGGCGACGCTCCGGTTGGTGATCGTCCGGCAGGTGTTCGCCTGCCGGGAGAAGCGGCGGCGGCAGTGCCGGCAGCGGAAGTGCTGTACCGGATGGGGCCGACAGAGCGGTGGAGTGAACACGTGAGCCTCCGTCGACGCGGACGGCGGCACATACAAAAAGGACCGTGTCAGGAGGAGCTCGCCCGGCCGCGAGGCTCGAATGGCCGGCGGACACGTCCCCGCTGAGGCCCCTCACCCGCGGGGGGGCGCCTCCACGGTCCTCGGGCATTTTCTCTACAGAAGACGGCCCTGCACGCTTCCCCGGCTCAGTCCAAGATGCTCGATTGCCCTCGGGGTGATGCGCCGGCCGCGCGAGGTTCGATCCAGGAAGCCGATCTGCATGAGGTAGGGCTCGTAGAGCTCCTCGATGGTGTCCCGCTCCTCGCCGAGGGCGGCCGCGATGGTGTTGATGCCGACCGGGCCGTCGTCGAACTTGTCGTGGATGGTCAGGAGGATCTTCCGGTCGAGGGGGTCGAGCCCGAAGCGATCCACTTCCAGGCGCTCGAGGTAACGTTCGGCGATGGCGCCGGTGATTCGGCCGTCGTCCTCGACCTGGACGAAGTCCCGGACCCGCTTGAGGAGGCGGTTGGCGATGCGCGGCGTCCCGCGCGAGCGGCGGGCGATCTCCGCGGCCCCCTCGCGGTCGACGGGAATCCCCAGGATGCCGGAGGAACGCTCGACAATCTTCACGAGATCGCCCGCGGGATAGAAATCCAGGTGGTGCACGATGCCGAAGCGATCGCGCAGGGGGCCCGTGAGCAGCCCGACGCGGGTCGTCGCCCCGACGAGGGTGAACCGGGGAAGGTCGATCTTGACGGTCCTGGCCATCGGCCCGGCGCCGATGATGATGTCGATGCGAAAGTCCTCCATCGCCTGGTACAGGATCTCCTCGAGCGAAGGCTGCAGGCGATGAATCTCGTCGATGAAGAGGATCCCGCCGGCCTCCATGTTGGTGACGATGGCGGCGAGGTCCCCGGCGCGCTCGATGGCGGGACCGGACGTGCTCTTCAGGACGGCGCCCATCTCATGGGACAGGATGTGGGCCACGGTGGTCTTGCCGAGCCCGGGAGGGCCGTACAGGAGGACGTGGTCGAGCGGCTCGTTCCGCCCGAGGGCGGCCTTGATGAAGACCCGGAGGTTGGCCTTCATCTTCTCCTGGCCGACGTACTCATCGAGGGTTCGGGGGCGCAGGGTGAGATCGGCGCCCCGATCGTCCATCTGCGGCGCCGGATCCAGCAATCCATGGTCCGCGCCGAGGCGCGAGCCTGGCGCCGGAGCACCCGCCCCGCGCTTCCCCTTCGGGCGCAGCCGCTCCAGTTCCTTCTGCACGGCCAGGACCTCCCGGGTGATGGAGCCGGCGCCGACTTCCGGACGGGCGCGCCGTCAGGCGGAGGCGGTCAACGCGAGAGAATCTTCAGGGTCTCGCGCAGCAGGGCATGAAACGGTGGAGGCGTCGCCCTGGGGCTCTTGAGGACACGTCCCGCGGCATCGGCGGCCACGCGGACATTGTATCCGAGGTTCACGAGGGCCGAGACCAGATCCTGGCGGACGTCCGGCCCCGCAGCGCGGTCTTCGCCGCCGGGCCCGCCGACGTCGGTTCGAGCCGGGAGCGAATCCAGCCGGTCCGCCAGGTCGACGACCATCCGCTCGGCCGTCTTGCGTCCAACCCCCGGCACCGAGGCGAGTCGGGCGATGTCGCGCTCCCGCACGGCCTCGATGAGGTCCTGCGCCCCGAGGCCGGAAAGCACGGCGAGCGCCGTCCGCGGGCCGATGCCGCTCACGGCCAGGAGGCGCGTGAACACCTCCTTCTCGAACCGCGTGTGGAAGCCGAACAGCGCCAGGGCATCCTCGCGAACGTGCGTGTGGACGTGCAGCTCGACCCGACTCCCCGTCTCGCCGAGCTCGCCATAGGTCGATATGGGAATGGAGACCTGGTAGCCGACGCCGTTCACGTCCACGACCGCCGATCCCGGCTGCTTGTCCACCAGGGTCCCGCACAGGCGCGCGATCACCGGGAACCCTCCATCACCTGTAAGGCAGGCCGGAGAGAGGACGCCCCTGCTCGATCTCCGCCTGCAGCCGGCGGGCGTCGGCCTGGCGCGGGTCGATTCGGAACGACTCGCGCAGGACGTCGAGCGCCTCCTCGCTCCGGCCGTTGATGTGAAGCGCGTAGGCCAGCCCGTTGTAGAAGAGAGGCACTCGCATTCCCAGCCCCTCGGCGTCCTTCACCAGCTTCCTCGCCGCCTCGACGTCGTGGCGCATGCCGTGGGCGACGATGAGGTTGGTCCGGGACTCCACGTTGCGCGGCTCCTTGTCGAGGGCCTTGCCGAGGATCGCCGTGGCCTCGTCCAGCCGGCCTTCCTGCAGATCCAGCGACCCCAGGTTGGCCATGGCGCCGACCAGGTCCGGAGCGGATTCGAGCGTTTTCTCGAACTCCAGCCGGGCCCCCTTCAGGTCCCCCTTCCTCCTGAGCACGAGCCCCATCCAATTGTGGTGCATCGCCGAGCGGGGGTTCCGGAGCAGGGCCGTTTGCAGGAGGGGCTGCAGCTCGGCCCCACGTCCCTGCCCGTCGAGGAGGGCGAATAACTCCTGCATCGCCACGACGGATGCCGTGTCCACGCCGAGGGCCCGCCGGAGCGACGATTCGGCCTCCTGAGGGCGTCCGAGCGCGGAGTATAGCATCCCGATGGCGACCCTCAGGCCGACCTCGCGCGGACCTCCCCGGCTATGGCCCGGCTCGAGATCCTTCAGGTAGGCAAGGCCGTCGGCCGGTCGCCCCATGCGGACGGAAAGCTCGGCGATTTTCAGGAGGGCCGGGAGGTCATCCTCCTTCTCAAGCCGCACGACGTTTTGTAGGTGGGCCAGCGCCTGGTCGAGATTCCCCCTCGCCTCCTCGAGGAGAGACATGCCTGTGAGGGCGGCGATCGACCCGGGATCGATCCGGAGCGCCTTCTGGAACTCCGCCTCGGCCTGATCGAACTGCCGCTTCGCGAGGTGGACCGACCCCAGGTTCGTATGGTACAGGAGCGTGGGGACGCCACCGGGCGCACTCCCCCTCCCGCGTGCCGGGGCTCCCGGTTCCCCCTTGGGGCCCCCGGGGGCGGGGGCCTGGCTCCCTCCAACGTACCCCAGGGCCCTCAACTGCTCGACCATTTCGATCTCGGCCGCGTCCCCACCGGCTGTCCCCTCCCCCCGCGGAACCGTCGAGGCCACCGCTCCCTCGCCTGCAGCGGCCTGGAGCGCCTCGTAGGACGGGACCCTGGCCACAGGGTGGGACGAGGCAAAATCGGCGGCCACGGCCGATTCTATGACCTTGCCGGGCATGTCTTCGGGCACTGGCAGACCGAGCAGGTACAGCAGGCTGGGGGCGATGTCGAACAGGGTGACGGTCTGCAGCTCTCCAGGCCTGATCAGGGGGCCGTGGGCGATGAAGATGCCGTTCATGTCGTGCCACAGCCCGGGACGTCCCTCGATAAACGGCTTGACGTCCCGCGGCCGGCCGGTTCCCGAGGAGAAGCCGTGGTCGGACATCACGACCACTGTTCGATTTCCGGCCTTCCTCAGGATCTCGCCGAGAATCGCATCCTGGTACTCGTAAAACCCGGAAACGGCGTCCTTGAATCGCCGGTAGTCCCCCTCGGGGCAAATGTCCGCCCGGGGGGGCGCGCAGTGGGCGAACCGATGATTGACCTCGTCCACTCCCTGGAAATAGACCGCGAACAGGCGTGCAGGTCCATCCTTGTGGCTGCCCTGCCCCAGCAGATCGAGGGCGATCCGGCGATAGGTCTCCGTCGACGCGAGGACCCGGGTCAGGACGTTGATCGATTCGTCGGTCTCGGACAGAGCGTCGTGGCGCGCCGACGCGGCGCGCGCCCGCCTGAACTCATCGGGCGTGACGTGGACGAACCGTGCTACCTGGTCGTAGCTTACGGCGTCGGAGGTGACCCGGAGGGCCTCGATGGTGGAGGCATAGTCCGGCGGGAAGACCGCCCCCTGCTTCTGCCTGGGGGCGGACAGGTCGAAGGTGGAGTACGCCACCCGGTCGGAGACGAGATGACCCAGGATGGTCTCCGCCGGCCAGGTCGCCCACCACGCGATGACGTCGGACTCGAGGCCCGCTTCGGTCAGGATGTTCCAGATGGCCTTCGTTTTCCGGAAGGTCGAATTGATCGGTACCTGGCGCCCGGTGTTCGGATCGGCCACCAGAAAATCGTTGATGCCGTGGCGATCCGGGGTCTTCCCGGTGGCGACCGTGGTCCAGAGCAGCGGAGAGAGCGTCGGAACATTCGACCTCAGTCGCGCCCACGCGCCCTGTCGCTTGAGTCGCGCCAGGTTGGGAAGTCGACCCGCGGCAATCATGGGGTCGATCACGTCCCAGTCCGCCCCGTCGATGCCGACCAGGAGGACATGCGCTCCCGTCTCCACCCTCCTGCCGTAGATGGCCTGCCGCTCGAAGGAGGCACGCACGGCCGGAGGCGCGACCGGGGTCCCCAGGGAGATGTCGAGGTCCGGTCCGAGTCGTTCCTCGAGGGCGTCCCGCACCGCACCGGCCAGGGCCTCCTTCGCGGCCCCCGATGCCAGGTCGTACGTTCCGGTCGCGGCCGCTCCCCTGAGAAGCGGCTCCTCGACGAGCGCGCGCAGGGCAGCAGGCGCTCCCCCCGATCTCCCATCCCGGTGGAGCGACAGAAGCGCCTGAGGGTCCGGCCGGGCGCTCGCCCTGTACGGCAGGTCGATCGAGCTCCCCTCCTTCGAGGCGGCCGCCAGCGTCCCCTGGATGGAGACCACCCCGCCCGGATAGCGATGCACGCTCTGGAAAAACGGCAGGCGGAATGACCAGCCTCTGGTGCGGAGATCCGGGGTCCCGCCGCCACGCCAGGATACGACGCACACGTCCCCCTCCCCGACGTGGAGCACGGACATCGAGATCGCGGCCAGAACGGCCGCGATGACGATCGCGAGCGCGGCGGAACGCTTCAGGGACATGGTCCGGCCGACCCGGTTGGCGACCGCGGGCGCTCAGGCCCGCGCGACGGCCTCCCGGACTCCTTGGAAGGGGACGGAGTGGGCATGGCAGATGGCGACCGCGAGCGCATCGGACGCGTCCAGGGGCAGGGACCGGTCCCGGATCCCCAGCAGGAGCCGGACCATCCGGCGGACCTGCTCCTTCTCCGCCGCGCCGCTCCCGGTCACCGCCTGCTTCACCAGGCGCGGCGGATAGGCGTGCACCGGTACGCCGGCGCGCAGGATCGGCACGAGCGCGGCGCCGCGGACGTGGCCGAGCTGCAGCGCCACGCGGCTGTTGCGCGCGTGGAACAGATCCTCGACCGCCGCTCCGTCCGGAGCGACCGTGCGGACCAGCGTTTCGACGGCTGTGGCGATGTACGGGAGGCGGTCCAGGAAGGGCATGCCGCGCGGCGGGACGATCGTGCCGTGCGTCAGGGCGCGCAGGCGCCCGCTGCGGCACTCGACGACCCCGTAGCCGGTCGTGCCGGACCCGGGATCGATGCCGAGAATGAGCATGGGCTAGGAGGCCGCCCGCTGCTCGGTGATCTCGGCTTCATCTATGTCGAAATTGGCCCAGACGTTCTGGATGTCGTCGTGTTCTTCGAGGGCCTCCATCATCGACAGCAGCTGCTGCGCCTTCTTGCCCTCGAGGCGGACGGTGTTCTTCGGGACCATCGAGACCTCGGAAGACGTCACGGGAATCCCACGTCCCGTGAGCACCTCCTTGACCGCCTGCACCCGC
>Ga0209382_10002522_pt1 | contig 26462 bp, 26 predicted proteins | sample SoiMetdeltSBSDD5_FD_187599 | JGI IMG/M metagenome (GOLD analysis project Ga0209382, IMG submission 187599) | Bulk soil microbial communities from a Populus tree surrounding site in Tennessee, USA - Soil MetaG P. deltoides SBSDD5 (SPAdes) (version 2) | ecosystem: Environmental > Terrestrial >... | reverse complement strand
GTGTCCATCTCGCCCAGCTTGGGGCGCGTGAACGCCACGTTCCACACCAGGTACGGGCGGCCCGAGACGTCCACGGCGACGCGGGTCAGCGTCTCGTCCATGGGCAGATCGACGCTGGCGTAGCGGGTAATGCCCTGCTTGTCGGCCAGCGCCTTGGCGATGGCCTGGCCCAGGACGATGCCGCAATCCTCGGTTGTATGGTGGAAGTCGATGTGCAGGTCGCCCTTGGCCTTCAGGGTGATGTCGATCAGGGAATGGCGCGCCAGCTGCTCCAGCATGTGGTCCAGGAAGCCGACGCCGGTGGCGATATCGTGGGCCCCGGTGCCGTCGAGGTCGATGGTGGCCTTGATCTTGGTCTCCTTGGTGGAGCGCTCGATGGTCGCCTGCCGCTTCACGGGGATTTTGCCTTGCTTGCCGGGCCGATCCCGAGGATTTATCAGCTTGAACCTGCGTAGGCCATAGCGGGCCGGGCGCAGCGCCCCGTACCGCACAGCGCCCGTCCTCGGTTGCCCTTGATGGACGGGCCACCGATGCCGACATTCCCTGCCGTTGACGCCGAAAGAAGCTTTCCCATGACCGATCGAGCCCCATCTCCCGATGTCTGGCACGGCACCACCATCCTGACGGTGCGCAAGGGTGGCAAGGTGGTGATTGCCGGCGACGGCCAGGTGAGCCTTGGCGCCACGGTGATCAAGGCCAACGCCCGGAAGGTACGCTCCGTCGGCAAGGGCGACGTGATCGGAGGGTTCGCTGGCGCCACGGCCGACGCTTTCACCCTGTTCGAGCGGCTGGAGAACAAGCTCGAGCAGTATCCGGCCCAGCTGACGCGGGCGTGCGTGGAGCTCGCCAAGGACTGGCGCACCGACCGCTACCTGCGGCGGCTGGAAGCGATGATGATCGTCGCCGACCGGCAGGTGACGCTGGTGCTCACGGGCACCGGCGACGTGCTGGAGCCCGAGGGCGGCGTGATGGGCATCGGCTCGGGCGGCAACTTCGCGCTCGCCGCCGCCAAGGCGCTGATGGACACGAGCCTCGGCGCCGAGGAGATCGCGCGCAAGGCCATGGCGATTGCCGCCGAGATTTGCGTCTATACCAACACGAGCGTGGTGATCGAGGCGCTGGACAGCGGTCGCTGACCGCGCCGATGCAGGCGTGACCGATACGTGCTGCAGACGCGAGCATTGAACGGCTTTTCGACGATGTGCGACTAACCGAGGATACGCGACAAGGCGATTTCACAGTGAGGGGATGACCGCGATGTTGCAGAACGCCGATCTCGACGCTGCCGTCAGTGAGGGCATCGTCACCGTGCAGCAGGCCACGGCCCTGCGCGAGCTTGCGCAGAAGCGCGAGCGGGAGCGCGCCGTCTCGATGGGGCACGAGGAGCAGTTCCGCTTCATCCGCGGCTTCAACGACATCTTCTTCTCCATCGGCATCGTCCTGTTCATCGGCGGCCTGCTCTACTACATCCCGAAGACGGCATTCGGCATGGCCGTCATGGCAGCGCTGGTGTGGCTGCTGGCCGAGGTCCTGGTGGCGCGCCGCAGGCTGGTGCTGCCCGGCATTCTGCTCGCCGGCGGCTTCGTGGCGTTCGTGCTCGCCGCGTCGTTCTACCTGGAGGTGGAGAGCTGGCTCGGCTTACAGATCAGGCCGAGCGGGTCTGCATTGCCTCAGAGCCTCATCCAGGCCTTGCAACTCTACCCTGGCGGGCCCCTCATGTTCGCTGCGCGGGCGCTGGTCGGCGCGGCCGCGGCCGGGCTGTTCTACTGGCGCTTCAAGTTCCCGTTCGCGCTGCTGCCCCTGGCCGCGAGCCTGGTCGTCGCGGCGATCGGGGTGGCGAGCTTCCTCTTCCCGCAGGCCTCCGACACGGTTGTCTTCCTGCTCTGCGGCCTCGGCGTGTTCACGGCTGCCATGAGCTTCGACATCTCGGACCGCGAGCGGCTGACGCGGCGCGCCGACTGTGCGTTCTGGCTGCATCTGCTGGCGGCACCGCTGATCGTGCACTCGGTGATCTCACTCGTCTCCGACCCGCTGACGGGGGCCCTCAGCCGCGTCCGGCCGCTCCAGCTCGCGCCGGTCGTGAGCGGCAGCGGAGCCCTCGCGGTCGCGGTCATCGTCATCCTGCTCGGAGTGGTGGCAGTGCTCATCGACCGCCGGGCGATGCTGGTCTCCGGCCTCGCCTATCTCGGCGGCGCCATCGCCTACGGCCTCGCGAGCAGCGGCAACAACGCGAGCTTCGTGCTTTCCACGACCCTCGTCATTCTCGGTGCGTTCGTGCTGATCGTCGGGATCGGGTGGGTGCCGCTGCGCCGGGCTCTGCTGGCCGTCGTCCCGCCCCCGATAGGCAACCGCCTGCCGCCGGTGCCCGCACGGACATGACGCGCCTGGGGCCAGCGGCCAATGCGGCTTCGGCGGCCGGATATACGTTCTGCCCGGCCGGGCCCGCCGACCTGCCGATGCTGCGCCGCTGGCTCGAGATGCCGCACGTGCGCGAATGGTGGGGCGACCCGGAGACGGAGCTCGGCTACATCCGGGACATGATCGAGGGCCGCGACACCACGCGGCCCTTCATCTTTTCGGTCGACGGCGGGCCGGTAGGGTATATCCAGCATTGGTTCCTCGGCGACTACCAGAACGCCAGCTGGATCGCCGAGCATCCCTGGCTTGCCGAGCTGCCGTCCGACGCCGTGGGCGTCGACCTGTCGATCGGCGACTCGGCGAGGCTCTCGCAGGGAATCGGCTCGGGCGTCCTGCGGGCGTTTGCGGAGGGACTGGTGCGCCAGGGATACCGTACCGTCGTCATCGACCCCGATGTCGCCAACGCGCGCGCCGTGCGTGCCTATATGAAGGCAGGGTTCCGCGCCGTCCCGTGGCTTCTGGGCCGGACCGGCGATACCTTGATCCTGCAGTACGACCTGAACGAGACCGACCGACACCCATGACCAGCTTCTCCCCCCGCGAGATCGTCTCCGAGCTCGACCGCTACATCGTCGGCCAGAAGGACGCCAAGCGCGCTGTTGCCATTGCGCTCAGGAACCGCTGGCGCCGCCAGCAGCTGTCCGAGGATCTGAAAGAGGAGGTGCTGCCCAAGAACATCCTGATGATCGGGCCCACGGGCTGCGGCAAGACCGAGATCTCGCGCCGCCTCGCCAAGCTGGCCGGCGCCCCCTTCATCAAGGTGGAGGCCACCAAGTTCACCGAGGTCGGCTACGTCGGCCGCGACGTGGATTCCATCGTGCGCGACCTGGTCGAGGTCGGCATCGGCCTCGTGCGCGAGGCGAAGCGCAAGGAGGTGCGTGCGCAGGCCGAGAAGAACGCCGAGGAGCGCGTGCTCGATGCGCTGGTCGGCCCCGATGCCAGGCCGGACACGCGCGAGTCCTTCCGCCGTCGTCTCAGAACCAACGAGCTGAACGACCGGGAGGTGGAGATCCAGGTGGCCGAGAGCGGCATGCAGCTGCCCACCTTCGACATCCCGGGCGGCCAGGTCGGCATGATCAACCTGAACGAGATGTTGGGCAAGGCGTTCGGCCAGCGCACCAAGCCGCGCCGCATGACGGTCCGCCAGGCCTACGACGTGCTGGTGGCGCAGGAGGGCGACAAGCTCATCGACCAGGACCAGATCGTGCAGGAGGCGGTGGACAGCGTCGAGAACGACGGCATCGTGTTCCTGGACGAGATCGACAAGATCTGCTCGCGCTCCGACGCCGGACGCATCGGCGCCGACGTCTCGCGCGAGGGCGTGCAGCGCGACCTGCTGCCGCTGATCGAGGGCACCACGGTCTCCACCAAGTATGGGCCGGTGAAGACCGACCACGTGCTGTTCATCGCCTCGGGTGCGTTCCACGCGGCCAAGCCCTCCGACCTCCTGCCCGAGCTGCAGGGCCGCCTGCCGATCCGCGTGGAGCTGAAGCCCCTGACAACGGAGGATCTGCGCCGCATCCTGGTCGAGCCGGAGGCGAGCCTCATCAAGCAGTACGTCGCCCTGATGGCGACGGAGAACGTCAAGCTGGAGTTCGCCGACGATGCCATCGATGCGCTGGCCGACATCGCCGCCCAGGTGAACACCACGGTGGAGAACATCGGCGCGCGGCGCCTGCAGACGGTGATGGAGCGCGTGCTGGACGAGATCTCCTTCGATGCCACCGACAAGGGCGGCGAGACCGTCCGCATCGACGCGGCCTACGTGCGCGCGCGCATCGGCGACCTCGCCAAGAACGCCGACCTGAGCAAGTTCATCCTGTGACGATCCGTGAAGGGGTCAGACCCCTCGCGAAGCCGTTGGAGATCGAGCCTCGAGCGTGGAGGCGAGGGGTCTGACCCCTTTACCTTTACGCCGCGAGCGGCCGGTCCGGCTGCAGCTCGGCCTGGGGTGCGGGTTGGGCCGCCGGCGCGGCCGGGGCCGGGAGGACCCTGGCGCAATCCGCCAGGATGCGGCTCAAAGCGTGCTCTGCGGCATCGATCTTGAGCGCGGCCCGCGCCTGGAGCGCGACGACTACGGGGACGCGGGCAACCCCCCGCGCGGCAATGCCCACGACGATCTCCCATTGCCGGTCGGAGTCGATCCTCAGGGCAGGCGCTGCCGGCTCCACACCTCGGGTTTGCGGGCGCAGGCGCATTGCGGCGCCGGCCAGGAACGCCAGGATGCCGTCGAGATACTGCAAGATCGGTCGCACGTCGGACCCGCGGGCAAAGCGCAGCGAAGAAAGGCGGGGCGAGGTTCGCCCACGTGCCCTCCTATTCGGGAGCAATTGCGAAAGCCTTAACGCGCTTTCACCCGTCATCCCGGTCGGAGCGACGCGAGCGGGACGCGAGCAGCGCTCCGAACCGGGACCTCGTGAGGTGAAGCTCCGACTCGCTTCGCAAGGTCCCGGATAGCTTCGGCCCCTGCGGGGGCCTCAGCTTCCGGGATGACGGGTGGCTAGAGGCCGACGAGGCGGCGGATGTCGGCCGGGGTCGCGCCGGCCTCGCGCAGGGAGGCCAGGGACGTGTCGTGCGCGCTCTTGGCGAGCTTGCGACCGCCCGCGTCGACGATCAGGCGGTGGTGATGGTAGACCGGCTGCGGCAGACCCAGCAGGACCTGCAGCAGCCGATGCAGGTCGGTCGCAGCGAAGAGATCGCGGCCGCGGGTGACGTGGGTCACGCCCTGGAAGGCGTCGTCGACGACGACGGCGAGGTGGTAGCTGGCGGGAACGTCCTTGCGCACGAGCACAGCGTCGCCCCAGCGCTCGGGGTGCGCCTCCAGCGACCGGCGCGTGCCATCGTCGCCGATCTCGACGAAGGCCGCGGACGCGCCGCCGAGCCTCTCGCGAGCCGCGCGGCAGGCCGCGGCCATGTCGATGCGCAGGGCGAAGGGCACGCCCCTCGCCTTCAGGCGGACAATGTCGGCCTCGGGCCGGCCTTTCCACAGGCCGGCATAGAGCGGCGCGCCGTCCGGGTCCGTCCTGCCGGCGACGGCGGCGGCTTCGATCTCGGAGCGGGTCGCAAAGCAGGGATAGAGGAGCCCCAGCGCCTCGAGGCGCCGGGCAGCCTCGGCGTAGGCCTGCATGCGGGTCGACTGGAAGAGCACCGGCTCCTCCCATGCCAGCCCGAGCCAGGCGAGGTCGGCCAGGATGCCCGCGACGTGCTCGGACCGGGAACGGCCGATGTCGATGTCGTCGACGCGCACCAGGAACCGGCCGCCGGCGGCCTTCGCCTGCCGGTAGCCGACGAGCGCGGAGAGCGCGTGGCCCAGGTGCAGCGCGCCATTGGGACTCGGCGCGAAGCGGAACACGGCGATGTCAGACCCTGCGGGTCTGACACCGTTGCTCCATTGCTCCGAGCGTTGTTCCACGGCGCATCTGCCATGGTGTCAGACCCTCTGGGTCTGACACCTCTACTCGCAATTGCGGGTGCCGGCGCGGTAGCTGCGTGCCACGCGCTCGACCAGGCGGTCGTACACGTTGCGCTCGGCGGCCGGGTAGAGCATGGCCCAGCTGTTGATGCGGCGCCCGCCGCAGGTGAACGTGACGCGCTCGTAGAAGATGGTGCCGTCGCGCGTGCCTGAGATCACGAACCACGTATCGCGCACCGGCGCATACTCGATGGAGGCGCCCGGATAGCTCTGTTCCAGCACGAACTTGCGGTAGCCCGCGAGCGTCATGCCGTCGGCGTTGGCGAGCGCACCGGCCAGGAGCCGCGCACTGCCGTCGTGGGAGACCCACACGCGGCCCTCCTCGCTCAGCGGCTCCCGCGGCCTGAAGTGGGAGGTCGGGTAGCTCAGGGTGAACCCGTAGCGCTTGTTGACATAGGTAGCGGTCTCCTCTCCACCCAGGGCTTGTGCCGAGGGCCGAACCGCGGTTACACCGGATGCGCCAATCACCAAGGCGGCAACCAGCAAGGGCCGTACGCAGCGCATGCCAACTCCCCGCATCGCTCGGGCGCGAACGAGGTCTCGCGCCCAGTCCAACCAAACCAGTGCGAAATCTAGTGTCGGCATACGCTCGCGCAAAGCCCCCGGATCACCGGCGGCGGACAAATCATCGGGAACGGCTAAGGCGGCGCGGATCATCGTTACCGACGCCGACATCCGCGCCGGTGTGCGGGCGCTGGTCCGCAAGTGCCCGACCATGCGCCACGTGCACGGGGTGGCGGGCGCCCCGCCGCTGCGGCGCCGGCCGGCCGGGTTCGAGGGCCTCGCCCGCATCATCGTGGGCCAGCAGCTCTCGGTGGCGAGCGCGTCGGCGATCTGGGAGCGCACGGCGGCCCTGTGCCGGCCGTTCGAGCCCGGCACCATCCTGGGGCTCGCCGACGAGCGGCTGGCGCAGGCCGGCCTGTCGCGGCCCAAGATTCGCACGCTGCGGGCGATCGCCGGCGCCTGCCGGAACGGCCTCGATCTCGGGCACCTGCAGCACGCCGCGGAGGCGGAGGTGCACGCCGCCCTCACGCAGGTGACGGGCATCGGGCCCTGGACCGCCGACATCTACATCATGTTCTGCCTGGGCCGCGCCGACGCCTGGGCGCCGGGCGACCTCGCCCTGCAGATCGCCGCCCAGCAGGCCCTGGGCCTCGCCGAGCGGCCCGGCCCGCAGGAGATGGCCGAGATCGCCGAGCGCTGGCGTCCCTGGCGCGGCGTGGCGGCGCGCCTGCTGTGGGCCTACTACGCGGCGGTCAAGGCGAGGAAGGCCGTGCCGGTGTAAGGCGCGCGGCTGCGCCCGGTACTGCCGGAGGCGGACCTCGATCTCGAAGCAAATCGAGCGCTTGCCGAAGCCTTCACGGCGGGCCCCGGCATGAAGGGCCGGCGTGCGTACGCCGGCCGCGCCCCCGCCGAGGAAAATCCGCCAGAACCGGCGTGACGATCAGACTGCCGGGGTTGCCGCCCTTGGCAGGAGGCGACTGGCGCGTGGGCCGGCCGGCCGCAGGCAATGAGCGGCGGCGGAGGGCAAAGAGCCCCCGCGCGACGACCAAGAAAACACAGACGGAGACGATCATGAGCACGATGACGAGGGCGGCCGCCGTGGCGGCGCGTCCACACCGGCGCCTCCTCGGCGGGCTGGCGGCGCTTCTCGGGCGCTGGTGGCTCGCACGCATGGAGCGGCGCCTGAAGCGGCGCATGGAGCGCCTGGCGATGCGGCAGCTGCGGGGCATGAGCGACCGCCAGCTCCGCGACATCGGTATCGGGCGGTCCGAGATCGGTTTCGCCATGCGGGCCAGGCGCGAGCGCGACCGCCACCTGCGCGTCTTCTGATCCATTGCCAATCGAAGGGGCATTCGTTCGATGACGACCCGATCGGTGCATCCGCCGCGGCGCCAGCGCCGCGAGCGGGTGATAGCCCTGCATTGCTCGGGCGGCGGCGCCGGCCAGTGGTGCACGCTGGCCGAGACGCTGGGCGGCGGCTACGAGGTGGCGGCGCCGGAGCACTACGGCTGCGAGAGTGCCGGCCCCTGGAGCGGAGAGCACGCGTTCGCCCTCGCCGACGAGGCGCCGCGAACCCTGGCGCTGATCGACGAGGCCGGTGCCAAAGTGCACCTCGTCGGTCACTCCTACGGCGGCGGGGTCGCGCTCAACGTGGCGCTGGCGCGGCCGGACCGCATCGCCAGCATGGCGCTCTACGAGCCGTCCGCGTTCCACCTGCTGCGGCAGATGGGAGAGCCGGGTGCTGCGGCGCACGCCGAGATTGCCGGGGTTGTGCGGCAGGTGTGCGAGGGGGTGATCACGGGCGACTACCACGGCGCCATGGCCGCCTTTGTCGACTACTGGAACGGGCCGCGCGGATGGAGCGGGCTGCGCCCGACGGTGCAGGCCGCTTTGATCCGCTGGGCGCCCAAGGCGCCCCTCGATTTCAGGGCGCTCCTCCACGAGGCGACCGAGCCGGAGGCTTACAGGGCCCTGCGCTTCCCCGTGCTGATCCTGCGCGGCGAGCGCGCCCCGGCGCCGACCCGCCTGATCGCCGAGCGCCTGGCGCACCTGCTGCCGGCGGCGCGCCTGGCCGTACTCGACCGCGCCGGGCACATGGGCCCCATCACGCACGCCTCCGAGGTGAACGGCGAGATCGCCCGGCACATCGCGGCCGCGGCGCCGGGCCCAGGACGGGCGCCTTGCTTCCGGCTCGGGCGATCGGCACGCTCTGCGGTCTGACGCCTGCCGGAACCGGAGCGGGCTGAACAAGCTCAAGACGCCGGCCGACAGAGGTCGGGGGCTGCGGAGGGTTGGACGGGTTGCTATGCTATGCCGGCCGGCCGCGAGGGACGGCTCGGAAAAACGGGGAGGCGACACAATGGCTTTGAAGGCACCGGGGATACTGAGCTTTCTCCTGTCGATCGCCGTGGCGGCGGCCGTGCTCGTCGCCAAGGCGTTTCCGGCCGTCATCCCGCTCTTGAGCGGCGCGACCGCTCAGTTCTTTGCCCTGCTCGCGGCCTACGTGCTCCTGGTGCTCGGCTGCGTCATGCGCGGCCTCTGAGCGGCAGTCCGGCGCAGGTCCAGCACAGATCCAGCTCTGGGCGGCGGGCGCTGCGCCAGGAAACTCTGTGTGCCCTTCTGTCGCGCGGCCAATGGCGCGCTGGCGCCCCACCGGCCCTGCGCCGATGCTTGGGGATGGAACCGCATCATCCTCTGCGCGGATGGATCGGCTGGCTCGGCGCGCGCCGCTGGCGCAAGGAGATCCTGCTCGCCATCGTGCTCACGGCCGCCGCCGCGGCGTTCCTCGCGTCCGCGCTGGTGGGGGGCGACGCGCCGCATTCCGATGCACCGGTCTCGACTGCGCACAAACCCCAGGGCTGAGCGGCCGGCAGCCGCCGAGCCCGGCCGCCGCAGCCGCGGTGCTACTGCGCGGTCCAGCCGCCATCGATGGTGTAGTTGGCGCCCGTGATCGACTGCGCCGCGTCGCCGGCCAGGAACGCGGCCAGCGCAGCCACCTCGTCCACCGTCACGAACCGCCCCGTGGGCTGGCGCGACAGCACCTTGCGCCTGGCGGCCTCCTCGCTGATGCCCTCGGACCTCGCCAGATCGGGGATCTGCTTCTCCACCAGCGGCGTCCACACGAAGCCCGGCGAGATGGCGTTGGCGGTGACGCCGGTCTCGGCCAGCTCCAGAGCAATCGACTTGGTGAAGCCGGCGAGCCCGTGCTTGGCGGTCACGTAGGCGCTCTTGAAGGGCGAGGCACGCAGCGAGTGGGCAGAGCAGATGTTGATGATGCGCCCCCACTTGCGCCGCTTCATGCCGGGCACCGCCGCGCGCGTGGTGTGGAACGCCGAGGAGAGGTTGATGGCGATGACGGCGTCCCACTGCTCGATCGGGAACTCCTCCACCGGCGCCACGTGCTGGATGCCGGCGTTGTTGACGAGCACGTCGACGGCGCCGAGCTCCTTCTCGGCCCTTTCGATCATGCCGGCGATCTGGTTGTGGCGCAGCATGTTGGCGGGGTCGAAGATCACGCGCGTGCCCAACGCCGCCACCGCGCGGATGGCTTTGCCGTTGTCCTCCTCGCTGCCCAGCCCGTTGACGACCACGTTGGCACCGGCCTCGGCGAGCGCCACCGCGATGGCGTGGCCGATGCCGGAGGTGGAGCCGGTGACGACGGCCGTGCGGCCTTTGAGCGAGCCGGTGAGGGGCATGGACTACCTCTGCGCAGATCGAATGCCGGAGTTTGGCCGGCATCCTGCCGCAAAGGCCGCTGCTTGAACATGCCCCCAACGTGCCCCTTGCGACCGTCGCCGGCCGCGACAGCGCTCCGTTCGGGCGCTAGACTAGAAAGAAGGATCGCCGTTGCGCCCTTGGGCCGTTGGGCAAGATGTGTCGGAGCCGTACCATGACCCCGGAAGCCAAGCTCGAGTCGATGGGCCTCGTCCTGCCGAAGGTCCCCACGCCCGTCGCCAACTACGTGCCGTTCAAGATCGGCGGCAGCACCCTCTACCTGGCCGGCCAGGGGCCGCGCCGCAGCGACGGGACGGTCTTCACCGGCAAGGTGGGCAGGGACGTGACGGCCGAGGAGGCCTACGAGCACGCCAAGCTGACGGGCCTGGGTCTGCTGGCCGCGGCGAAGCTGGCGGCCGGAGAGCTCGCCAGGATCGAGGTTCTGAAGGTGCTCGGCATGGTCAACGCGGTGCCGGAGTTCACCGACCATCCCAGGGTGATCAACGGCTGCTCGGACCTGTTCGTGGCCGTGCTGGGCGAGCGCGGACGCCATGCCCGCTCCGCGGTCGGCATGGGCTCGCTGCCAATGAACATCCCGGTGGAGATCGAAGCGGTGATGCACATCCACGACTGAGAAAGGGGGGCCGCCCCGGGACGACCCTCCCCTCAGCCGGCGAGCCGGGCCAGGGCCATCTCGCGCAGGACGCGGTTCTCGAGCTCGGCGTCGTCGAGGCGGACCTTGACGAGGTCGCCGATGCTGACGATGCCGGCGATGGCGTCGCCCCGCATGACCAGCACGTGGCGCACGCGGTTGTCGGTCATCTGGCGCAGCACCTCGCCGACCGTATGGGAGGGGCTGCACGATGGCGCCGGGCTCAGCATGACGAGCGGCACCGGCAGGTCGAGGGCCTCCACGCCGTGCCGGGCCAGCGCCCGCACCAGCTCGCGGTCGGTGAGGATGCCGACGGGACGGCCGGCGTGGTCGACGACCACCACGGAGGCGATGCCGTGCGCATCGAAGAGCGGCGGCATGTGTCCCAGCCGCTTGTCGGGCCAGACCGTGACGACATGCCCCCCCTTCTCGGCCAGTACGTCGCTGATCCTCACGCGGGTGCCTCCGAGCTGGTAAGCCGCCTACGGCAGGGGTGAGCGCCAGTTTTGGGTACCTCGTGCAAACCGGCGACCCATTCGCCGAGTTATGGTTAGCCTTGGCGCGAACCGCGGCCGTGCCGATGGTGGATTTGGAGCAACGCACTTGGCTGGACAGGCGTTCCGCAAGCCCCTATAAAGCGCCCCGCCTTGCGCTTCGGCGCCCTCTAGGCCCAGGTAGCTCAGTTGGTAGAGCACGTGACTGAAAATCACGGTGTCGGCTGTTCGATTCAGCCCCTGGGCACCAAACAAATCAAGCACTTAGGTGGCTCCATCGTGACTCCTGAAAGCGACGGAGTCACGCAGCAGTCACAGACGGAGACCCGAAATTGAACAGGGCTTGCCGTTCGGCGCCTGTCCGTGCTTTGACGCGACCTCGGAGGCTCCGGTGCTGACGCCCGCAGGGGCGGTTGAACGGTGTCGGGTGCCGCCACCTGCCACGACCGCGAGCCCGGGCGGCCCCTTCGCCCGCGGCTCGAGGCCGGAGTAGCGCGGACGGTTGTTCTTCGGGTCGCGCTTGAAGCGCGGTCCCACCTTCACCCAGAGCCTCGGGCTTGTTGTCAAACTTCAACCCTCGGGCCGCGCACCATGCCTTGACTAACGGCCTGATCTCCTTGGCCGACATGACGCCGGCCGGCTCGACCTCGAACGTGTCCGCGATGCAGCGGTCGAGATCGTCGGCATCCCCAAGGAGCGCCGCGGCTCCGCCCACAGCGGCTGCCCCCGACTTTGCCAGCGCACCGGCCGCCTTAGGCATCCTCGACTTCCTGGGCGGTGCGGGGCACGCCGGCGCCTTTGCGGGGCCGGCGCCGCGCCTTCACCCACCAGCGCGAACGGCGCCCAGCAGGCCGGATGCTTCACTCTCCTCGGGCCGACCGTTCCGCAGCCCTACCTTCCGCAGATCGGGTCGAAGCCCCACGAGAACAGCGGCTTGCCGCCGTCGCTTGCGATCGCCACCACTTCCTCGCACCAGGAGCGGTCGAACTGACCGCCCGGATAGAGCAGGTGGATCGGCGCCACCATGCCCTCCTCCAGCACCCAGTCGCCGCCGTTGACGGCGCCGTCGGCGGTCATGAGTTCCAGCTCCATGTGCGACAAGCCGAGCCCATGGAAGAAGACGATGGCCCGCTCCGGGTCCGGCACGCCAGCCTTGCGGTACGTGGCCCGTGCCAGCGCCTGCAGCTCCCTAATGCGCGCGCCCGGCTTCATCGCGCCCAGCAGCGTCTCGGCCACCGCCGACGTGGCCTTCGCCCAGCGCCTTGCGTCACCCCGAGGCTCGCCGTCTACCACCCAGGTCTTGCCACCGTCCCAGCAATAGAGGTCGATCGTGCCGTGGCAGTCGAACATGACGTGCGTGCCGGCCCCCACCTCGCTGTCCTCGAACCCGCTCGACAGCATGATGGTGGCGTCGGAGCCGCGCGGGTGGCCCCACACCATGCCGCCCGGATCGCGCACGAAGCCGCCGAGCTCGGCCACCGAGCGGGTGTAGGCACGGTTGAGGTCGCGCCAGGTGGCGCCTTCCTGCCAGGAGGCGATCGTCGCGCGGATGGCGGCCTCGTTGAGGCGCGTCGCGCGGCGGAGCAGATCGAGCTCCACCGGCGTCTTGATGGCGCGGGCGAACATCATCGGGTCGTAGCCGTCGGCGACGTTGAGCCCGTCCATGCCCAGCCTCAGGCCGAAGGCCCGGTCGTCGAAAGCGACCTTTGCGCGGTCGAGCCGCAGGTCGCGGAGCGCCACCTCGAGTGCGCCGCCCATGTCGAAGGCGTAGGCCTTGCGCGCCTTCTCGATCCACGGCACCCCGCCGGCGTCCGGTGGGATAAACCGGTCGATGTCGGATTTCCGCGCCGGCAGATCGAGGGGCATCATCACCGCGCGGAACGGCCGGATGTCTTCGATCCAGGTCGGCTGCGCGAGGAAGGTGGCGAGGTAGTAGTCGGCCACCACCATCACCGGGTGCTCGGGCGCGTGCCGCGACAGCAGCACGGCGGCCACGCGCGGCTCGTCCGACTTGTGCGCCACGCCGTTGAAGCCCGACAGATAGTAGACGTTGTTGGGGGTGGTCGCGACGATGCCGTCGAGCCCGCGTGCTTCCAGCGCGTACAGCACGCGGTCGAGGTTGCAGAAGCGCTTGGGGAGCGGCTTCCTCGCAAAGACCTGCGACGCGGATAAGCTACTGACCATCTGGCCTCTCCCGTGGAAGGCGATCGAAGAGGCCATGCTATCTGCACCGCGGCAGCCGCGTCACTAGCTCGGAGGATGTCCTGATACCGACCGAGCGGCATCCGGCGTGTAGGCAGCGCGACGCTCGATCAGGCTCTGGTACGGAACGAGAGAACCTGGCCGGCGATGCCAAGGCGCGACCGCAATCGTGCCACACTGCACTACACCCCGAGCAACCGCTGGATGTTGCCGCCGCAGATCGCCGAGACCGCTGCCGCATCCAGCCCCGATCCGCAGACGTGACCGACGGGATCGTAGTCTGCCATGTCGAAGGGGTAGTCGGTTCCCATCAGGATGTGCTCGGCGCCGTAGAGGTGCACGAGCTGCTGCAGCTGGTGGGGCGTGAACACCACCGTGTCGAAATACACCCTCTTCAGATACGTTGTCGGCGGATGTGGCAAGTCGCCCCTCGCGTCCGACCGTGCACCCCAAGCGTGGTCGATGCGTCCTGCGTAGCTGGCGAGATAGCCGCCGCCGTGAACGGCGAGGATTTTCAACTTCGGGTGGCGCTCAAGTACTCCGTCGAAGATCAGATAGTGCAACGCGATAGTGGTCTCCAGAGGGTTGCCGATGATGTTGTTGAAGTAGAAGCGCGACATGCGCGCAGCATGTGTGAAGCCGTTGGGGTGGACGACCACCAGGGCTCCGAGGGCCTCGGCCTTCGTCCAGAACGGGGCGAAGGCAGGGTCGGAGAGCTCGGCGCCGTTGACATTGGTCAGGATCTGAACGCCCTTGAAACCGAGCTTGGCGACGCAGCGCTCCAGCTCGGTCGCCGCTGCGTTGCCGTCGGGCATCGGCACGCTGCCGAAGCCCTTCAAGCGATCCGGCCTCCTGGCGACGAACTCGGCGATGCCGTCGTTGACGAGCTGTGCGGCCTTGACGGCAATATCGAGCGGCACGGCGTAGTAGCACTGCGGCGGCGGTGGCAGGACGAGCTGCCTGTCGAGACCCATGGCGTCCATGTCGGCCAGCCGCTGCTCCAGGCCCGCGCGCGCGACGATATCCGCCTCCTGCTTCTGATTGAGCGCCCGCGTGGGGGCGTCGGCGAACGTCACCAGCGGCATGGCGTCGGGCGCCAGGTGTGGCTTGACGAATTCGGCCGCACGCGGCACCCCGACATGGGAGTGCACGTCGATGGTGATGCTCTGAGGCCTGAGCGCGCGCCCCGGCCGCCCATGCGCGCGCGCCGCGGTGGGCCCGTACTTGTTCCACTGGCTCATGCGATCTCCACGCGTCCAGAATTGGCGAACAGCGAAATGGCGATTGGGGGATCGTTCGCTACCATTCGCGATTGACCATTCGCCATTCGCCCCTCAGTGCACCCCAAGATGCTGCGCGATGACGGCGTCGTCCATCGTGATCTCGCCGGCCGTCCCCGCGAACGCCACGCTTCCCGAGTTGAGGATGACGATGTCGTCGGCGAGGTCGAGGGTGAGCTTGATGTTCTGCTCGACGAGCACGATCGACAGGCCGCCGCTCTTGAGGCGCGCTATGGTGCGGCCGACATCGGCGACGATCTGCGGGGCGAGGCCCTCGGAGGGCTCGTCCATCAGCAGGAGCCGCGGATTGCCCATCAGCGCCCGGCCGATCGCCAGCATCTGCTGCTCGCCGCCGGACAGGAGCGCGGCAGGCTGGTTGCGGCGCTCCTCGAGCCGCGGGAACATGTCGAACACAGTCTCGGCGGTCCAGATCGGCCGGCCGTCCCTGGCGCCTTTTGGCTTGCGCGCGGCAACACTCAGGTTCTCGCGCACGCTAAGGCTCCTGAAGACGCGGCGACCCTGCGGCACCAGGGCGACGCCATGCGCGGCGATCTCCTCGGGGGCCGCGCGCGTCACCTCGGCACCGAACACCTGCACCCGGCCGGCACGTGGCGGCAGCAGGCCGACGGCGACGTTCATGCAGGTGGTCTTGCCCGCGCCATTGCGACCGATGAGACCGAGGAGGTGGCCTTCGGCCACCGAGAAGGAGACGTTATGCAGGACATGACCGTCGCCGTAGAAGGCATCGACATCGCTAAGGCTGAGAGCGCTAACCGCCAAGGCAAACCTCCCGGCCGAGACGCGATCTGGATGTAGGTTGGGTCGAGCGACAGCGAAGACCCAACGCTGTCGAGCAGCGTCTCGAAGGTGTTGGGTCTGCGCTTCGCTTGATCCAACCTACGCGTCTAGCCGCCAAGATAGACCTCCCGTGTGCGCGGATCGGCAACCACCTCGGCACGCGTTCCCTCGACGATCACCTTGCCGAAGTGCAGGAGCGTGATGCGGTCGGCGAGGTCGAGCGCCACATCCATGTTGTGCTCGATCATGACGACGGTAACGTCGCGCGGGATGGCAATCAGGAGCCTCTGCACGTCGCGCCGCTCATCGATGGAGAGGCCGGCGAACGGCTCGTCCAGCAGCAGCACCTTCGGCTCCTGCGCCAGCGCCATGGCGATCTCCACGCGCCGGCGCTCGCCGTAGGAGGTCTGGCCCAGCGGCCGCTCGGCGATATGGTCGAGGCCGATGCGGGCGAGCGCGCGGTGGGCCCGCTCGACGAGGTCACGCCGGCTCGCCAGGGCCGTCAATGGATTCCAGCGCAAGGGCGACAGCCCGAGCAGGGCCAGCGTCACGTTGTGCCCGATGTTGTCCTGGGGAAACAGGGTGATGATCTGATAGGTGCGTGCCAGCCCCAGGTGCGCGCGCCGGCGGCAGGGCGCGCGCGTGATGTCCAGCCCGAAGAGCGAGACCGTGCCGGAGTCGGGAGCGATCTCGCCGGTGATCTGGTTGAAGAGCGTGGTCTTGCCCGCCCCGTTGGGGCCGATAATGAGCCGCCGCTCGCCCGGCTCGACCTCGAGGTCGACGCCGTCGGTGACGCGCAGGCCGCCGAACGACTTGCTGAGCCCGGTGACAGCGAGCGCGGTCATGACGTGCGCTCCTGCGGCTGTCGCGCCGACTTTATGGGAAGGCTGGCGCGCGCCCAGGCCCAGCCGGCGCGCGCGAGGCGCACAGAGCCGGGCACCAGCCCCTCCGGCATGAAGCTGATGATGAGGATGAAGATCAGGCCCAGCACCAGGTTCCAGCGCTCGATGTAGGCACTGGCCACGTTCTTCATGATCACGACGATGGCGGCCCCGACGATGGGCCCGAGCAGGGTCGCAGTGCCGCCGGAGATGACCATGAGAAGGATCTCGGCGGAGGCCGTCAGCGCGGCCGCGGGCGGCGCGATGAACTGGTGGTAGTAGACATAGAGCAGGCCGGAGACCCCGCACCAGAAGCCCGAGATCAGGAAGGCCACGAAGCGGATCAGCCAGACGTTGAAGCCGAGCGCCGTCATGCGCCGCGGCTGGTCGCGCGTGCCGGCGAGGCTCGCGCCGAAGGGGGAGCGGACGAGCACCCACATGGACAAGAGCGCGACCAGGAAGATCACGAGCGTGGCGTAGTAGAAGGGCCCGGCGCCCGCCAGGCTCAGGCCCATCGGTGCGGGCCGGCTCGCCAGGGTGACGCCGTTGTCGCCGTTGGTGAGGCTGGCCCAGCGGTAGGCGACGCCCCACACGATCTGGCCGAGCGCCAGCGTGATCATGAGGAAGCCGATGCCGGTCGATCTGAGCGCCAGCACGGCGAACACCGCGGAGGCCGCGAGCGTGACGCCGATGGCGGCGAGGCAGGCGACAAGGTGGCCGCCGCCCGCTTGCAGCAGGAGGCCGACGGCGTATCCGGCCACGGCGAGCAGGCCGGCATGGCCGAGCGATACCAGGCCGGCGTAGCCTACCAGGATGTTGAGCGCCAACGCGGCCACCGACCACAGCAGGATCTGGCTGGCGATGTTGACATAGTAGGGATGGCGGCCGAGCCACACCGGCAGCGTGGCGAGCAGCGCCAAGAGCAGTGCGGACACGACGGCGGCGGAGGTAATGCGCGAGGCTGGCCGGCTCACGTGGTCACCTTGCCGAACAGGCCCTGCGGCCGGAGCACCAGGATCAGCACCATGGGCAGGAACAGGATGACATAGGCGAGGTCGGGCAGCAGCGCGGTGCCGAAGTTATAGAGAAACCCGATGATGAAGCTGCCGACCAGCGCTCCGAGCAGGCTGCCGACACCGCCCAGGATCACCACGATGAGGGCAAGCGGCAGCATCTCGAAGTCGAGGCCTGGATAGACCGAGAGATAGGGCGCCCCCATCACCCCGCCGAAGGCCGCGAGTGCCGCACCCAGGGCGAACACCAGCGTGAAGAGCCGCGAGACCCTGATGCCGACCACGCGCGCGATGGGTGCGTCGTCGACCCCGGCGCGGATCATGGCGCCGAGGCGGGTCCAGTCGACGAGCAGCCACAGGGCAACGGCAACGGCAACGGCAACGAGCACGATCACGAGGCGGTAAATCGGGAAGTACAGTCCCGCCACCTGCACGGCGCCGCGCAGATGCCCGGGGGTGGCGGGCTGCCAGGGGTCGCCGGTCCAGAGCATGAGGCAGACATCGGCGATGATGAAGGCGAAGCCCAGCGTCAGCAGCACCTGCGGCAGGGTCTGGCCTTCCAGGCGGCGCAGCAGGAAGCGCTCGATCAGCCCGCCGATCAAGGCCATGGCTGCGGCGCTCGCCAGCGCCGCCACCCAGAAGTTGACGCCGCGGGCGAGCAGCGTGACCCCGAGGTAGGCCCCCAGCATGAAGAAGGAGCCGTGCATCAGGTTGGGGATGCGCATCAGCCCGAAGATCAGCGAGAAACCCGAGGACAGCAGAAACAGCACGCCTCCCAGCGCCACGCTGTTCACGGTGAGGGTGAGCCAGAGGTTCATTCAGTGCTCTCCGCTCGCCACCCGTCATCCCGGACGGAGCGATGCGGGCCAACGGCGAGCAGCGCTCCGATCCGGGACCTCGGGAGGTTCGACTCGCCTCACGATGTCCCGGATGGCCTCGGGCTGCGCCCTCGGCTTCCGGGATGACGGGTGGAGGCGTCAGTTCTCCAGGTTCCTCGCGGGCGGGTAGTCGCGGGCGTAGACCGGGTTGGCCAGGAACTCCTTCTCATTGTAGGTCCAGAACTGGCTGACGTTAGGGTAGGTCTTGATGACCGTGTTCACCAGCGTGCCGCCCTTCCGCTCGCAGCGGCGGATGAACACGTCGCCCACCACGTTGCCGTACTGGTCGAACTTGACGGCCCCGCGCGGTGTGTCGGAGAGGGAGACCTTGTGCAGCGCCTCGGCGAAGGCCTTGCGATCGTCGACCTGGCTGCCGATAGCCTGGATGGCGGCCTCCACGCACTGGCCCGCCACGTACATGCCGGCCGAATAGCCGCCAGGCAGCACGTTGTAGTCCTTCTGCATGGCAGCCACGAAGCGCTTGTTGCTGTCGGAGCCGAAGTCGGCCGAGTAGTAGGCGGCCGAGATGACGCCGACGGCCTCGTCGCCGAGGCTCTTGAGCAGCGCGTCGTCCATCGCAGTCCAGCCGGCCAGCAGCGGGGTCTTGGCCTTGAGGCCCAGGTCGGCATAGGAGCGCATGAACTTCACCGGGTTGGAGCCCGCGAAGCCGTTGAACACGCAGTCGACGTTGCCGATCTGGGCGATGAAGGGCGTGTAGTCGGGCGTCACCAGCGGCGGCCACAGCTTCTTGACCACCTTGCCGCCGTTGTCCTCGAACACGCGCTGGAAGCCGGCCATCTGCTCGTAGCCGAAGGCGAAGTCCTCCGAGATGGTGGCTGCGCGCTGATACTTCAATTCCTTGACAGCATAGTCGCCCATCACGTGGCAGCACTGCGCCGAGGTGGCCGAGGGCCGGATGACGAACGGATTGGCCCGGCGCTGGGTCACGTCCTCGGCGGCGGCGAGGCTGATCAGCGGCGTGGCGTTGTCGCGCACGTAGTCGGTGATGGCGAGCAGCTCGAAGGCGGCCAGCGGCCCCAGGATGACGTTGACCTTGTCGCGCTCGATCACCTCCTGGGCCTTGGTGCGGGCGCCGGCAGGATTGCCGCCGGTGTCGGCGACCAGCAGCTCCACCTTGCGCCCAGCCAGCGCGTAGCTCTTCTCCTTGAGGAAGGTGACGATGCCCTGCTCCATCTGGATGCCGCCCTGCGCCAGCGGCCCGGTCTTGACGGTGAGCAGGCCGATCTTGAACGGGGCGGCCTGGGCGATGGCGGGTGCCGGGAACTTCAAGGCAGCCGCGGCAGTGCCGGCCGCGGTCCCGGCAAGGAACGTTCTGCGGTTGAGCTTGCGAGGCATGCGGGTCCTCCCTGGTCAGGCTTGTCGTAAGATCAGTCGTTGCGCCTGGCGCCCTCTTCGATCTTGGCGCGGAACTCGTCGTTGGAGAGCACCCAGCCGAGACAGCGCGCCACGTTCTGCAGGCCGAGCACGTGCAGGTCCTCGCCGTACATGCTGGCGACGCAGTCGGACAGCACCAGCACGCGGTAATCCAGGTTGAAGGCGGTGAAGGCCGTGTTGAGCACGCACGTGTTGGTGTTGATGCCCATCAGCGCGACCGTCTTGGCACCCACGCCCTGCAAGAGCTGGTTGAGGTCGGTGCCGTAGAAGCAGTCGAGCCGCTTCTTGTTGTCGATCACGTAGTCGCTTGTCGCGTAAAGCTCGGGGATGATCTCGGTGCCCGGCGAGCCCACGATGTTGTGGCCGTTGACGGTGCTGGCGCGGCCGGGCGTGAGGCGGTCGCTCTCGGCAAGGTCGTGGATGGCGCGCCAGAACGGCTGCGTCATGCCCTCGCTGCCGAGGCCTGGAATGCGCCGGTACACGAGCTTGACGTGGATGACGGGCATCCCCCGCCCGCGCGCGAAGTCGAGCAACTCCCTGGCGGCGGCGATCACGCGTTTGGAGTCCTCCGGCTTCGCCGCCATGGTGGCCACGGCCGGGTCGAGATGGCCGCGGTGCATGTCGATGGTGACGATCGCCGTCTCACGGGGCCTGAGAACAAGGCCTGCGTGCAGCCTGTCGATCATGGTGGAGCGGTTGACGATCTCGACCTGCATGGCCTCGCCTCTCATGTCCGGCGCTGCGATTTCGCCGCGGCCTTGCCGGCGCGCGGCCCCGGCAATTTCGCGCCGGCCTTGGGCGGAATGATGGGAAGCAGCAGATAGGGTTGCCGCGCCCGCCCAAAGTGCAGTGTCGTCGTGCCGCCGAAGACGCCCGGCGGGCGGTCGCGGGGATCGTCGTGCAGGAAGGGACCGCAGCCCTTCAGCTCGTTCTTGAAGTTGGAGAGCCGCCCGCCGCTGGGGCCCGGATACTCGTAGTCCCTGCCGCGGATGGTCACGCCGATGCGGTATCCGGCCGGCAGCACGATGCAGGTGGGCCAGATCTCGATGTCCAGCTCCGCCACCTCGCCGGGCTTCAGCGGCTGGTGCCGGTCGTGCGTGTGGTAGGGCCGGTACGGCGTCGACAGCTTCTTGTCGAGCTTGCGGTGCGAGGCCCGGAGCCAGCCCTGGCCGATCGGCGTGTGCGGGTCGATGGCGCCCTGGAACACCACCTCCTCGAGGTCGGGGGCGAACGCGCGCAGCACCGCGAACAGGTCGGCGTCGCCGGTTGAGGACGAGACGAACAGCTTGAGGGCGGATGGGCCTGTGATCTCGGTCTCGGCTTCCAGCGGCGGCGTCAGGAACGTCACGCCGTCGCCCATGGCCGCGAAGCTCAGCGAGGCCGTGCCCCCAGCCTTCTCCCGCTGCAGCAGCCCGGACGCCGGATCGAGATGGAGCGTCGTCCACCTGGTGCGCGCGAGCGGCCACTCATTCTCGGCGCGGCCGACGAAGCGGTCGAGGTGCCGGACCTGCAGCAGGAGGGCCGGCTGCTCGTCCCAGCCGTTCTTCTTGCCGTGCAGGAAGCGGTCGAAAAACCTGAGCTGCAGCTCGCGGCCGTAGTCCGTGTAGAAGTGCGTCCAGTGCTCGATCCCGTGCACCTCCAGCCATTTCTGCTTGGAGGCGGCGCGCACGAAGCCCTCGACGTTGCCGCGCAGGTGCAGGCCCTGGCCGCCCCAGTTGCCCGCCGACAGCAACGGCACCTTCACCTTCGACCAGACGGGCGAGCGCTCCTTGTGATACTCGTCGTCCAGCGGGTGCTCCAGGATCTCGCGGCCGAGATCGCAGCGGTTGCGCTCCAGCTCGGCTTCGGAAAGCGTATCGGGGCCGCACACCGGCTCGCCGTGCACCCGGCTGCGCCCGCCGCGCGCGCCCGTTCCACACTGCACGGTCTTGACCTGCATGTCGTACCAGTTCTGCCAGAAGGTCGAGAGGATACCGCCATGATGAGTCATGTCGCGGTACCAGTCGGCGGCGCCTTCCCAGATGCACATGGCGGCCAGGTGCGGCGGCTGCAGCGAGGCCACATGCCACTGGTTGATCGCATAGTAGGAGATGCCGTTGAGCCCGACCTTGCCGCTCGACCAGGGCTGAGCAGCGGCCCACTCGATGCAGTCGTGGAGATCCTTGGTCTCGCGCGGGGAGAAGTGGTCGATGAAGCCCGGCGAGGTGCCGCAGCCGCGCGAGTCGAAGCGCACGCACGCGTAGTCGTGCGACACCCACTTCTCGGGGTCTACCACCTCCCAGCTCTGGTATTTGTTGCTGGAGCCGGCCGTCACATCGGGGTGCTGGCCGGCCATGCGCTCCCAGGCGCTGGGGTAGCCATCCTGGAAGGCAAGGCCTTTGCCATAGGGGCCGTAGCTCAGGACGATGGGATATCGCCCGTCCTGCACCGGTCGAAAGACGTCGCAGCGCACAAGAGCGCCGTCGTCCATGGTCACCGGCACGTCCCAGTCGATGCGCATGCCGTCGCGCACCTCGGAGCGGCCGGTCGGCTTCCCAGCATGGCTCCGGTCCGCCTGCAGCCGCGCACCGCTCCGGGCTCGCACTCGATCCTCCCCCGCGTGCCGCCTCCTGACGAGCGGCTGCGCATGGCGACAAACTATGGGTCGCTGGCGCCAAGCGCAAATCCAATCGTCGCTCATACGCAGATTTGCCGATCCCAGATGGGCGAGGTTGCCTTGGAGGTTGGGGACGCTCCGGGCCGGGTGAGAAACGGGACCGCATGTCGATTTCGAAGCAGGGAGGGCCTTTGCTTCCCATGACGCCTGATGCCGTCGAGCGCATCCTTCCACCCGTCATCCCGGACGGACCCCGGACTTGATCCGGGGTTCCGGGATGACGGGTGAAAGGTTTGGCTCGGTGGCATGAGAGGCCGCATGACCTCGCCCTCTCATGCCAATGCGCGCCTCGTCGACCCCCGGCTATGCCAGCAGCTCCGGCACCACCCACAGCGCGGGCTCGCCGCGCGCGACGCGCTGGACGTTGTCGAAGCCATTGCGCAGGCGCGTGATGTTGCTCTCCAACGTCGGGCCCGCGAGATGCGCGGTCAGGACCACGTTGTCGAGCTTCAAGAGCGGGTTGTCGGGCGGCGTCGGCTCCTCGTCGAACACGTCGAGGCCCGCGCCGAGCAGCCTGCCCGCCGCCAGCGCTGCGGTCAGCGCCTTCTCGTCGATCACCGGGCCGCGCGAGGTGTTGACGATGATAGCCGACGGTTTCATTGAGGCGAGCTCGCCCGCGCCGATCATGGCCCTTGTGGACTCGTTCAGCGGCACGTGCAGTGACAGGATGTCGGAGCCGCGCAGGATCTCGGGCAGCAGGCGGAAGCGCACGCCGAGCGCATCCTCCTCGACCTCCGAGAGCCGCCTGATGTCGTAATAGTGCACCACCATGCCGAAGGCGAGCGCCAGCCGCGCCACCTTCCTGCCGATCGTGCCGAGGCCGACGATGCCCAGCACCTTGTCGCGCACCTCGTGCACTATGGGCGGCGCGTTGCCCTGCCAGCGGCCGGCCGTGACGTTGCTGTGCTGGGTGATCAGGCGGCGCGAGACCGCGAGCATCAGCATGAGGGCGTGCTCGGAGACAGCCACCGAATTGGCGCCGCCATTGTTGCACAGCGGCACCTTGCTCTCGCGCACGGCCTCGAGGTCGGCGCGGTCGTAGCCGGCGCTCAGCAGCTGGATGAGCTTGAGCCTGGGCGCGTCCTTGAAGAGCTGCGGCGTCACATACTGCTGCACGAAGCCGACGAGGTAGTCGGTGCCGGGCAGCGCCGCCTTCATCTCGGGTGAGTTGTGCAGCGCCTTGACGATGTCGAAGCCTTTCGGTGCCAGATCGTCGACCATGGAGAGGGTGTCCCTGGGGCCGACCACGAGCACGCGTTCCATCTCGCCGGCCCTCACTACTGCACCTTCTCGAGCTTCTGCAGCGAGCGCAGGAGCTTCGGCAGGGGCTGGCCGGGATGGCTGGAGGGCCAGTTCGTATAGCTCACCTCGCCGACATAGATGTCGCCCCTGCTGTCCACGGCGAGCCCGTGCGGCGCGAGGAAGCGGCCGGTCTCCAGCCCCGGCCCATGCTCGCCGCCGAGGCGGGCGATCACGCCGCCCTTCTTGTCGACGATGGCGAGCCGCGGGCCGAGGTTGGTGTGCCGGCCGTTGACCGGCATGCCCGGCCCCAGCTCGCCGACGATGAAGCTGGGATTGTGCCCGCCGCCCGCGCAGCAGTAGAGCGCACAGGGCCGGTGCATGTTGTTCCATTGCAGCTCGTACTTGCCGTTGCCGTCGAACACCTGCACGCGATGGTTCTCGCGGTCGGCGACGTAGACCCAGCCGTCGTCGTCGGTGGCGATGTTGTGGGCGATGTTGAACTGGCCGGGATCGGTGCCGGTGGTGCCCCAGCTCATCAGGTGCTTGCCGTCGGGCGCGTACTTGTGGACGCAGGAGTTGCCGTAGCCGTCGGAGACGTAGATCTCGCCCTTGGGCGACAGGGCCGTGTGGGTGCAGCGGTTGAACGGCCTGCCGCTCAGGAACGGCGCCGGCTCATTGGGCACGCCGATGGTGAGCAGCACCTTGCCGTCGGTGGTGACCTTGCGCACGGTGTGGTCGCCGTCGTCGGTGCAATAGAGGATGTCGTCGCTGTCGACGTCGATGCCGTGGGCCCGGCTGAACAGGCCCTCGCCCCACGACCGCAGGAAGTTGCCGTCGCGGTCGAGCACGATCACGGGATGCTGGCCGCGGTTGAAGACATAGACGCGGTCCTTGCTGTCGACGGCCACCGCCGCGACATCGCGAAATTCCCAGCCGTCAGGCAGCCTGGCCCAGCTCTCGACCACGCGATAACGATGCTCGCCGCTCCCCAGCACCACCGACATTGCTTCCTCCTCTGTCTTCCACCCGTCATCCCGGTCGGAGCGACGCGCGCCGAAGGTGAGCGGCGCTCCGAACCGGGACCTCCCGAAACGAGGCTCCGACTCGCCTCACGAGGTCCCGGATAGCTTCGGCCCCTGCGGGGCCTCAGCTTCCGGGATGACGGGTGCAACTGTTCGGTTCGTTTGCATTATTCCGCCATCATCGCCGCCGCGATCTTCTCCGCCGTCATGAGCGTCGGGAAATTGGTGTTGGCGCAGGGCACCACCGGGAACACCGAGGCGTCGACCACGCGCAGGCTCTGCACGCCCTTGACGCGGCCCTGGATATCGACCACCGACATCGGATCGTCGGGGCGGCCCATGCGGCAGCTGCAGGAGGCGTGCCACACGCCGATCGCGGCCTTGCGCACGAAGGCCTCCAGCGCCTCGTCGTCTCCCATCACCTGGTCGAAGGTGAAGCCCTCGACCACGAACCTGTCGATCATGAAGCGGCGCAACGCCGACGGCCCGTCGAGCAGTTGCGCCACGACGCCGGTAAGGAGCCTGTTCCTCGTGTTGACCACGCCGATCGCCCGCACGCGATCGCTGTAGGCGGCGGGGAAGGGCGTGTCGGTCACCTCCTTCACCGCGTCGGTCGTCTGCACCGCCGCCATGAGCTTGAAACCGCTCATCAGCCGGTCGAGGTCGCGCCTGTCGGACAGCAGGTTGAACTCGACGATCGGCTCGCGCCGCCAGTCGCGCGAGGCGAGCTTGACCTGGCCGGTCTCGGAGTAGGTCTTGTTGACGAAGGTGAGCAGCGAGGCAATCCGCTCGCCGATCGCATGCCAGGCCGACTTGCTGAGCACCGCCACGAACATGTCGCCCGGCGGCACACCCGGCAGCCGCGACGAGTAGCGCAGGCCCAGGTGGATGTGCCGGCGCGTGTGCTGGGTCATGCGCCCGCCGCGGCGGATGAAGGAGGAAAGCGCGATCGAGGGATGGTCCATCAGTCTCTGGCCGACGCCGGGGAGGGCGGCGATGACCGGGATGCCCAGCTCGGCGAGATGGCCGACCGGGCCGATGCCCGCGCGCATCAGGTGGGCGGGCGTGTGGATGGCGCCCGACGAGAGGATCACCTCGCTGGCGCGGAATTCCTGCTCCTGCCCGGCGACCATGGCGGTGACGCCGACGCAGCGCGTGCCCTCGAACAGCAGCGACTTCACCTGTGTGCCCGTCGAGATCGTGAGGTTGGGGCGCTTGCGCGTCTCGGCATCGAGATAGGCCATCGCCGCCGACACCCGCCGCTCCTCGGCGTTGGAGTGGGTGACCGGAAAGTAGCCCTCGACGAACTCGCCGTTCTGGTCGGGCAGGAACTCGAAGCCCCTGGCCTCGAAGCCCTCGGCCACGGCCTTGGCATGGCCGGTCCAGTGCTCGCGCGGGATGCGGCGCACCGGGATGCGGCCTTCCTTGCCGTGATAGGGCCCGTCGATATCGAGGTCGCGCTCGACCTTCTTGAAGTAGGGCAGCACATCGTTCCAGCCCCAGCCCTGGGCGCCGCGCGTCACCCATTCGTCGTAGTCGGTCGGCGCGCCGCGATTGGCCATCTGGCCGTTGATCGACGAGCCGCCGCCCAGCACGCGCGCCTGTTCGTACTTGCGCAGGGGCGGGCGGTTCTCGTCCGGATTGTTGTGTGAGATGACCTGCGTGCGGACCTTGAGCTCCGTCCAGTGGAAGCGCGGATCGAAGTAGGCCGTGCCGGAATAGCTGTCGGCGATCTCCGGCGGCTCGTTGCCCGGCGGCGTGTCCTGACCCGCCTCGCACAGGAGCACCTTGTCGGCGCTCCTTGCCGACAGCCGGTGGGCCATGACCGAGCCGGCAGAGCC
>Ga0209382_10002521_pt1 | contig 26477 bp, 20 predicted proteins | sample SoiMetdeltSBSDD5_FD_187599 | JGI IMG/M metagenome (GOLD analysis project Ga0209382, IMG submission 187599) | Bulk soil microbial communities from a Populus tree surrounding site in Tennessee, USA - Soil MetaG P. deltoides SBSDD5 (SPAdes) (version 2) | ecosystem: Environmental > Terrestrial >... | reverse complement strand
CCGCGCCGGGCGCGCGAAGGAAGCGGCGATGAGGACCCGCACGATCGGAACGACGGCCGGCCTGTCGGCGCTGCTGCTGGCGGCGGCCTGCGGCGCGGGGAAGGCGCCGGCGGACGCGTCGGCCGGTGGCGCGCCGGCCGTGCCCGTCACGGTCGGCCTGGCCGAGCGGCGCGACATGCCCGAGCGCGTGCGCGCCGTGGGGACGGTCGAGTCGCCCGCGGCCGTCACGCTCGAGCCGCGGATCGACGGCGAGGTGGCCGAGGTGCTGGTGAAGGAAGGCGCCGACGTGCTTGCCGGCGACCTGCTCATCGTGCTCGACCGCGCGCCGTCGCAGGCGACGCTGGCGGCGGCCGAGGCCGCGCTGGCGCGCGACACGGTGCTCTCGCGGGACGCGCAGCGCAACGCCGAGTCGTGGGCCAGCGTGGGCGACCAGCGCGCCGTCGCGCAGCGCACGCTGGAGTCCGCGCGGGCCACGGCCGACGCGGCGGCCGCCGAGGTGGCGGTCGATGCCGCCACCGTGGATGCGGCCCGGCTGCGGCTGCAGTGGTGCGAGATCCGGGCGCCGTTCGCCGGCCGCTGCGGGCGCGTGCTCGTGCGCCGCGGCAGCGCGGTCACCGAGGGCGAGACCGAGCTGCTCACCCTCCGGCAGATCACCCCCATCCGCGTGGCCTTCCCCGTGCCCGAGCGCCGCCTGGCCACCATCCAGGCGCGGCACGCGCAGGGTCCCTTGGCGGTGGACGTCCGCGCGCCCGGCGGCGAGGCGCTGCACGGCGAGCTCGGGTTCATCGACAGCGCGGTGGATCGGGACAGCGGGTCCATCCTGCTCATGGCCGACCTCCCGAACGCGGACCTGCGGCTGTGGCCGGGGCAGCTCGTGGACGTGGAGCTGACCGTGGGCGTGGATCGCGACGTGGTGGTGGTGCCGGCCGGCGCGGTGCAGCGCAGCCAGGCAGGGGACGCGGTCTTCGTGGTCGAGGACGGCGTGGCGCGGCTGAAGGACGTGCAGCTCCTGCGGCTGGACGGCGAGCTGGCCGTGCTCTCCGCGGGGCTCTCCGGCGGCGAGACGGTGGTGACCGACGGCCAGCTGCGGCTCGTGCCGGGTGCGCGCGTGCAGGCCGCGGGCGCGGAGGCGCGGTGAGCCTCGGCGAGCTGTGTATCCGCCGGCCCGTCGCGACCACGCTGGTCATGCTGGCGCTGGTCGTGTTCGGCGGCATGGCCTTCCGGATGCTGCCGGTCAGCGACCTGCCCAACGTGGACTTCCCCACCATCCAGGTCACCGCCTCGCTTCCCGGCGCCAGCCCCGAGACCATGGCCAGCGCGGTGGCCACCACGCTCGAGCGCGAGTTCTCGAACATCGCATCCATCGACTCGATGACCAGCAGCAGCCTGCAGGGCAGCACGCAGATCACGCTGCAGTTCGCGCTGGATCGCGACATCGACGCGGCGGCGCAGGACGTGGCCGCGGCCATCGCGCGCGCGGAGCGGCGGCTGCCGCCCGAGATGCCCGCGCCGCCCAGCTACCAGAAGGTCAACCCGGCCGACCAGCCCATCCTCTTCCTCGCGGTCACCTCGCCCAGCCTGCCGCTCTCCACCATCGACCGCTACGCCGAGACGCAGATGAGCCAGCGCATCTCCACGCTGCCGGGCGTGGCGCAGGTGGTCGTGTTCGGGGCGCAGAAGCACGCCGTGCGCCTGCGCGTCGATCCGCGCGAGCTGGCGCACCGCGGGCTCGGGCTGGACGAGGTGGCCGAGGCCGCGGAGCAGCTCAACGTGGACCTGCCCACCGGGCTGCTGCAGGGCAGCCGGCGCGCGCTGACCGTGGAGAGCAACGGCCAGCTCATGGACGCGGCCGCGTGGAACGACGCCGTGGTGGCCTGGCGCGACGGCAGCCCGGTGCGCGTGTCCGACCTCGGGGAGGCCATCGACAGCGTCGAGAACGACCGCACGGCGGCCTGGTTCGACGGGCAGCGCGGCGTGATCCTCGCCGTGCAGCGCCAGCCGGGAGCCAACACCGTGGCCGTGGCCTCCGCCGTGCGGCAGCTCCTGCCCGCCTTCGAGCGCGAGCTGCCGGCCTCGCTGTCCTTCGACGTGCTCTACGACCGCTCCGAGGGCATCCGCGAATCGGTGCGCGACGTGGGCACGACGCTGCTGCTCACGCTGGGCCTGGTGGTCCTGGTCATCTTCCTGTTCCTGCGCAACGCCCGGGCGACCGCCATCCCGAGCCTGGCCATGCCACTGTCCATCCTCGGCACCTTCGCGGTCATGTACCTGCTCGACTTCAGCGTCGACAACCTCTCGCTCATGGCGCTCACGCTGTCGGTGGGCTTCGTGGTGGACGACGCCATCGTGGTGCTCGAGAACATCGTGCGGCACATGGAGCTGGGGAAATCGCCGCGCGAGGCGGCCATCGCGGGCTCGGCCGAGATCGGCTTCACCATCGTGTCCATGACGCTCTCGCTGGTGGCGGTCTTCGTGCCGGTGCTCTTCATGGGCGGCGTCATCGGGCGGCTGCTGAACGAATTCGCGGTGACCATCGCGGTGGCCATCCTCATCTCGGGCTTCGTCTCGCTCACGCTCACGCCCATGCTCGGCAGCCGCTTCCTCGCGCCCGAGCGCGCCGCGTCGCACGGCGCGCTGTTCCGGGCCACCGAGCGCGCCTGGGACGCCGTGCTCCGGCGCTACGACCGCAGCCTCTCGTGGACGCTGCGCCGGCCCGCGGTCACGCTGGTCTTCTCCGCGCTGGTGCTGGCCGGCACGGTGTGGCTCTTCGGCCGCGTGCCCAAGGGCTTCCTGCCCAACGAGGACACGGGCCGCATCCTGGTGCAGACCGAGGCCGCCGAGGGCACGTCCTTCCCCGCCATGGTCGAGTACCAGCAGGCGGCGGCCGCGGTGGTGGCCGCCGATCCGGACACCGACTCGTTCATGTCCAGCATCGGCTCGCGCGGCGGCCAGGTGACGTCGGTCAACACCGGCACGCTGTTCATCCGCCTCAAGCCGCGCGACCAGCGCGCGCTCTCGGTGGACCAGAAGATCCAGGAGCTGCGCCCGCGGCTGGCCGCCATTCCGGGCCTGCGCTCCTACCCGCAGAACATCCCACCCATCCGCATCGGGGGCCAGATCACGCGCAGCCAGTACCAGGTCACGCTGCGCGCCGGCGAGCTGGACGTGCTGCGCCGGTCGGCGCCCGAGCTGGCCGCGCGCGTCGCCGGGCTGCCCGGCGTGCAGGACGTCTCCACCGACCTTCAGATCCGCAACCCGCAGGCCTTCGTGCGCGTGGACCGCGACCGCGCCGCCTCGCTGCACGTGACGCCCGGCCAGGTGGAGCTGGCGCTGAGCCTGGCCTTCGGCTCGCGGCAGGTGTCGACCATCCACGCGGCCGACGACGCCTACCAGGTGATCCTCGAGCTCCTGCCGGAGTTCCAAGGCGATCCCGAATGGCTCGGGCAGCTGCACGTGCGGTCGGCCACGGGGCAGCTGGTGCCGCTGGCGGCGGTGGCCACCGTGGAGGACGAGATCGGGCCGCTGTCGGTGAACCACTCGGGCCAGCTGCCCGCCGTGACCATCTCCTTCAACCTCGCGCCGGGGGCGGCGCTGGGACCGGCGGTGGACGCCATCGAGGCCCTGGCGCGCAGCACGCTGCCGCCGACCGTCACCGCCACGTTCCAGGGCGCCGCGCAGGTGTTCCAGTCGTCGCTGCAGGGCCTCGGGCTGCTGCTGCTGGCCGCCGTGCTGGTCATGTACATCATCCTCGGCGTGCTCTACGAGAGCTTCCTGCACCCGCTCACCATCCTCTCGGCGCTGCCCTTCGCGGGCTTCGGCGCGCTGGCCACGCTGTGGCTCTTCGACGTGGACCTCTCGCTCTACGGCTTCGTGGGCGTGGTCCTGCTCGTGGGCCTGGTGAAGAAGAACGGCATCATGATGGTGGACTTCGCGCTCGAGGCGCAGCGCGCGGGCGCGGCCCCGCGCGAGGCCATCCACCGCGCCTGCCTCGTGCGCTTCCGGCCCATCATGATGACCACCATGGCGGCGCTCATGGGCACGCTGCCCATCGCCGTGGGCTGGGGCGCGGGCTCGGAATCCCGCAGGCCGCTGGGCCTGGCCGTGGTGGGCGGGCTGCTCTTCTCGCAGGTCGTGACGCTGTACGTCACGCCTGTCTTCTTCGAGCTGGCCGACGCGCTGGCGCGGCGACGGTGGCGCCGCGGGGCGCCGGCCACGGCGGCGGGCCTCGCCGCGGCTCCCGCCGGTCCCGCCGCCTGAGCGCGCGCCGCGCCGACGGCGCCGTGCGCGAAGGATCCGGCCCGCTCGTGGCACCATGGCTTCCATGGACACGCTGCTCGAGATCGAGGAGCTGACGTACCGCTACGGCGAGCGCGTGGCCGTCGACCGCGTGAGCCTCGCGGTGCGGCGCGGCGAGGTGTTCGGGCTGCTCGGCCCCAACGGCGCGGGCAAGACCACGCTCATCTCGTGCCTCGCCGGCCTGCTCACGCCGGCATCCGGCGCGATGCGCCTCTCGGGCGCCGCGTTCACGCCGCGCACGCGGCCCGACCAGCGCGCGCACCTCGGCCTGGTGCCGCAGGAGCTGGCCGTGTACGACGAGCTGAGCGCCCGCGAGAACCTGCGGCTGTTCGCGCGGCTGCAAGGCGCGGCCGACGTGCCGGCCGCCGTGGAGCAGGGGCTGCAGCTGGCCGGCCTCGACGGGCGCGCCAACGAGCGGGTCTCCCGCTACAGCGGCGGCATGAAACGGCGGCTCAACCTGGCCGTCGCGCTGCTGCACCGGCCGGCGCTGACGCTGCTGGACGAGCCGACCGTGGGTGTGGACCCGCAGTCGCGCCACCACCTGTTCTCGGCCATCGAGGCGCTGCGGCGCGCCGGCCACGCGCTCGTGTACACCAGCCACTCCATGGACGAGGTGCAGCGGCTGTGCGACCGCGTGGCCATCCTGGACCACGGGCGGCTCGCGGCCTGCGGCACGCCCGCCGCGCTGGCCGAGCAGGCGGGCGTGCCCGGCGCGGACCTCGAGCGCACCTTCCTCGAACTCACCGGCCACGGGCTGCGCGACACGGAGGAGGCCTGATGCTCCGCACGGCGCTGCTCCTTCTGGCCAACGACCTGCGCATCTTCTTCCGCGACCGAACGGGCGTGCTCCTCGGGTTCGCGCTGCCCATCGCGCTGGTGGGCATCTTCGGCTTCATCATGGGCGCCGTCGGCGGCGGCTCGGGCGACAGGCTCTCGCCCATCGAGGTGGCCGTGCTGGACGAGGACAACTCGCCCGCGTCGGCGGCCTTCGTGCAGGCACTGCGCGACAGCGAGACCCTCCGGCCGGTGTTCCCGCGCGAGGGCGCTTTCACGCGCGAGACGCTGCGGGCGCGCCTCGACGAAGGCGACGAGCCCTTCGCGCTGGTGGTGCCCGAGGGCTTCGCGGACGGCGCCGAGCTCCTGCTCCTGCGCGACCCCGGCCGCGGGCTCGAGGCGCGGCTGGTGCAGATCGGGCTGCTGACGGCGCTGTTCCGGGCGCGCGGGTCGGACGCGGCCTGGGACCTCACGCGGCGCGGGCTGCGCGAGGCGGGACTGCCCGCGGAGTGGTCGGCGCGCGTCGAGAGCCTCATGGGGCCGTTCCGCATGGGCCTGGAGTCGATGTTCGCGGAGGCCGAGCGCGAGGGACGGCTGGCCGCGGACGGCGGCGAAGGCGCCGGCGCCATGGCCTTCCTGGAGCGTGCGCTACCCATCCAGGTGCAGGACGTGGTGCCCGAGGGCCGCGACAAGCAGCTCACCTACATGGTCAGCCACGCGGTGGCGGGCATGACGGTCATGATGCTCATGTTCACGCTGGTGGGAGCCAGCCGCTCGCTGCTGGTGGAGCGCGACAAGGGTACGCTGCGCCGCCTGCTCGCGGCCCCCATCGACCCGCGCGCCATCCTGCTGGGCAAGTTCCTGTCCGGCTGGGTGCTGGGGATCATCCTCATCGTCGTGCTGTACGTCTTCGCGTGGCTCGTGTTCCACGTGGACGTCCTCTCGCGCTGGGACACGCTGCTGGTGGTGTCGGCGGCCACTGCGGCGGCCTGCACGTCGTTCGCGATCCTCATCGCGTCGTGGGCGAAGACGGACAAGCAGGCCGACGGCGTGTCGACGCTGCTCATCCTCTCCATGTCGGCCCTCGGCGGCGCGTGGTTCCCGGCCATGTTCATGCCGCCCGCAGCGCAGACGGTGGCGAAGTTCACTCTCACCTACTGGTCGCTGCGGGGCTACCAGGCCAGCTTGTGGTACGGGCGGCACTGGACCGACGCCGACGTGCTCGTCTCCCTGGGCGTGGTGCTGGCCGTGGCCCTCGTGCTGGGCCTGCTCGCGACGCTGCAGTTCCGGCGCCGCTTCCTGCTGGGCTAGCGGCGGCCCCCCGCCGGCCCCGTAAGATGCCGGCGTGCGGAGCGTGGAGCGCTCCGCGCGGCGCGTGGCCGCCGACCGCCGACCGGAGGATGGATCATGCTCGCCAGCCTGCTGCTGCCCGCCCTGCTGCTCGCCGCGCCCGCCGAGGGCGAGGCCCTGCCGCTGTCCAGCCACATCACGGAGGTCGTCGTGCACGGCGACTCCGCGCGCGTGCGCCGCTCGGCGCAGGTGGAGAAGAGCGGCGTGCACCAACTCACCGGCCTGCCCGGCTCGCTCGACCCGGACGCGATCCGCGTGCGCCTCTCCTCGGGCAGCGTGGTGGGCGTCGAGGTGGTGGACCGCTGGCAGAAGTCCGTGCCCGACGCCGAGGTGCAGGCCCTGCGCGAGCGGCTCGACGCGCTGCAGTGGCAGCGGCGCGAGCTGGTCGACCAGCAGACGAACCTGACCCTGCTGCGCACGCACGTGGCCGGCCTGCTGTCGCAGCAGGCCGACGCCGTGCGCCAGCAGACGGCCACGTCCCAGCCCGACCCGGCCGCGTGGAGCAGGGTGCTGGCGTTCGCCGCCGAGCAGCTCGCGGCGCTGGACGACAAGGAGCGCGCGGCCGAGCGCGCGCAGCGCGACCTCGACACCGCCATCGCCGACCTCGAGGCGCAGCTCGGCCGTCTCAAGGGCCGGGACGACGTGCACCTGCGCGACGTGCTGGTGGACGTCCTCGTCGATCGCCCGGCCGCGCTGGAGGTGGAGTACCTCGTGGCCGACGCCGGCTGGCGGCCGCTGTACGACCTGCGCACCGCGGCCGACGGCACGTCGGTCGATCTCGCGTACCGCGCGCAGGTCTGGCAGCAGACGGGCGAGGAGTGGACCGACGTCGCGCTCGTGCTCTCGACCGCGCAGCCGCAGCGCGGCGCGCAGGGGCCCGATCCGGTGCCGGTGCGCCTGCGGATCGCCTTGCCGCAGCCGCCCGCCGCGGCGGCGCCGAGCCGTGACGACGAGTCCAACTTCAGGGTGCGCGAGGCGCTGGGCGAGCTGGGCTACACCGGCGGCACGGCCCTGCAAGGCAAGTCGACCGTCCTTCCGCAGGGTCTCTCGGTGCAGTTCCGGCTGCTGCGCCCGGAGACGGTCAGCTCGCGCGACCGTCCGTCCACGGTCCTGGTGGGCGAGCAGACGCTGGCCCTGAGCCTCGAGCGCGTGTGCGTGCCGGCGCTCGACACGACCGTGTGGGTGCGCGGCCAGGCGCGCAACGCCACGCCCTGGACCATGCTGCCCGGCGCCGCGGCGGTGTACTTCGGGCAGGACTACGTCGGACAGTCCTGGTTCGCCGAGCCCGTGCTGCCCGAGCAGGAGTTCACGCTGCACCTCGGCGCCGACCAGGGCCTGAAGGTCGAGCGCGTGAAGACCGACGAGCTGCACGAGGAGCCGGGCCTGTTCAGCAAGCGCCAGGTGGACACGCTGGCCTGGCGCGTGCGACTCAGCAACCTGGGCGCCACGCCCGCGCGCCCCGACGGCAGCGTGGACGTGCTGGTGCGCGAGGCCATCCCGAGGCCCGCGGACGAGCGCATCGAGGTCGAGCTGGACGGCGAGAACCAGCGGCCGCTGACCGACGAGCGCTGGGCCCGGGACGACCGGGAGCAGGGCATCCGCACCTGGCTCGTCCCGGTGGCCAGGGGCGGCACCGCCGACGTGGAGTTCCGCATCACCACGCGCTGGCCCGAGCACACGCTGGTCGAGGCCGGCTCGTGAGGTCCGCGCTGCTCGCCTTGGTGCTGTGCGGCGGCGCCCTCGGGCAGCACGACCTCGCGCCGGACGAGGCGGCGTGGATCGACGACTCGATGGTCATCACGATGGCCGAGCTGGACCGCTACCTGGGCACGGTGTACGCGCGCAAGCCCGAGGGCCAGCAGGCGCTCCAGCAGTTGCTGGAGGAGGCCATCGTGGCCAGCGAGGCGGCCAGGGCCGGGATCACCGCCAGCGAGGAGGACGTGACGGCCGCGCTCGCCGACCTCGATGCCGCGGCGCGCGAGTCGGGCGGCGGCGGCCTGCAGGACGCCCTGACGGCCGACGTGGACGCGACGGTGCTGCGGGCCGCGATGCGGCTGCACGTGCTGCAGGAGCGCCTCGTGCGCGCCGAGCAGTCCCTGCCCCCCGACGCGCCGCTCTCAACCGCACAGTTGCGGGCCTGGATGGACGCGCGCGTGGCGCAGGCCAAGCTGGTCGAGGCGCCCCTCGACGACCCGCGCGCCGGCAGCTTCCCGGGCGGCGACCTGCCCAAGACCGGCGTCGGCGAGCGCCTGCGCGCCGTGCTCCCGAAGGACAAGCTGGCCGGCGTGCTGACCGAGATGATCGGCGTGCAGCTCGTGCGCCGCCGCGCGGCGCAGCTCGACATCGACCTCACGCCGGCCGAGGTCACGCACGAGGTGCTGCTGCGCGACGCCGCGCTCAAGGCGCACTCGCAGGGCCTCGATGTCTCGTACACCCAGTACCTGGAGCAGGTCGAGCACCGCTCGCTGCAGGAGATGATCCAGAGCGACGCCTTCGGCACCGAGGTGCTGCTGCGCATGATCACCGAGAAGGCGCTCGACGACGAGAAGGCCCGGGCCATCTACGAGGCCGAGCGCGACCTCTTCGCCCGGCGCGGCGTGCACGGCAACTGGGACGAGGTGCGTCTCGCGGTCTGGAAGGAGCTGCGCCAGCGCGCCTACCGGGAGATGTTCGCGAACAGTAGGATCGTGCGACGCTTCTGAGGCAACCGGAGCCCGCATGTTCATCGGCAAGGTCGTCGGCACCGTGGTCTCCACCGTCAAGGACCCCAAGGTCGCGGCGCTCAAGCTCCAGATCGTGCAGGAGCTGGACGAGCACGCGCGGCCCCGCAACAGGTACGTGGTGGCGGCCGACACCATCGGCGCCGGCCAGGGCGACCTGGTGCTCTTCGCGCAGGGCAGCTCGGCGCGCCAGACGACGCTGACCGACGGCCGCCCCATCGACGCGGCCATCTTCGCCGTCATCGACTCCTGGGACGTGGACGACAAGCTCGTCTACCAGAAGGAAGGCCTCGAGACCTTCGCGCGGCAGCCGGCGGAGGACTGATGCACCTCGGGCGCGTCATCGGCCGCGTGGTGGCCACCCGCCGCCTCTCCGGACTGCTGGGCGAGAAGTTCCTGATCGTGCGGCCGCTGGACGAGCAGCGCGAGCCCTGCGGCGAGACGCTGGTGGCCTGCGACGCGGTGGGCAGCGGCCTCGGCGACGTGGTCCACGTGTGCGACGGGCGCGAGTCGGTGTACGCGCTGCACGACCCCTTCGTGCCCATCGACGCCACGATCGTCGGGCACGTGGAGGAGTTCGCGCACGAGGCGCCACCGGCGCACGGGGCGAACGGTCCGGGCGGAGCCTCGGAGTGAAGATCGGGCGCGTGGTGGGCACCGTGGTCACGCCGGTGCAGCATCCGGCCTACGACGGGCGGCGCCTGCTCGCGGTGCGGCCGCTGAATCCCGACGGCAGCGAGGCCCAGGACCGCCTGTTCGTGGCCGTCGACCGCGCGCAGGCCGGCGTGGGCGACCGCGTGCTGCTCATGGCCGAGGGCAGCTCGGTGCGCGCCATCGTCGGCGACGAGAAGGCTCCGATCCGCTGCGCGGTCGTGGGGATCATCGACGAGATCGAGCTGGACGGGCGCGTGGTCTTCCCGGCGACCTGATCGGCCCGCGACCGATCGTCGCGGCGCTCAGCCCGCCGGCAGCACCTCGGCGAAGAACTCCGCCAGCCGGCGCCCGACGATCTCGTTGCCGCGCAGGTTGAGGTGCGTGTCCTGGAGCAGGAACACCGGCTCGCCGCGCGCGGCCGCGGCGCGGAGGTCGGGCAGCACGTCGAGGCAGGGCACGGCGCGCGCGCGCAGGAACTCCGTGATGCGGCGCCGCGCCGCGTCGCGGTCCAGCTCCTCGCCGCCCGCCCCATCCTCGATCCGCGCCCAGAGACCGTCGTCCACCTGGAACTCGTCCGGGAGCAGCAGCACCGCGACCGGCGTCGTCCCCGCGGCCGCGAGCAGGCTGTCCACGAGCATGAAGAAGGCGTCCCAGCCCGGCGCGGCCGGTCGGCCGAGCTGCCGCGCCCGGCCGCGCTCGATCGCGAGGTGCTCGTCCGCCGTGTAGGGCGGCACCTCGAGCGAGCGGTCGAACAGCCACGGCGTGATCGAGGGCAGCAGCGCGCGCAGCTGCGCCGCGTCGCCGCGCACCTCGCCCTGCGGCGTGTCGAGGATGATCGTGCCGCCCTCGACCCGTCCGTTCAGGGCCCGCTCCTTCCTCGGCGCCTCGGCCCGCGCGAGCCGGCCCGGCAGGTAGAGCAGCCGCGCGTTCTTCGGATGGAACACGCTCTGGAACCAGGAGCCCTCGGCTCGCGTGCTGTCGGCCACATCGTTGCCGACGAAGAGGCACACGATGACGGCGTCCGGCGCGCGAGGCAGGACGTCGCGCTGCAGGATCGCGAGGTACTCGCGCGGGCCGGCCGCCGGGACGCCGAAGGCCTGGACGACGAGGCCCCGCTCCCGCTCGGCCACCGTCGTGAAGTGCACGGGCTGCGGCACCGCACCGGCGACGAACGAGTCGCCGACGCACGCGATCCAGGGCGCGGCGTCGCCCCGGGCCAGCGGCTCGTCGTCGTAGTAGCCGAGCGAGTTGCACGGGAAGGCGAAGTGCACCGAGCCCGGTGCGAAGCGGTAGGCGTCGAGCTGCGCGTCCACCGAGCTGGACGCGGGCAGCCAGAGCGGCGAGGCGGGCAGGACGGCGCCCGCGATGCGCAGGCCCAGTTCGAGCACGACGACGCAGAGCGCCGCCTCGAACAGGAGCAGGCCGAGCACGCGGCGCGCGCGCAGAGCCGAGTGCAGCAACGCCCGCGCCGCGGACCACAGCACGAGCAGGCCGACGCCGACGACCAGCGCCGCGACGCCGAGCCCCATGGGCGTCGCGGGCTCGAGGCCTCCCACGACCGCGGCCCAGGTCGCCACCACCCACACGAGCGCCGGGCGAACCATGCGCCACGGCCCGCCGCCGCGATCGGGATGCAGGGACACCCGGGAGAGGATAGTCGAGGCCAGGTCAGGGCCGGCAGGCCACCGGCCGTGATCGTGGCGCGACGCCGGCTGCGCCGGCGAGCGTACATGGCGTGCGCTGGCCGGCTGCGTCGGCGAGCGCCTGTGGCGTTCCCGGCAGGACTCGAACCTGCAACCTTCGGTTCCGAAGACCGAAGCTCTATCCAATTGAGCTACGGGAACGCGGGGACCGCGGCGTCGCCGGGGGCGCCACGGGGTCGGTAGGATAGCGAGGCATGGAGCCTCGCGACCACGCCACGCCGATGCTGGATCCGCCGCCCACGCCGCCGGGCACGTGCATGCCGCAGGCCATCGACCCGGCGCTCGAGGGCAAGCCGCTGGGCGCCACGTGGGCCGCGCCCGATCCGGGACCCGTGCGTCGCGGCGTGGTGACGGCCGCGCGGCCCGACGACAAGGCCGCGCTGGCGCAGCAGATCTGCGACGTCATGCGGCTCATGTACGAGCACGAGTTCGTGGTCGCCAACGACGGCAACGTCTCGGCGCGGCTGCCCAACGGCAACATCCTCATCACCGCGTCCGGCGTGCTCAAGGGCTACATGACGCCCGACCAGATCATCGAGTGCGACCCCGAGGGCCGCTCGCTCGACGGCCGGCGCGTGACGACCGAGGTGAAGATGCACGTGGCCGCCTTCCAGGTGCGCCCCGACATCCGCGCCGTGGTCCACGGGCACCCCATCTATGCCGTGGCCTTCAGCCTCGCGGGCATCAGCCTGGCCGAGTGCACCATCCCCGAGATCATCGTGACCATGGGCTCCATCCCCACGGCGCCCTACGCCACGCCCTCCACGTACGACCTGCCCGCCTCGCTGCAGAGCTTCCTCGCGCGTGGAGACGCCGTGATCATGGAGCGGCACGGCGTGGTGTGCGTGGGCGGCGACCTCATCGACGCCTACAAGAAGATGGAGATGGTCGAGCACACGGCCAAGATCACGCACGCCGCGCGCACGCTCGGCGTGGTGCGGCCGCTGGCGCCGCCGGACGTGAAGGCGCTGCTCGACACGCGCAAGAGCCTCGGCATCTACACCAAGAACAACCTGTGCGACGGCTGCGGCGCGCGCGAGGTGTGCGCGGCGCCGCTGTACCCGGATCCGGCGGTGGTGATGCCGGGGAGGACGGTCGCCCGGTAGCCCGATGCCCTGCGGAGCGGGGATGGTGGGAAGGATGACGCCTGCGGACCAGCGCAACGCGAATGAGGCCGCGACGAGGTGTACCAGCGCCGCTGCCGGCGCGATCGCGCGTGCGGAGTGAACGCGCCGCACGCACGAGCTTCACGTCGCATGCGTAGACGAGGCCGTGGCGCAAGATGAGCGGCGTCGACGGCGTGCCCTGCACGTCGGCAGCAGCAAGCGCCCGGCCTGCCGTCGCGTGCCCCGGCCGTCAACGACGTGTCCAGGCATCACAGCCAGGCACCCCGCGGGCGGTCGCGCATCAACCCTCGCCCGGCTGCACGTGCATCGGGTTCTCGGACAACCACGTGTTGCGCGCGGAGATCATTCCGTTGCGGCGCTTGAGCTTGTTGGTGAGCCGCCAGTGCTCGTGGCGATTCTCGTACAGGTTGCCGCTGCAGTCCTCGCACAGCGTCCAGTCGCCGAAGTCCGCGGACATGTGCGCGCGGCGCAGGCTGGACATGGCCGGCGAGTGCCACAGCTCGGGGATCGAGAGGTCGGGGTAGCGGCCGACCGGGACGCGGGCATCGAAGTCCCAGCGGCAGGCGGAGATGGTGAGGTCGCTCAGCAGGTAGAGCGTGTCCCACGGGTATTGGCAGGGCTGCCGCAGGCGCTTGTAGAAGCCCTTGCGCCAGCGCCGCGGCAGCAGCGCGAACTGGTACCACGGCTCCTCGTGCACGTAGTCGCCGTGGTTGTTGGCGGTGTGGAAGACGATGTCGTCCATCAGCGGCGCGAAGGTGCGGAAGAACCGCCGCTCGACCTCGCGCGTGAAGTGAGGCGTCAGCACGCACGTGGCGGCGAGCGTAGGCATGCGCACGCGGCCCCACGGGCTGTCGCGCACGGGGCCTTCGGCGTCGCGCAGCCGGCGCAGCAGGCGCACGCCCTCGAGGATGCGGTCCAGGCTGGCGCCGGTGCGGGTCTTGGCCAGCGCCTCGTCGTCGGCGGCGTCCACCGACACGTGCAGCATGTGCGGGGCCGCGCGCACCAGCGAGCGCGCCAGGTCCTCGTCGAGGCGGGTGCCGTTGGTGCTCATGGTCACGACGCGCTTGCGCTTCACCGCGAGCGCCAGCATGTCCGCGATGCGCGGGTGCAGCGTCGGCTCCCCGATCGTGTGCAGCGTGATGCGCGGGATGCCGAGCACCACCATCTCGTCCAGCAGTCGCTCGAAGACGTCCATCGGGAGGAAGGTCTTCGGACGCACCATGTCCTTGTTGCCGCAGTAGCTGCAGGTGAGGTTGCAGGCGTTGGTGGGCTCGACGATGATCCGCTCCGGCAGCGGCGGCACGCGGCCCTCGGGATGGGTGCGGCGCAGCCACACTTTGCGGGTGCACTGCACGAGCCGCACGAGGGGCGTGAAGCGACGCAGGTGCGACAGCAGCATGGCCGGCCCTCCGCGGGACTGCCCGGGATGTCGTTGTGGAGCCGAGTGTACTGCCGATGCCGCCGGCGGGTTCGCCGGCCCGATTCCGATCGTGGGCCCGGGGGACGTCCGGGCGGCGGATATCCTCCGCGCCGCGAGAACCCGCGGGAGAGCGGCCGATGCGCGTGCTGGTGACGGGTGGTACGGGCTTCCTGGGCGGTCACGTCGTGGCGGAGCTGCTCCGCCGCGACCACGAGGTCGCCGCCCTGGTCCGCCCCGGGCGGATGCCGGAGTGGCTGGCGAGCCTGCCGGTGCAGCCGGTGCAGGGAGACTTGCGCGACGCGCGCAGCCTGCAGCGGGCCTGCGCGGACGTGGAGGCGCTGGTGCACTGCGCGGCGCACACGGGAGCCTGGTCTCGGCACGACGCCGAGCAGCGCGCCGTCAACGTCGAGGGCACGGCGGCGCTGATCCGGGCGGCCCACGCGAGGAAGCTGGCGCGCATCGTGCACGTGTCGTCCATCGCCGCGGTGGGCGTGAGCCGCGACGGCACGGTGCTGGACGAGTCCGCGCACTGGAACGGCGCGAGGCTCGGCCTGCACCTCGTGCGCACCAGGAAGGAGGCGGAGGAGCGCGCGTTCGCGGCGGCGCGTGGCGGCGTGCCGATCGTGGTCGTCAACCCGGGCGCGATGCTCGGTCCGCGCCTCGACGGGCGGCCGGGCTCGTCGCTCGTCAGCCGCGTCGCCGGTGGGCGCGTGCGCTGGGCGCCGCAGGGGGGCATGTCGGTGGCCGACGTGGAGGACGTCGCCTGCGGCGTCGTGGAGGCGCTGCTGCGCGGCCGGACCAACCAGCGCTACATCCTCGGCGGGCACAACGTGACCTGGGCCGCGCTCTACGCGGAGATCGCGCGGGTGGCGGGCCGCCCCGAGCGCTTCCGCGAGATCCCGGCCGTGCTGCGCCATGCGGCGGTGCCGGCCGCCGTGCTGCTGCAGTGGCTCGGGCTCGACGCGCCCACGCGTGCGCCCGAGCTGTTCCGGGTCTGGGGGCTGTACGGCTGGGTGGACTCCGGCAAGGCGCAGCGCGAGCTGGGCTACAGCGTGCGCCCGCTGCCGGAGACCGCCCGGCGCGCCGTCGGCGCGGCGGGACAGCTCTCGGAGGCTGTCAGCCCGACCTCGTGAACGGCGTGCGGGCTGGCCCCGCGGGAGCCGCCGCGGCGCTCAGGACAGGAGGCCGGCCACACGCTGCAGTCCGTGGAAGACACGGGCCTCGAGCAGCCCGAACCGGAAATCGTTCCGGGCCAGGCGCCGCCTGGCGCGGCGCTCCCAGAAGCCCTGCGTGCTGCGGACGCGCCCCTGCGCGAGCGACGAATAGAACATGAACATGCGGCGGGCGCGCTTGACGTCGTCGGCGATGCGGCCGGGCCAGGCCTCGTCGGTCCAGTAGTCCTCCGCGCTGCCCCACTCCTCCAGGGTTCGCGGCGGCACGAATCCGTCCCGGAGCGCGAGCTCGTAGTCCTCCGTTCCCGGGATCGGCCGGAACGGCCAGACCTCCGGCCGCGCGCGCGGGCAGCGGAGCGCCACCTGCCGCGCCTCCTCGAGCGTGGCGCGCATCGACGCCTCGCCCTCGCCGGGATAGCCGATGATGTAGGTCATCAACGGCGAGACGCCGCGCCGGTCCAGCTCGACGGCCGCGCGCAGGTTCTGGTCGCCGTGGGTCGGCTTGCGGATCCTGCGCATCGTCTCCTCCGAGCCGGCCTCCGCGCCGACGACGCAGCCGTAGAAGCCCGACGCCGCCATCGCGTCCAGCGTGGACGGCTGGAAGCGCGCCACCGAGGCGGCCTGCAGGAAGATGAAGTACGAGCAGCGCAGGTCGCGCGCCAGCATGCCCTCGGCCACCTCGCGCGCGCGTGGCTCTGCCACGCCGTAGTTGGCGTCGACGAAACTGACGCCATCGAAGCCCCAGCGCTGCTGCAACTCCTGCAGGTCGTCCAGCATGCGCGCCGCCGGCATGGCCTTCCACGCGAGGCCCGTGACCTCCGGCGAGCAGCAGAAAGTGCAGCGATAGGGGCAGCCATAGCTGGCGAAGTAGCTGATCTCGAAGTGCGGCCGTCCCGGGCCGAAGGGCCCGCCGACGGTGCCGCGATCCGGCTCGCGGAGCTGGGGCGCCCGGTACAGCTCCGGATCGAGCAATTGCCAGGGTGCATTCAGCAGCTTGTCCCAGCCCGCCACCTCCCTTCTCGCCGTGAACACCACCTCGCCGTCGCGCTGGAGCGCCAGGCCGGCGACCTCATCCAGCGGCTGCCCGGCCTCCACCGCCGAAACGATCTCGCGGAACGTGAGTTCTCCCTGCCCGAGGGCCACGGCGTCATAGAGCCCGGTATCCAGCTGCAGCCCGGGAGCCGAGGAAGCGAACCAGCCACCGATGAAGGCAGGCAGGCCGGGATGACGCGCCTTGACCTTGCGCGTGCAGTGGAGGCCGTCGCTGACCTGGTGCCCGAGGATGCCGGTCGTGGCGTAGAGCAGCGCGCCGTCGCACGCGTCGAGGACCCTTCGATGGGCCTCCTCGACCGGCGTGCGCGAGCCGTCGATGAGCACCACGTCGTAGCCGTCCCGCACCGGCCACGCGGCGATGGCGAGCAGCGCGAGCGGCAGCTCCTGGGTGTACCGGCAATAGGGCGGCGCGCCGCCGTGCGCCGACTGCTGGGGATAGTAGAGGACGATCCGCTTGCGTCGGGCGACCGTGATCACGGCCGGTGCTCATCCATCGAGCAGCTCCGCTCCGCGACGATCCGCGAGGAAGGGACGGTGGCTGCCCACGAGTGTACGGCGATTGACGGTTTTGCGCAGGCTCCCCGCTGGCGACGGTGTTCGAGCCTTCGCAGCGGCACAGGCACAACCATCCTCCCATGCGCGGGCTTCCGCAGCGCGAAGATCGCCGACGTGGGGTAGGCTGCCCGCGGTTCACATGGCTCTCAAGGACTGGCTGAAGAAGCGCCAGCACGTCGCTGGCGTGCGGCAGGCGCTCGACATCGCCCAGGCGGCCTACGGCGCCGTGCGCGCGCGCAGCGCGGACGCGGACCGGCCTGCGCTCGCCGGTGGACGGCCGGTGCGGCTGATCCCGCTCCCGCCACCGCGACCGATCACGCGCAGCGAGCGGCGTGCGCTCGCGCGGGCGGGGCGCATGCAAGGCACGTCGTTCTTCGACTGCGACGTGGTGCGGCGTTTCGAGGCGCAGATCGCGCAGCGCTGGGGTGTGCGGTACGTGCTCGCGGTGTCGTCGGGGACAGCAGCGCTGCACACCGCGCTCATGGCCGCCGGGATCGGACCTGGAGACGAAGTCATCGTGCCGGTGTTCACCTACGTCGCGACCGCGCTCGCGGTGAAGCAGGCCGGCGCGCTGCCGCGCTTCGTCGACATGCAGCCGGAGAGCTTCAACATCGACCCGGCGGGCATCGAGGCCGCCGTCAACGAGCACACGCGCGCGATCATCCCGGTGCACATCGGCGGCGTGCCATGCGACATGGCGGCCATCGGGCGCATCGCCGAGCGCCACGGGCTGCTCGTGATCGAGGATGCGGCGCACGCGCACGGGTCGACCCTGGACGGGCGCTGGCTCGGCACGCTCGGACACATCGGCTGTTTCAGCTTCGGCGCTCCCAAGAGCATCACGACGGGCGAAGGCGGCGCCGTGATGACGGACGATCCGGAGCTCGCCCGGCGCGCGCGCATGGCGATGAACCTGGGCGAGTGCACGCCCGACGGCGTGCCGTCGATGACGCTCGACTTCTTCTCGCCCGAGACGCGCCTGGACTACCGGATGGTCGGCTGGAACTACCGCATGGGCGTCGCCCAGGCCTCGCTCGGGATCGGGCAGCTCGAGCGCTTCGACCGGATTCGCGCGCGTCGCATGCAGAATGGCGCGTACCTCAGAGCGGCGCTGGCCGGCGTGCCGGGGGTGCGCACCCAGCGCGTGCCGGACGGCGCGCAGGCGTGCTACTACACCTTTCCGATCCAGATCACGGACGCGGCGACGCTCAGCCGCGGCGAGGTGTTGACCGGGCTTTCGAAGGAGCGGATCGATTTCAGGCTGATGTCCAACCTGCTGCTCGCGGACTACGACATCTTCGGACACAAGGGCAGCTTTCCCGTTGCGAACGAGGTGTTGCGCGGCTTCATCGGCTTGCGCAGCGATCCCGCGCTCGGGCCGCGCGAGATGGCGGACACGGTGCTCGCGCTGCGCCGCCTGCTCGTCTGGGGCGGCCGTCGCGAGGCGCGCGGCAGCGTTTGATCGCCGTCCTTGGAGCGGGCCGGCCTGCGGCAGGTTGCGCGCTCGTCGCGGGAGGCCCCGCGCAGGCTCTGGGATCGCCCACGCGATGGGCCTCGCCGCGCGACCTCACGCCAGCTCGCGCAGCCCCTCCGCCAGCGTCGGGCACTGCAGCCGCGGCAGCAGCTCCGCACGGCAGCGGGTGGTGTCGGCCACCGCCGAGGTCATGCCCATGCGCAGGATGTCGCCGTTGATCGGCGTGCCCGTGCCGAGCACGCGCGCCGCGCCCTCGATCGTGGCCGCCGCCGCACGGAAGCACCACGCCGGCAGCCGCCAGGCGTGGTGGTGCCCGCAGGCGTCGGCCAGCGCATCGAGGAATGCCTGCACGCTGACCGGCCGCTCGTCGCAGACGTTGTAGAGGCCGCGGACTCCCGGCTTCTCGACCGCCGCCGCCACCGCCGCGACCGCGTCGCGCAGCGCGATGAGGTGCACCCACGTCGGCTCGCGCCATATGGCCAGGAGCCGGCGCCGCAGGAGCGCGCGCGCCGCGCGCACGAGCTTCACGTCGCGGCCGTAGACGATGCCGAGCCGCAGGATGATCGGCGTCGTCGAGCGGCCCTCGCAGGCCGCCAGCAGCGAGCGCTCGGCCTGCAGCCGCGTGCGCGCGTGCAGCGCCACCGGCGTCACGTCCAGGCGGCCGGTCGCCGGCCTCTCGGGCGTCGTGCCCTCCTCGATGTGCGGGAAGCTCAGCAGCACGAAGCGCGCGGCGCGGCCCGCCACGGCCGCGGCCACGGCGCGCTCGACCCAGAGCACGTTTGTCTCGTGCAGGAAGCGCGCCGGCCGTGGCGCGAAGAGCCTCCCGGCGCAGTACACGACGGCCTCGACGTCGGCCACTGCGGCCGGGAGGTCCTCCGTGCGCGACAGGTCGACGCGGCACGACTCTCCGGACGAGTGCTGCGCGAGGACGGCCGGCAACGGCGTGCGATGCCAGCCCAGGCGCACCCGGTGCCCGCGCGCCAGCAGCTCCGCCGCGATCGCGGAGCCCAGGTTGCCCGCCGCGCCTAGGACGAGGACGCGCATGCGCCGCGCCGGCGCGCCATGAGCTGGCGGAAATACGCCATCGCCCCCAGGTCGAAGAGGCCGTGCGCGAGAATCGGCACGGCGAGGTTGCCGGTGGCCTGGTAGAGCAGGCCCAGTCCCAGGCCCTGCGCGACGGACCAGTAGCCGATGACGCGGATGTCGCGCGGCCCGATGTGCGCCAGCATGAACGCCAGCGAGCCGGCGAGCAGGCCCCAGGCTCCCTGGACGAAGCCCCGGAAGAACAGCTCCTCGCCGCCGGCGGCGGCGAAGGCACAGGCCATCTGCAGCGGCGAGGCGCGCTCGAAGTGCCGCGCGAGCGCGACGGTCAGGGACTCGGCGTGCGAGCGGCCGCGCAGAGCGGCGAAGCCTGCCTGCACCAGCAGGGTCCATGCGGCGAGCGCGAGCGCCCCGGCCACGCCCCACGCCAGCGCTGGCGCATCGAGGTGCAGGGCAACGGGCACGGCGAAGGTCGCCATGCCCCACCACCCAAGGCCGCCGAGCACGAGCGCGACGGCCAGCTCCGACAGCACGCCCCGCTTCAGCAGGAAGAGCATCACCGGATCCTACCGCTTGCGCGCTCACCCCTGAATCGGAACGTGCTGCGAGCCCCGGCCTACGCCAGCGCCCCCACCGGCAGGTCCACGTACAGCGCGCAGTGGTCGGAAGCCTTCGGGTTGTCCTCGCCGACGTTGGGCAGCCGGTCGCCGGCGTACTTCGTCGCGCGCCACGGCAGGCCGTCGCGCAGGACGCCCGGATTCGGCTTGCCGGCGCGCGTGTCCAGCGCCTTGCCCAGCAGGATGTAGTCGAGCTGCCGGTAGCCGTTGAGCGGGCCGCCGTCCTTCCAGTAGTGCGTCCAGCGCTCGGCCTCGGGCAGCCGCGGCAGGCCGTTGACCAGGTGCGGGTGCGTGGTGAGCGACGTGAGCGACGTCGCGCTGTCGATGTAGTCGTTGAAGTCGCCCAGCACGGCGAAGTTGGCGGTGTAGTTCGGGCCGAAGCGCTCGTCCACCAGCGCGGCCACGCGGTCGACCTGCTCCTTGCGGCGGGCCTTGGTCTGCGTGCGGCCGTCCGCGGCGGAGTTCCAGTCGCTGGGCATCATGGACTTGAAGTGGTTCACGAACAGCGTCAGCGGCCGGCCCGCGATGTCCAGCTCGGCCTCGAGGCAGTCGCGCGAGAAGAGGTCGGCGGTGCCTGCCGCCGTGCGCTCGTGGCGGTGCGTGCGCAGCGCGGTGATCGGATGGCGTGACAGCAGCGCCACGTCGATCCAGCGCGGGTCGTTGCCGTCGATGAGCACGCGGTGCTTGTAGCCCTTGCCCCCGAGGTAGCGCGACGTGAAGCGGTCGAGCACCGGCAGGCTCTCCACCTCCTGCAGCGCGAGGATGTCGGCGTCCAGCTTGCGGATGGCGGCGCCGGTGATCTGCTTCTCGGTCTCCTCGAAGATCTCGAAGGCCAGGTCGTTGACCGTGAAGCCGTTGGCGGCGTCGGCGTCGAAGCCGGAGCGGAAGCGGAAGCGGGCGAAGAGGTTCTCGCAGTTGAACGTGGCGAGGCGGATGGAACTGGTCATGGTGGCTCCTCCCGGGAAAGTCCGTCGGGGCGCAGCACGCCCCTGACGTATGAGCGGGTTCGCGCCAGGGAGCGAAGGCCGGACGCCTCCGGGCCGGTCGGAGACGGCCCCGCACGATCGCCTCGGTAACGCCCGAGGCACACCGCCGACTCCTTCGGGATCGACGAGCAGCGCATCGTCGCCGCCAACGTGGCGTCCCGTCGCGCGCAGAGTCCGCGCGCCGGCGGCCTCGTGCCCTCCCCGCCTTCGGAGTCGTGTCATGCAGCCGCACTGCCTGTCCGTATTGACGCTCCTCGTGGCCGTGACCGCGCCGGCGCGGTCCGCCGATCCGTACTTCACGGAGTACGTCGAGGGAAGCGGCAGCAACAAGGCGCTCGAGATCCGCAACGGCACGGGCGCCGACGTGGACCTGTCCACCTGCCAGGTCGCCATGTACTTCAACGGCAGCGTGACGCCCGGGCTCGCCATCAACCTCGCCGGCACGCTCGCGGACGGCGACGTCTTCGTGCTGGCCAACAGCGCGGCGGGAGCGGACATCCTGGCCGTGGCGGACCAGACCGCATCGGGAAGCTGGTTCAACGGCGACGACGCCGTCGTGCTGCTCGAGAGCGGCGTGCCCGTCGATGTCATCGGCCAGATCGGCTTCGACCCCGGCTCCCAGTGGGGCACGGGCGATGCCAGCACCCAGGACAACACCTTGCAGCGCTCCACCGCGGTCACGGCGGGCAACCCGGTCGGGAGCGACGCCTTCGACCCGGCCGTCGAGTGGCTCGGCCAACCGATCGACACCTTCTCGGGACTCGGCCTGTATCCCGACCCGGGCACGGGACCGATGCCGCTCACGATCGCGGAGATCCAGGGCGCCGGGCACATGTCCCCCGTCGCCGGCGAGCTGGTCGAGACGACCGGCCTCGTGACGGCCGTGGACGACGACGGCTTCTACCTGCAGGACGCCGTCGGCGACGGCGACCCGCAGACCTCCGACGGCCTGTTCGTCTTCACGTCCTCGGCGCCCACCGCGGTGGTGGGCCAGGCGCTGCGCGTCACCGGCACGGTCTCGGAGTTCCAGCCCGGCGGCGCCTCGACCGGCAACCTCACGATCACCGAGATCGGCGGGCCCGCCCTCGTGGTCCTCGGCACGGGCAACCCGCTGCCCGCGCCGGTCGTCCTCGGGGCCGCCGGCAGCCTCCCGCCCACCGAGCTCATCGACGACGACGCGCTGGCCGTCTTCGATCCGGCCTCGGACGGCCTCGACTTCTACGAGGCCTTCGAGGGCATGCGCGTGCGCATCGACGAGCCGATGGCCGTGAGCCCGCGCAACGGCTTCGACGAGATCGTCACGGTCACGGACGGCGGCGCCTTCGCCACGCGCCTCAATGCGCGCTCCGGCATCACGGTGGCGCCCACGGACTTCAACCCGGAGCGGATCCAGGTGCAGCTCGATGGCGACCTGCTGCCGGGCTTCGCCCCGGCCGTGACGACGGGCGACGCGCTGAGTGACGTCGTGGGCGTCGTCTCCTACTCCTTCGGCAATTTCGAGGTGAAGGCGACCGAGCCGTTCCGAGTGAAGGCCGCACGTCTGTCGCCGGAGACCGCGCCGGCCGCGCCCGCCGACGACGTCCTGTCCGTCGCCAGCTACAACGTCCTGAACCTTGACCCCAAGGTCGAGAGCCCGGCGCTCGTGGCGGACCCGGACAGCATCGACGACGACGCGGGCAGCGGCCGGTTCGACCGGATCGCCGCGCACATCGTGGACAACCTGCGGTCGCCGGACATCATCGCCCTGCAGGAGATCCAGGACAGTGATGGCGCCGAGCTCACGGCCGAAACCGACGCGAGCCTCACGTACGCGACGCTCGTCGACGCCATCGTCGCAGCCGGCGGCCCGGCCTACGAGTTCCGGGACATCGCGCCCGAGGACGATTCCAGCGGCGGCCAGCCGGGCGGCAACATCCGCGTCGGCTTCCTCTTCAACCCTGCGCGCGTGGTCCTCGACGAGGCCTCACTGCAGAGCCTGGTCGATCCGTTCGTGGGCGACGGGGACGCCTTCCTCTATTCCCGCCTGCCCCTCGTGGCCACCTTCGGGTTCCACGGGCGCCAGGTCACGCTGGTGAACAACCATTTCTCGTCCAAGGGCGGCAGCACGCCGCTCTTCGGCCTGGTCCAGCCGCCGGTCAACGGCTCGGTGGACCAGCGCATCGCGCAGGCCGAGGTCGTGCACGACGACGTGGAGGGACTGCTGGCGCGGGATCCCGGGGCGCAGGTGATCGTGCTCGGCGATTTCAACGAGTTCTCGTTCTACGAGCCGCTCGCGGTGCTGGCGGGCCAGCCGGCCATCCTCACCGACCTGTCGGACACGCTCGACGACCTCGAGCGCTACAGCTACATGTTCGACGGCAACTCGCAGGACCTCGACCACATCCTCGTGACGGACGCGCTCGCTTCGTTCGCCGACTACGACCCTGTCCACGTGAACGTCGAGTTCGAGGACCCGGCCAGCGACCATGACCCGCTCCTCTCGCGCATGTCCTTCCCGGCGGTCTGTCAGCCAGACCTCGGCTTCGGCGGTCCCGGCTCGGCGACGCTCGCGGTGTGCGGCGATCCGCTCGCGCCGACGGGCACGGCCACGCTGGCCCTGGACGATCTGCCGGCGGGCGCGCTCGTGCTGCTGTTCTTCGGGCTCTCCTCGTCGCCGATGGCGACGCACGGCGGCATGCTCGTGCCGCACCCGGTCCTCGGCCTCGTCGGTCTCGTGGACGACGACCTGGACGGCGAGCTGAGCTTCGCCGTGAGCGGTTCGCTGGTCGCCGTGCCCGTCTCGGTCTTCCTGCAGGCGGTGTACCCGGATGCAAACATCCAGCCTTGCGGCTTCGGGTTCACGAATAGCGTCGAGGTGCAGTTCCTGGGCGAGTAGCTTGAACGAGTTGGCCGCTCAGCGGCCAGCCACCGAGCAGTGCATCGCGCGGCGCGCAGCCTGGCCCGCTGCAGCGGCCTACCTCATGCCTGACGCCTATCTCACCAACTCGGATTTCCAGGTCCGCGCGATGAGGATCGCCGTCAGCGCATTGTAGGCGTCGATCGCGTGGGTGTTGGCCCACGTCGACACCTTGCGCCGCACCTCGCGCACGCGCGACAGGTCCTTGGCCTGCAGCACGGCGATCGCGTCGGGCACCATGACCTGCAGGAGCGTGAGGTCGCGGGCTCCCTCCTGCGGCGCGTCGAAGAGCGTGTCGAGCGTGAGCAGGATGACGTCGCGGCTGGCCAGCGGCTTGGCGGACGGCTGCACCAGGACCGGCCGGCCGCGCAGCGCCTCCAGGCTCTTGCGCGCGCCCTCCGACAGACCCGCCGGATCGACGTCCTTGAGAGCCCGCAGCGCCTCGGGCGTGGCCAGGTTCACGAGGATGCGCACGGCCGCGTCACGACCGGGATGCTCCGGCTGCGCGATGAGCTTGCGCAGCGCTGCCAGCGCCCGCGCCTCTTCCATGCTCCCCAGCAGGAACAGCGCGCCCTCCTCGCCCTTGTACTCGAACAGCCCGTGCTCCGGGATCAGGTAGCTCGCCTTCGGATCCGCGAGCCACTTGTCCGCGGCCTGCGAGACGTCCAGGCCCTGCTGACCGAGCTGCGCCAGCGTCGAGATCCAGCGGTGCCGGTCGACGTCCACCAGCGCCACGTCGGTGAAGCACCGCAGCTGAAGGTCCTTGCTCGCGCGCGACGGGTCGAGCTCCACCAGCAGGCTGCTGCAGTCGAAGCGGAACATCACGTCCGCGTCCGGGGCCTTGAGCGCGTTGCGCAGGCAGGGGACCAGCTCCTTGCTGTTGCCGCGCACCAGGCGCCAGACGGCATCCATCTGCGCGCCCTTGGCGGTGAGCTGCTCGGCCGACAGCTGCGAGGGCCGGAAGTCGTAGGTCGACTCGATCAGCTCCTTGAGCTGGCTGCACGCCGACGGCTTCTGCGCGTCGGCCAAGGGCGCGAGGAGGCCCGCGCAGGCGATGAGGCCGAGACCGCCACGCACCGCGACCCTCACTCCACCACCCACTTCGGGTCGCTCAGCACCCGCGCCCGCACGCGCTCCGCCTCCTTCTCGTAGCCCGACTTCCCCATGAGCCCGTACGTCGCCACCTTGCCCGCCTCCACGCCCGGCTGGTCGAAGGCATTCACCCCGTAGAGCAGCCCCGCGTAGGCCGTCGCGGTCATCTGCCACATGAGCCACTCGCCCACGTGGCGCGCGTCGACCTCGGGGAAGGTGGTCATCGAGCACGGCCGCCCCGCCTCCACCAGCGCGAGGTACGTCGCGCGGCACTCCGCGTCGAGAAGCTGGCCGAAGGTCTTGCCTTCGAGGTACTCGAGGCCGGCCAGGTCCCTGGGCGCATGCGGGATCTGCACGTCGTCGTGGTACCGCTCGACGCGCAGGAAGTCGTACACCTTGTCGTTCGGGCCCTGCGCGAAGAGCTGCACCTGGCTGTGCTGGTCGGTGGCGCCGATGGCGCGGTGCGGCGTCGGGCCGACGCCGCGACCCTGCGCGTCGCGCTTGCCGAGGCTCTCGGCCACCAGCTGGATCTGCCAATCGGCCAGCATGCGCAGGCGATGGCTGTAGGGGAACAGCACGTGCACGTTGCAGCGCTGGCGCGTGTCCAGCAGCCAGTGCGTGACGGCCAGCAGCGCGGCGGGGTTCTTGCGGAAGTCCTTCTCGAGGCTGCGCTCGCGGCCGATGGCCGCGCCGGCGAGCAGCTCGCGCAGGTTCCAGCCCATGAGCGCGCCGGGCAGCAGGCCCACGGGCGTGAGCACCGAGAAGCGGCCGCCCACGTTGTCCGGCACCGTGAAGCAGGGCAGGTCGTTCTTCTCCGCGAAGGGCCGCAGCGCGCCGGCCCTGGCGTCGGTGGTCACCACCACGTGCTCGCGCCAGCGCTCGCCGAGCCCGGCCTTGAGCGCCTCGAGGAACAGGAGCAGCTGCGCCATAGTCTCGGCCGTGGAGCCGCTCTTGCTGATCACGTTGAAGACCGCGGTCTCGGGATTGCAGAGGCGCAGCACGCCCCCCACCATGGTCGGGTCCACGTTGTCCACCACGTAGAGCTTGGGCCGGTTGTGGCCGTTGCGCTGCAGGTTGTGCAGCGCGGGCGAGAGGGCGGCGTGCAGGGCGAGCGTCCCGAGCGCCGAACCGCCGATGCCGAGGACCACCACGCTGTCGAAGCGCCCGTGGCGCGCGGAGGCGAAGGCCTCGCACTGGGCGAGCGTGTCGCGGGCGTCGGGCAGGTCCAGGAAGCCCAGGCGCCCGGCGCGGCGCTCGGACAGCAGGGTCGACAGCCGCTCGCCGTGCTGGCGCGCGGCGGCGTCGAGGTCGGCCGCGGCCACGCCGGTTTCCCCCTGCGGCCCGCCGCGGACGAGACACGTGAGGTCGAGTCGCAGCGTCATGCAAGCCTTATATCAAGGCTTGCCGCAGGAAGGCGCGCCGGCGCGCCCGGCCGCCGTGCGGGTCATCCGCGCCGGCGGGTGCTCGCCGCGCCTGCTGTTGCCGGACGCTCCGCTCCGTAGAATCGGTACATGCCCAACGCCATCCCCGTCGTGCCGCCGCCCGTG